>Ga0209034_10000253_pt1 | contig 26713 bp, 24 predicted proteins | sample MarorgKNORR_S2LV_2_FD_188219 | JGI IMG/M metagenome (GOLD analysis project Ga0209034, IMG submission 188219) | Marine microbial communities from the Southern Atlantic Ocean, analyzing organic carbon cycling - 250m_A/KNORR_S2/LV (SPAdes) (version 2) | ecosystem: Environmental > Aquatic > Marine... | reverse complement strand
TCTTGAGGCACCTGTTCGCGCGAGGCAATCGGGAAACGTGGCATGATTAGAACTCCTTGAAATCTAGGATTCTTCGGATACTACATCCGCACTTAGGTCTAGGCAACACGGTAGGGTGAATATCGCCCTGGACTCTGGTGGTATCAATTCAGGCGGATGCAAACATCCGACAATTCTTCCGATTAACAAGATTCAAGAGATGGATCTTCATTCAATAGAGGCCAATGAAGGTCAGCTGGGTTGTCTGAAACAGGCCCAGCCGTTATTTTGTGGGAATCAGATATGTAAGGAGTAAGACCATGTATAACAAACCCATGCTCAGTCTTGAACAGGCTCAATCTGCTATAGCGGCAATGATAGTTGACTACAACCGAGATCCAGAGCGTAGAAAAGTCGATATGGCAGTCGTGGATGATGCAGGCAATCTCTTAGCTTACGCTCGTATGGACCGATGCTTGAGGCCTACGTTCGCCATACGAAAAGCCTATACATCTGCAGTTCGAGGAGTAGATACGCTCGCATTCTCTGAGCAATTGGCAAGTCAAAATCGATCAATTGAATCCTTCGGGGACCCTCAATTGATCGCAATACCTGGTGGTGTCGTGGTTTTACAATCGGGATCTGTTGTCGGAGCAATCGGCGTTGGAGGCTTGCCGAGTGGCATAGATGATGAATCAATTGCTAAAGCTGGACTGGAAGCATTGAATCTCTAGGTAATCAGATCCAGAACGGTATGAATACTAACCACCAATCGGAAGATCTTACGTTCGCCTATAAAAGCCACCGTTTCTGACACGGTGGCTATTTATAGAAACTTGGCGGATTACGTCACGACTCAGGGATCGGACTAGTATTTGGACTGAGAAGGATCTGTAACTCAACGCACCAGTACAGTAATCGTCTGGAGGGTAATACGAACTGATATGGACGAAGTAGTATATGAGAGGCGCGGAAATACCGCCTACATCACCATTAACCGGCCCCAGGCGATGAATGCGTTGGGCCCGGATCACCACGATCGGATGGTCCAAATCTGGGAAGAATTCCGAGACGACTCCGAAGCTTTGGTCGCCATCGTCACTGGCACCGGAAACCGTGCTTTCTGTGCTGGCGCAGATCTGAAGACTTATACCCCGTTGCTGGCAGAACGTGATATGTATGACCTAAGGCAAGATTCCAATCGATTTGGATTCGCCGGAATCACCCGAGGACTCGAAATATGGAAACCCATAATCGCCGCTGTTAATGGTTATGCTTTGGCCGGTGGCCTAGAACTCGCTCTAGCCTGTGACATCCGGATCGCCTCTGAATCTGCACAGTTCGGCTGCTCTGAAGTAAGGCGAGGATTCCACCATTGTGATGGAGGTACCGTACGCCTGCCATTGATCGTCGGCCTGGGTAATGCGTTGAAACTGCAGCTCACTGGCGAACCGATAGATGCGCATGAGGCTTTGAGAATCGGATTAGTAAATCAAGTTGTATCGCCTGAGGAACTGATGCCTACGGCAGAAGCGATGGCCAACCTGATAGCGCAGAACGGCCCCTTAGGAGTCCGTTCTGCTAAAGAAGCTATGCTTCGGGGATTAGGTAAAGCGCTGGAAGATGCGTTGAGGTTTGAGAATATCCTGTTTTCGACTCTGACGCGCACCGAGGATTTCAAGGAAGGCCCTAAGGCTTTTACTGAAAAACGCCTCCCAGAATGGCGCGGATTTTAAGCAACCGAAACGTGGGCATCCGTAGCTGGGCGAATGATCCGATTATGCGAACCGTATTGCACATTTATGCGTCGAAACTAAACCGAGAGATTAATACCTTATTGAGCTAATTTCCGATAGACGATCAGTTTACTATTAGGCTTGATTTAAATCTCTCAACCGCAATACAGAGTGAAAGGAGTGGCTATGCCCCGAATCACTGGTGCCCCAGTCACGAGCCTCTCATCCGAGATGCAAGATATATACAATAAAATTACCGGTCCTCGATCCTACCTTTCGTCCACGTTTAAAGCGTTATTCACAAATCCGGGAGTCGGGTTGGGAATAGCCCGATTGCAAGAGACGGTCGACGCTCTTGACCTAGAACCTTGGGTAACTTATACGGTGGGTTTAACAGTAGCTCATGAACGTGAAGACAAAGGCTTGTGGGATGCCATATTGCCATTGGCGCAGGACGCGGGTGTCAGCGACCCGGTGCTAGATGGCCTCGGTAAGGGGACCGGCCCTCGGGGGTTACTACCTAAGGACGGAATATGGATACAATTCACATTGGACGTACTCAGAGGATCTATGAAAGATTCTATCTGGCAAGCAACCACGCATTTGGTTGGAGATGAAGGAGCTGTCGGATTGGCGTTCACAGCGTGTTATTTCGATATGATTACCAGGCTGAACAAAACATTTGGGTTAGACGTAAGGTGAACGGTATCGAGTTTTATCGGCAAGTTGCAGTGAATCTCATAGTGACGCCTGAATAAAGCTTGAAGGATCACCAATCGCGCGGCGGTCAGCTTAAGTTAAAGCGGATAGGACTACCACTATAACCACAGTAAGTGCCCCACCTACCATCCCTATTATTAGGTTCGGCCGTCGCAATACGTACCCTTCAAATGACACCCGTTTTACCAATTATATGAAAGATGAAAACCTCATGAACGGTTGGCTGTCAGCGCTCATTATTTGAAATTGGGCATCACTTTCTCACTTAGAAGTCGCAGTGAATTGATGACCCGTTCATACGGAATCCGACCTCCATAATTACATTCCATGACTAATCCAGTGATGCCGAATTCTTCTTGAAGACCATTGAGGCGGTCAACTATCTCATCTGGAGTTCCAAACAAGACTCGATTAGCCAGGATTTCTGAATATGGCGTGTTTGCCATTGTATGCATCCGAGCTGCGGCTTCTACACTAGCAGCTGTCTGGCTAAGCTCTTGTGCGGCATATGAGAGCGCGTGTCTGGCGCTTTCTTCAGGTTCGGAATGTGCCTTGTCTGTGGTTTCCGCAACATAGACTGGCACTCTAATGGAGATTCCTCCGGGTTCGCGGATTCCAGATTCTTTGCGAGATTGCTTGTATGAAGTTAGCCGTTCTGTCAGTTGTTCCTTGGGGGTATTCATGCTTACAAAGATCGAGTGTCCCATTGAGCCGATTAGCGGGAATGTCTCTTCGCCTGCCACAGCTACGGTAATCGGAGGATGAGGTTTCTGAAATGGTTTTGGAACGACCGTAACGTTTTCATAAGAATGAAATTGTCCAGCATAGGAGAACTGATCTTGTTCCCATGCCTTTGTGATTATTGCCAAGGCTTCTAAGAACCTCGGTCGACTTTCCTCGTACAGGACGTTGTAACCTTGGTAATATCGGGTTAATCCACTACGCCCTATTCCAAATTCAAATCTGCCCTTGGATATGTGGTCTACCGTAGCTGCTTCCTCGGCTACCCGTAAGGGGTTAGTTAATGGTAAAACTTGTACTGCTAATCCGATCCGGATACGTTCGGTCCTGGCGCATATGGCGCTGGCTACGATCATTGGAGATGCCAGTACAGCTCGCTCAGGACTGAAGTGATGTTCCGCCAGCCACACGGTGTCGAACCCCAGATTCTCAGCCTCTATCACTTGGCCAAACGACTCGTCGAATGCTTCAGCTTGTGTGCTTCCTCCACGGACATGAAAATCGGTGAACATTCCGAAGTTCATTTCGTTCTCCTGCAGAAAAATTTGTAAAAATTACAGACGCCGATTTAATGGTATCCATTATCTTACCGATGAACTAAGGTATCGGATATGATATCTCGGACGATTCATAGATATTTCGCTTGACGGGTACATAATAGGCTCTGGACAGGCCTAAACCTGTAACTCGGCAGCTATAGTACTCGCATCGAATAGACTGGTGGTAACAACTTATCTCCCTGGATCAAAGAAAAATGAGACTGTTTAGAGGCAGAATGTTTTACGGTTGGTTCGTGCTCGTCGGATGCGCTCTCGTGACATTCGGTGTCTCAGGAGGTAATCATTCATTCGGCGTATTTTTAAAGCCTATGACCGAGGAGTTTGAGTGGAGCAGGGGAACTCTATCTCTGGCCTTCGGCCTAACCTACATGATCTCCGGACTACTCCGTCCATTAGCAGGTTATCTGGCTGATCGCTATAGTCCCAAGGTCGCTGCCTTATCAGGTGTGACGGTTATGGGACTGATGTTGTTCCTGATACCGTTCATTGGGAACTTATCCCAACTCTATGTGCTCTTCGCAATTATGAGCATCGGAGTAACCCTGGGGTCTGGCCCGATCCTGACTAAGATCGTTAGCTCTTGGTTCCAAACAAGAAGAGGGTTGACGCTCAGCATAGTCAGTGGAGCTGGTTCTTTTGGAGCGATGGCCCTTGTTCCTGCGACATCTCTGTTCCTAGTACTTTTCAATTGGAAGGAAGCTTATTGGTTTTTATCTTTACTCTTACTTTTTTTGATACTACCAATCGGGATATTGTTGATCAGAAATCGGCCACAAGAAATGGGTTTACAGGCTTTCGGCGCGGATGGAGAAGAGGCGCAAAGCGCGACCAGGTCTAATAAAAGAGTCGGCACTATGCTAGGACGGGACGCCACGTTTCTAGAAGCGTTGCGGAGCCCTCTATTTGCCAAGCTGACCTTTGGTTATTTCGTTTGAGGCTACTCGATGAGCTTCGTGAATGCTCACTTTGTGACCTACGTGCAAGATCTTGGTTACGGTGAAATGATAGCCGCTGGGGCATTTAGCATAATCGGGGCATCTGCGATCGTAGGAGCGCTCCTATTCGGCCATCTTTCGGACAGTCACGGCCGACGGATATTTCTAAGTATCTCTTATCAAATGCGCTGCCTGGGATTTGTGTTTGTGTTGCTGTCGATGGGAATCCCTTTCCTTAATATCCCTTCTTTGGGGATCATTTCATTGCTGATAGGAATACTTTTCGTAGGATTCTCGTGGAATTCTGTGGTTTCTATAACGGCAGCGTATGCTTCTGATGCATTCGGCCTCGTCAGATTAGGTACCATTTACGGTGCGATGTTCGCGGTTATGCCCATAGGATCAGGTTTTGGCGCTTATATGGGCGGATTGCTCTACGACTCACGGGGTACATATGACGTCGGTATATGGTCCAATATCGTGCTACTTCTCTTAACTATTTGGGCTATATATTCGATTGACGAAAGGAAGCAGGCTCAACCTAAACCTATAGTCGTATAATAGTAGTTGGAACGGCTATCGCTCCCACGATCGCATCACCCCTCGGCCTTGGGTCTCGACAAACACGCCACTATACCGGAGTGTGTGGCTTCCGGAAACTAGATATATTCGACTCCCTGATTTAGGAAGGTTGCGTGATGGCAAGAACAACTATCGAAAATACGGTCGTTGCCTATCTTGATAATGATGACAGCCCAGATATAACCAACCCGATCCACTCCACCGAAGTCGCGAGGTCATACGGGTTCGCTGGACCTCTGGTTGGTGGTGTAACTGTATGGGGATGGGCGACGGACACGATTTTGGCGGCGTTGGGCGAACGTTGGCTTGAAGAAGGGTGGGCAGAATATTCGTTCCGGCAACCCACGTTCCCCGGTGATACTCTGAGGGTCAAAGCCACGATAAATGAGGGATCGTCGGCCGCGTCTTGGACTGTGGAGATGATCAACCAATCCGGAGAGGTATGTGTGTCCGGCACGGTCGGCCTGGGAAGATCGGAATGGGTAGATGGAATTGTAAAACCGCGCTCCATGGGGCCGACCATCGAGTCGGGTGATAAAGGTCCGCTGATCCTTGAGAGTGCGGAGATCGGAAAGGATTGGTCGGCTATGGAGCTTGATTTCTCGAAAGTAACATCGGAAGAATTCATCGCTCAAAAACAACGGACCGACAACCCATTATTCACGGATAAGAACGCGGTCGCTCATCCATCTTGGACTGCAGGGTGGGCCGAGATGCTCCTCCGGCATAATTTCGTAATACCTACCTCTATGCATACCAAAAGCAGAGTGCAACATCACCGGAAAATACCAGTAGGCACCTCTGTAATCGGCGGTGCCCACCTGATTGATGCCTACGAGAGAAAGGCCCATCATTTCGCGAATTACGATGTCCTACTCGTGGACGGCGAAGGAGTTGAGCTAGCTCAACTTCGGCATTGGACTATCTTCAAGATAGCGACAGTGGAAGAGCGAGCACAGATAGCCGATTAGATCGTTGGGTGCCTTAGGATGTAATGAAGCGCTTTGAGGTCATCGTTTCTGATATTTGTCTCGTCCGATAATGGGACTTCTCGTTGATAGCTCTAGCCATACCAGAATGTCACATCCTCATGGGAATCCGATAAACCTCTCTCATACTAGGAGATTAAACATGATCTGGTGTCGCTTTGAATTGGAAGGAGAAACCAACTTCGGTATCGTCGAGGGCGACCGTGTCATCCAGGTTTCGGGGAGTCCGCTTGGGGAGTACGCCGTCACTAATAACGTCCATCCATTGGAACAGGTGAAGTTATTGGCTCCCATAAAACCAGCCATGCTGTATGCCGCTGGCCCTAATTACCGGGGGCACGTAGAAGGCATGGCTGCCCGGCGCGGTTCACCGCCCAGCTATCCCGATCGCCCTTCTCCCAACTATCGGTCGGTCCACGCTGTCATAGGTACTGAAGAGAATATCGTGGTGCCGAAGGACAGCGCCGGCGCTGTTCAACCTGAAGGGCAGTTGGCGGTTGTCATAGGCAAGAAGGCCAAGAAGGTATCTGTTGATGAGGCCTTGGATTGCGTGTTTGGATATACCATTGGCAACGACATCAGTGAGCGACCCTGGCAGCAGGCTGACCGTACCATGTTTCGCGGTAAAAACTGCGATACATGGAAACCCATGGGACCGTGGATCGTTACTGATCTGTCCTCAACAGGATTCCGTATTATCGTGCGGCACAACGGTGTAGTCTGGGAGGACTTCTCTTCCTCTGACCAGATATGGGACACCGCTACTTGGATCCACGAACTTAGCAAGTACGCTACTTTATACCCTGGGGATGTGCTGTGGATGGGCACTCAGGGAGCCGACGGCGACATGGTACCTGGGGACATCATAGAGGTGGAGATCAGTGACATAGGCATCCTCAGAAACTATGTGGTTGCGGAAGAGTACGGATAATCTGTTATCTCACGTATCGATACTCACATGTACTGATCAATTCTACCGTCCGCGCGATGTTATATTTGGAGTTAATCTCAGAGAGAATCGAAACAAGAAATGTAACAATCGGTAGAGTTATAGAGACCGGTAAGGGGTGAAGCGACATGGCAGGTGAGATCACGATTGCAAAGTTCAAAGATGTGGCAAACGGCTTGCAACCCGGGCAGTTTTCGATCGGCGAACGGCAAAACGTAAGCGGACTCGATGGACTAGATCCTATCTATAGGGACCTTCTTGATCGACCGATCACTATCACCCTTGGCCTGATCGGGCCAGATGGGCGTGTAGGCCTGACACCGATGTGGTTTGATTATGAAGGCGATCATGTCTTGATCAACACAGCGGCTCACCGGCGTAAATGCGGTTGGATCCGGAATAACCCTCGACTCACCATCCTCGTCGTCAACCCAGACAACCCCTATCATTGGGTGCAAATCAAATGCACAGTGGAACGCGAGGAATTGGAAGAGGGCCCCAATGGCGATAGGGTTACGCAGCAGTTGGATAAGATCTGGGAGAAGTACACGGGCAACGAACCCCCTTATGGACTACGGGACCCGAGCATCGAGGAGAAGAGAGTGCTATTCGTCTGCCGAATCGACCGGTTAGCGACATTCGGAAAGCCTTGATCCTATTGAATAGGTGAAGGTCGTGGATCGAATCCTGTCAAACCTAAGACGGGTCCACCGTGTGCCGGTTACTAACGATTGTTTTGGATGTGCTCGTCACTACTATCAATAAGCACGGCAGCACCAGCAACGAAGCTACCAGTGCTAGGAATATCATCACTGCTGTGAGCTGCCCGTAGGCAGCAAACATAGGCATAGGAGCGAAGCCAAGTATCGCAAACCCGACTATGCTTGACGTAGCAGATGCCATCAAAGCGACTCCAGTACCACGTGCAGTCATCTTTATGGCATCTGCTGCGTCTTTAGTGCGTCTTAACTCTTCTCTGAATCTTTCGGTCATATGTATCGAGTAGTCGATCCCGATACCGACGGAAATCGCTCCAATCATAGCCGTTACAAAGTTCAATGCGAACCCCGAAATGTACATTATCCCGTATAGCCATGCCACTACTAGGACAATGGGTATCACTGTGATGACGGCATATTTGACAGATCGCATCGTTGCTGTCAAGAGGATGACCGCTGCAATCAAGGCTATCGGTAAAGATGTGTAAAGCGTACGGGTGGAAGCCGATAGCTGCGCTTTCCTAGTGAAAGGTGAGCCCGTCAGACCGACTTTCGAGATAGACCTATGATCTTGAAGGACGGCCATTTTGGGTTGTATGGATTGTTCCGTCGCAGCCACTACAGCCTGATCACGCGTTCCTGGAATCTGGAACCAGATAGAGGTTATATGTGCCCCCTCGGCTGACAGATAGATTGCTTGTCTGACCTGCTCCGGGGTCAAGGTCTGCTTGCCGCCTGCCCCTAAGACACCTCGTTCGGAAGAGAAAGCGAACATGGCTCCGATCTGTTCCCGTGAGTCTGGGATTCCATCCCGGTCAACATCGGTGACTGATATTCCTGTTTCGGCCCTGATTAATGAGATTGTGTGTGGGCTGGCGGCGATAAGGCGTGAAACGTTAACGATGTTCAATCCAGCGGTTACATTTCCGCTAGGAGTTTCAGCTATGTAATCGATATCTCTTAATGATTCTATGAAGTCCGATATAGCCATGACCGCATGAGGGTCCATCAGGTCCCCTCTGACATACACGGCCCCGGGTTCTCCGCCGGTATCACCGACGTGTTCATCTAGTTTATCCAGGCCTATGACCATCTCGGATTCAGAATCGAAAAAATCTTTCACGTCGAAGATCGGGCCTAATTTGAATGCAAAGAAGACTGAAACAGCAGTCAGAAGCGCAGCAGTTATCAATACGGTCTTCGAATGAGCAACCGCAGCCGATACTAGAGTTTCTATCAGGAACATCGACGGGATGTTGCTATCCATGTGCGCATCATCATCAAGACCGTCATCAATTTGTTTACTAGCTATAAAGACCATATAAACGATCGGGATGCCAAGGAACAGCAGGGCTGCAGCCCCCAGAATTATTACTCCGTATAGCTTGCTGACCGCAACGACCAAAACGATTGCAACCCCAGAGGATATTGCGACGCCTAGTGCACCAATCAGCCGTAAAATGCAATAAGCATTAGTGTTGCAACGTATACCCGACGTGATAGTGAGTTCGTCTATCCTCATCAATACCACCGGGGCGATGATGCCTAATATGACGAATGAAGCTAAAACCGCTATGGCTGCCGCACTTCCGAAATGAATGACAGCTTCTATCGAAGACGACAGATTTGATAGGAACGCGATACTGTCAGTTGCCATGGCGAGTATCAGCGCCCCAAGGACACTGGAAAGGCCGATCTTTAATGCCATCCTTGGTGGGTACCGATTACTGATCTCTTCTTTGTAGCGGCGTAAGGCATGGACAACAAAGTCGACTCCAAGGGATATCATGCCGATAGGTACGATCAGATCTATCACCAGGCCGCTCTTGAGGCCTATCAAGCCAGATATTCCTTTCAGCCATATCATCAAAACGCCTAACCCGATTCCGCATATGGCTGTGGCCCAATAGGACTTCAAGGTCACCCCGACCACTAAGAGAGCGCCTATGACGGTGAACATTATGAATATACCGGCTGTCTTGCCTTCGTCTTGAGCCTCGAGGTTAGCGTCGATAGCTATTCCCCAGATATCGTAAGACTCTGATTCCTTACTCATGACATCTCGAATATGCCGGTTAAGATGTTCTTTGGCGATCACATCGGGACCGCCGCCTACTGCAATCTCAAGCCCGCCGCCGCCAAGCTTTTCATTGTCGGTCATGACGCTGAAAGTCATCGCGGGGGAAACCCACCAAAATATCTCGTCCCCCATGATGGTCCTCGGTGTATAGGTCGCATGGCGGGAGAGAAAGTCCAGTACTGCTGTTGTTTCCGGATCAGAGATTAGTTGATGTACAGCTAATTTCACCTCTTCTAGGGACGCGGACTCTATAGTTGTGCCTATGTCAGTTAATCTATCTTCGATCGGATCTAGGACCGAGTGAGTTCCTATCATCAATATGCCTACGTCGGCATCTAAATAGTTAACTAGATAAGGTTGCTGCTCTAGACTCCCCGCGGCTAGCTCGCCTCTTGAATCCTTATCTAACAAGTCCTGCTTATGCTGTTTGAATTCCAGCAATACATCTGGCGTTAAGACGTCTCCGTACCTTGATTCCAACAAGAACGGGGTGAAATGGATGGAATTCGGGAATTTATCATTTATATCGTCTTGAAGTTCGAAAACTTCACCGGGCGGATTAGGGGACGCTTGTAAAGTTGGAGCCATCTGGAACAGAGGGTATAGGAGTAACAAAGTGAATATCATGGCGACTCCGACGACCAGTAAAGTCTGTTCAGCCAGGAAATTCACTGCCAGGGTTTTCCAAGAGTTTGCCTTGTTCAATCACTCGCCATGATGCGCACGGTTGAGTGGCATTACGTGCCCTTGTTAATGCCATTGAACATCATTGTCACATATGCCGGACGACCTGCGGTGATTTAGCATCGGAAACTCCGACCATTTAATCTTGATTAATAGTTACTACCTTGCGGGGTTGATGACATTTGGGGCATATTCCCCTTGGGACTTTATTTAATAGGGTGTGTCTCAGCCAAAAAATACAGAAGGTCATCATTTCGTTTCATAAGAGATATGAGCTATGAAGTTCGGTATTGAATTAGGATTCCAACTCCCTCGCCCATGGAGCCAAGAAAGTGAAGTTGAACTTTATGAAAGTCGCTTGGAGATTGCCCAATTGGCGGATCAATTAGGGTTTGATTCACTTTGGGTAGAGGAACACCATTTTTTGGAAGAATATTGCCATCTTTCCAGTCCAGAGGTTTTCCTGGCCGCTTGCACGCAGCGTACGAAGCAGATTCGCCTGGGATTCGGTGTGATGTTGCTTCCCCCTATGATCAACAATCCGGTCCGTTCAGCGGAAAAGGTAGCAGCACTGGACCTATTGGCAAAGGGGAGAGTTGAATTTGGCGTCGGCTCTTCAAGCGACCGCCTCGGTACCACGGCATGGGGAGTCGATTGGGACCAGCGTCAAGAAATGACAGAAGAGGTCCTAGGGCAAGTGGCTAGGATGATGGTTGAAGAACCCTATCGTGGTTATGGTGGGGAACATTTTTCGTTTCCACCGAGGAACATCCTTCCAAAACCACAACAGAAACCTCATCCACCCTTATGGCTGGCTTGTTCTCATCGTGAAAGCATATTGAAGGCGGCACGCTTAGGGATAGGAGCATTGTCGTTTGGATTTACCGACCCGAATACTACAAAGCAATGGGTAGATGCTTACCACGACACCTTTCGGAGAGAAGCAATCCCGATAGGTTACGCGATCAATCCGAATCTGAGTGTGCTTAGCCGACTTATATGTTGCCCTACAGATCCTGAAGCAAAGCGGATACAGGATAAAGTTCACTTCTGGTGGTACGGCTTCGTTCATTATTTCGGTCATGGGAGCCACAAACCAGGAGTGACTAATCTGTGGGATAACTATACGAAATCTGATTACAAATTCGAGTGGGATACTGGCACCATCGGAACGCCCGAAAAGATCTCTGCCACGTTACGTGATTATGAGCAAGCGGGGTTGGATCAAATAGTCTTCTCGGTAGAGTCGGGAACTATTTCGCATGAGGAAATCTGTGCAACTCTAGAATTATTTGCCAAAGATGTAATGCCTGCATTCAAACAACGAGACGAACAAAGGGCATCTTTAAAATATTCCCGAGATCAGACACTTTCCAGAGAAGTGATGGCGAGGAAAGAACAACCAAATGTGGTCGAGGAAATTCCTACGATCATCATGAGAGATATACGACCTTGGTATAGCTATATGGGGTTTCCTTTAGATTCTGAGGGATTTCCAGTATTGGATGAGATGCAATAGCAGAAACTACTGGCGTTAAGAACTTGTCGTCAAGGTTTCCGTAAAGGGAGTCCGTTCATCTTGAATCAGACCTACGAAGAGTCGGATTCCAGATTCCGAGTAACAGAGCAACAAACAAAGTTATAACTGCTGCTCCGGTGACTGCGATTGGCCAGCTGAATGTATCTCCTACCAGTGCCAATGGCAGTGCGCTAAGGAAATGGATAGCCGGAGCAACCTGCAATATGCTTATTATCCGGCCTCTCAGTTCAGGTGGGGCATTAAGCTGTACCAGAGTATTCGCCATGGGCCAGAAAAATCCTGTGCTCGCCATCCCGACAAAAAAGAAAATGATCCACGAGGGCCAGTACCAAGTGGACCAGGCGAATAAGGCCAAGAATATGCAGACAGCAATTAAAGAACCGATCAGTATCAGGGATTTACGCTTATAGTCGTCCAATGAGGCAAGGATCAGGTTCCCTATAAGAGAGCCCAATCCCGCTCCCATCCACAATAATCCGGTCGCCCCAGCTCCTGCTGATAGGACCTCTTCAGTGAAGGCAGGCAGGACTTGGCGGTAGGACATGGCAAAGAACGTAAAAGCGAAAGTAAGCCCGATTACTGTGTAGAGGATCGGGGAAGACCAAACACAATGCAATCCTTTTTTGAGGTCTATGAGTATTGCGGTCTTGGGTATTTCCGAGATGGCTGGCAGACTTTTAATCAAGACTAGGAATAGAATGCCAGAAGCATACAGGCCTGCGTTAACGAAAAGAGCAGTTCCCAGATCAAACAGTTCGATAACTAAACCTGACAATGCTGGACCTATTATTTGTCCAGATTGATCCACCATTGAGAAGAGGGCCACACCGTTCATTAGATCCTTCCGCTCAACTAGGTCTCCTATCAGGGCCATACGAGAAGGATTATTTATCGCTTGAACTGCACCTAATAACGATGAAATGGCAAATACATGCCAAAGCTCTAATAGGCCAGAGACTTTTAATATCGCTAACCCTAGTATCAAGATTGAAATAGCGATGCGAGTGGAAATCAATAATCTGAGTCGATCGGTTCGGTCTGCAATAATGCCACCCAACACAGAGAAAACTACGTTAGGTATTCCATACGCGAAAATCACCAGGCCTAATTGAAAACTGGAGCTGGTGATGTCCAACACCAGGATGCCTATCGTCAAGAATTGCATCCCTTGAGCGATAGACTGAGTGGCGCCACTTAGCCAAAACAACCGGAAATCGTTGTATCGAAAGGCACGGAACATTTTGAATTTGTTCCTGAACCCGTTAGCTTGTAGAGGTGAGACCATGAAATTAGTACAACGGAGGGTTAAATGACTTTGTACAACTTGTGAATGAGATTACAGAGCTGGTTAGACGGTTGAGCATCGATTAACAAAACTAGGAGTAAATCATGGAATTCGAACGTAGGAATTATGCAGAACTACCTCAGCCAAGCGGAGCTTTTCACCATTCTGTCCGCTCAGGAAATACCCTATACATCGCTGGCAGTACTGCCGGGGGGACATCCGCTGCCACAGGTGATATCGCCGCCCAAACAGAGGCCATACTTGATAAATTCGAACATATCTTAAAGGAAAACGGCGGTACGTTAGCCAATGTAGTCAAGGTAACAAGTTTCGTGACCGACTTGCGGGAAGCACCGGCTGCGGGTGAAGTCCGTATGAAGCGATTTGCCGGGGCGTTTCCCGCTAGTACTCAAGTTCAAGTTGCAGCATTGGGAACCCCAGACCTAAAGATCGAGATTGACGCGATCGCGATACTCCCTGATTAATACTAGCGTACATCACTTGGGGATTACTTTGATCCAGATTGGCTTTCCATAGTATATTTCGTTTCAACACCCCTAACCGCGGACCGCAAGACCAAGTTCGTGAAATGTCGCGCCTGAGATCTTATTGGCCACGCTGTTTTCTTGCCTTGCGTTGGGGAAAGGGTGTGCCTATAATTTACTTGTCCCAACGACAAGGGGCGGTTAGCTCAGTGGTTAGAGCGCCTCGTTCACACCGAGGAGGTCGGAGGTTCGACCCCTCCATCGCCCACCATGTAGCTTGGGATCACGAGAGTCTGTGTCGTTGGCCGGGTTCTTTCGTGCCGAGGTGGCGGAACGGCAGACGCGCTGCGTTCAGGTCGCAGTGTCCTTACGGATGTGTGGGTTCAAATCCCTCCCTCGGCACCAAAAAGCTAACAGCACTCAGCCGATTACCTTGATGGCTAAACGCTGATAGACCGTATCTTACTTTGCGCTTGTAGCTCAGCGGATTAGAGCACTGGCTTGCGGAGCCAGGGGTCGTGGGTTCGAATCCCGCCAAGCGCACCACTTTACAGGCAAGAAAAGCCCTCTGGCTGTATGTCAGAGGGCTTCCTTTTTGGATCGTCTGTGCAAATTTATTCTTGTGTTCCTGGGCGTAAGAAGCTAATTGAACGACATCTCCTTTGTTATAGCTAGATACCTCAGTAACCGTCTACCTTTCTACTACGGCTGGGTCGTTGTCTTCGCCGCAGGGACCACCGTGTTCGCTCGAATGGCACCTTCGGTTTTTGTGCTTGGAATCTTCCTGTCTCCGATGGCTGATTCGTTCGGATGGAGCAGGACCTTGATCGCCGGTGCTGTAAGCGTTGGGGCAATAGCTTCTATGTTCCTTTCGCCGGTCATCGGTTGGGCGGTCGACCGGTATGGATCCCGAGTTATTTTGACAGTTAGCATGCTGGTGCTAGGTATCGCTGTAACCTCTTTGGCCTGGGCTACTGTCCCGATATTATTCTATCTGGGGTTCGCCACTGGAAGGATAATATTCCATGTTCCCGTGCAGATTGGGTCTGGGGTTGTGGTCTCTCGGTGGTTCATCAGAAAGCGAGGTCGGGCAATTGGTCTGTTATACCTAGCTGGCGCGGTCGGCGGTATCGTATTCATTCAGATCGCATCACTCGCCATGTCTCAAGTGGGCGTTGGGGCCGCATGGGTAGCTATGGGCTTATCGGTATTGGCTGTTTCGGTAATCCCGTCCGCATTGTTGATTGTAGACCGACCGGAGGACATCGGTCTTACACCGGACGGTGAGGTAGAACCATTCTCAAATGCGCCGGCACGACCGATAGAAGCTACGGCAATGAGCGGCCTGATGCGGACACCAGATGCTGGAAGCATTGAGGTTGATTGGACACCTCGGGACGCCATGCGGACGACCGCTCTATGGGTGATGGTCGGCGTAGTCGGTATCTTATTTATGATCCAAGCTGGTGTTTCGGTTCATGTTGGAGCGTTCTATCAAGACCGAGGGCTAGGGCTGACTGTCACGGCAACGGCGATCACCATCAACGGCATCGTCAGCGCTGTGGGGAGTCTGGTGTGGGGAGCGGTTATAGAACGCACACCCGTACGGTGGGCCATGGGATTTCTAATGGCTCTGAGTGCGGTTTCGACAGTGCTCCTTTTATCGGTCAATACCATGGCATCTGCATTCGCGGTGTCGGCAGTGATCGGTATCGTAGCCGCCGGCGGCAACGTGATCCCGCCAGTGGCATACGCTTCGTACTTCGGTCGGCGCTCCCTAGGCAGCATCCGTGGAATCGGAGAGACAGGTGTCCAGATCGGGCAGACCATCGGGCCGCTGTTATCAGGTTTGGCCTTCGATATGAACGGGAGTTACATTATGGCATTCGTAACCTTCGCTGCCGTAGCTGCGTTGGGCAGTCTAGTTATCGGCCTGTCCAGACCCCCACACAAATGCGTTCGCCGCTGACAGACTCCTCTATGTGGTAATATCTCATCAATCCCAAATACTCTAGGAGAATTGCAAATGGCTACGATGATTGATGGCGAGTCGTATCTGGGCCAAGTTTTGGTGCGGCCTCTCAGTAAAGAAGGTGATGTAACTATCTACCTGTGGCCGGTCCGCTGTCTGAAGAGCAAAATGGGCGGCCCGACCTTTGGAATAGACGTAAAAGGGGAAGAGGTTATCCGCTACGACCCCCACGGCCCTCGCGGCCACTGGCACAAGGGAGGTTATGACAAGTTGGGTGCCGGAGGCTCCCATGTCGAATTCCCCGACGATGTGAGAGACATCGAAGGCCAGATCTCCTGGGGTCTGGACCAGATCAAGGAGAATGGGAAGGACATGCTGGCTGAAGCCGGTTTCGAAGATGCTGCCCAGGCACTGGATCTGCAGATGCTGGCGGAGGCTCAAGAAGCCATCCACGCCCGTTTGGCTGATGACCCAACATTGATCTCCAAGGCGATTGATCAAGGGCTGATCAACGCCTAGAGATTTTCCTTATAGTCCATACGACTGGAAAAACCGGCGCCCCAACAGATGGGGCGCCGGTTTTTCGTTTCTATGGTAGGTATTATAGGTTGCGTTGAGACATAAGAGCTGGGAATAAATAACAGCAGGAGCGGCGGAACATTGAGATTAAAGAACGGGCGTCAATGCGCCTCGACCCGGGCGGAATACACGGCCGTTAGTGTTTTGCGCGGGAATGGGACGCTTACAAAGAGAGTTCTGGGACCCAAACCCGGACCAGAAACAACGAGGCCGTAATCAACTTGCCATTGAGCCGTTACTTCAGGAGTTCGACTTAGAACGATTTGGGACCAAAACGCTTGATCCAAGCGCGTTTATTCCACTGTTGCTAGATAGCGCTGCTATGTCCTCTTCGTCCGATATTTGATCTACAAGGCTAGACGGCAATCGGCTATCGGAAGAAATTAAGCCCCGCCCGCTCGGTCTCCCAATCTTCGTAGATGAAGGGATTGACTGGATTGTTCCGATTGAACGGAGTGAACCAGTCATTGAATTCCAGGTTGTTGGGTAAGGGAACCTTGGTGTCTAGGTTCACCCTTCCAGTATCTGTGGGAGCCTCGTAGAGTTCTAGGAAATCAGTGTCGCGGAACGCCTCAGCAGCGAACCCGGAGAAGTCCGATTCGATGCTCCGTATTTCCTTCAGAAGAGTGGATGCGTGCTGTATCAAAACGTGCAGCGCTATGGCCTCCGCGGTGCATCTTGGTATCGGTGTTACGCGTTCCGGCTGCGCTAATCGCTCCGCCACTGAACTCATGCAGATGATGAACCGGTGGCAGAATAATGATGTATATCGATCTCTATGCCTCCTGGGCAGCCAATCTGAGATCTGATCCACATTTCCTGCATCTGTAGGCGATATGTGGAAATATGAATCTATGAAATCGGAATAAGCGATATCCAGGGCGATGAGGTGGCTTTCAGGGAGTTCGTTCTTCCAAGCTTCTGCAAACATGTGTACCTTTGTGTCCTGCCGGACTGCTTCGTCAATCCAACTTGTATGGTTAACTAGTTAATTAGATGGTACCAGTCTATGCCATGTCTCGCTAAAATTTCCTTGGGAAACGTGTTGCTCTAAATACGCTAGAGTTAGATTTGGCCTTACGCATTCGAAAAGAGCCGTATATTCAAAGGGGTCCATGACCACAAAACCTACTTACTGCCACCATTGCGGCGAGACTTTACCGGAGGACAGCAGGATGACTTGCGAAAACTGCGGTGCTAACCAGGCCCCTCCGATGGACGGTATAGCTTGCCACAATTGCAATGGCCTCATCCTGGATACTGACTTGTACTGCCGCCATTGCCGACACTTCACGTCTTTTGACGCGTGAGAATGACTGGCTAAAACACTCTCCAGTCCTCCGTGTACCCTCGTGCTATACTGATCGTGACTTAGTATTTTTCCGCCTCCAACAACGACCTCTTCTGACCCGCTTCATGACAACTTCCACTTTGGCAGAGCACCTTCCTTGACTGAACAGAACCTGTCTACAAAAGTGATCTCCAACGTCATTCACGCCCACTATGCTTGGTACATCGTCGCCTTGGGGACCACGCTTCAGCTCACCACGAACTTTGTAAGTCAGGCCTTCGCTATCCTTATGGTCGTGATGCAGGACAACTTCGGGTGGTCTTTGACGGCTATTGTTCTCGCCTACTCCATCCGCAATATAATCGGCGCGGTTATGTCGCCCTGGGCGGGGTCATTGGGCGACCGCTATGGCGCAAAGAAAGTAATGATGGTCGGCGCTGCCTTCTTCATGGGCGGTCTGCTGCTCCTCAGCACGATCAATGCCATCTGGCAACTATTTCTCTACTACAGCCTGATTCTGGGGATAGCCCAGGCAATGTTCCGTGTCAATGTTCCTACCACCGTCGCCGCATGGTTCAAGAGACATTTGGGCGTGGCTGTGGGGATACAGCAATCGGCTGGTGGGATGGGAGCGTCAATCTTGGCCCCGGGATTGGCTGTGCTCTTGACACAGACCGATTGGCAGACTGCTTTTCTGCTCATAGGTGCCGGCGGAGGGGGGTTCGTATTCCTGATGCTAGCCTTCTTCCACAGTGAGCCGGCTGATCGAGGTAAACAACCCTTCGGAGCCGAACAAGGCAGTGACCTCCCGGTCGCCGCCTACAGTGCGGCCATTGCCAAGGTTAGAAGTCAGGTCTTCATGAAACATGCCAAGGGCACTAGGGCCTTCTGGTTATTGCCACTGGTGCACCACCTCGGCTGCGTCGGCCATGCCATAGTGATCGTTCACGGCATCAATTACGCCACTACCCGAGGAGTATCTCTCGAAGCCGCCACCTTTATTATCAGCATCTATTCGGGCACGAGCATCGTAAGCCGACTCATAGCTCCTATTCTGGCCGACCATCTTGGCGCCAAAGGTGTCATGGCCCTGTTCTACGCTATACAGGGCGTATCGGTGCTGATGCTTTTTTGGACCCAGGACCTGTGGCAGTTCTACCTGTTTGCAGCAGTCTTCGGCATAGGCTTTGGCGGGGAGATGTCGGCCTTCTTGGTGGTCAATAGGCAGTACTTCGGTATGGGTCCTGTGCGGGCGGTCTTCGGTATCCAGAGTATGGGTGCAGGGCTAGGTATGGCACTAGGTGGACTGATTGGCAGTGTGATTTACGATAGTCTCGGTTCTTACAGCGCAGCTTGGCTAGTTTCCTTCGCGGCGAGCCTTAGTGGTATGGTTGCCATAATAACCATGGAGTCAACTAAGAACGAGCTAGTTCCCGAGTGGGAAGACGACCTGCCAGCTGATGCCAGAGAACTAGCAGCCGAGCCGGCACCTGCGGACGACTAAAAGCCTGACAGCTTTGGCAGTGGGGAAATCCTTCTAGCTGTTAGCCTTTATAAAAAGAGAAAGTTAGAGCCTCACTTCCGTTAGGGGGTGGTGGTATCTCGTTTGGTCGTAGGCTGGGGACGGGGTTTCTACTATTTTAGTCTTCCCAAATGGACTGTGGATGACGCTCTCTTGAAAAGCTGCCACTGGCGCTCCTGTCCGGTTCGATAGAGAAGCTCGGTTTGCGCGTTGGTCATGCAGCTGATGGCTGACAAGCCAATCGGGCGTATCCAACGCGGCTCCGACGTGTCGAAGTGATGACCGGTAGTTGTGTTTTGTGAGCCTGGGTGCTGCGATGATTCGAAAGCTACTCTAGAGTCTCAGGCAAACCTCTCTCTGCTGACTCATAGGCTTTCAGGACCAACGCCAAGTCCTTCAAACCTTCCTCGCCGGTCATGGCTGGCTCAGTTCCTTCCAATATTGAGCGTCTAAACTCCAATACCATGCCGATGATTCCTCTGTGGTCGTCGTCGAAAGTTCGAGTCTCCTGAGAATCGCCGTAGTCTATTATCAGCCAGGGACGGCCCATCTCAAAGCGTAGGTTTGCTGCCGTGCCAGTCACACTAACCCAAGGACGTTCGGTTGGCTTCCCGACGCTCCAGGTGTGATTGATGATGCCGACCACACCTTCGGAAGACCGGGTGGTTAGGATGATGCCATCTTCAGCGTTGATACCCGGATTCCCTGACGGTACTGGAACGGCATACACCTGATTGGGCCTCCCGCTTAAATAGGCCAGAACGCTAGCTTTGTGGATACCACCATCTATGAGTACACCGCCGCCGTTTCGTTCCTGGTCGTTCCGCCAGGAGCCGGGTTCAAACGGGAACTCTTCTTGTAATTGGATCAGTCGGACTCGCCCCACAATTCCGGACGCGATCAACTTTTTTGCCTCGAGTACCGGGGCCAAGAATCGATAATTCTCAGCCACCATCAGTTTCACCCCTGCGCCCTCTGCAGCTGAGATTATCGACCGGGCTTCCTCGATGGTGCGCGCGATTGGTTTTTCCAGCAGGATGTGCTTGTTAACGGCCGCGGCAAGTAGGGCATGCTCTAGATGAAGGTCATGAGGAGTACAGATGTAGAGTGCGTCGATATCAGGGTCGGCGGCAGCATCTTCATAAGATCCGAAGCTTCCCAGACCACCAAACGCAGCTGAGTAAGCTTCGGCTCGACCATGGTCTCGGCTGGCGAAATAAAGGTCGACCGAGTCCCGTGCGGGAGCCAATGACTCGGCGAAAATACGAGCGAACCCTCCACAACCTATGACACAGAGCCTAAACTTCACTTGCTGGCCTCACGCTACTCCCTTTTTCGGCAACGATACCGGCTAGCAAGGGAAGTTACAACGGCACAGGCCAACCTTCTCGTTCCTAAGAACTGGGCAATAAGTTCGGATTGATGGTTGATAACCCGCTGGAGAATCACGTGCCCACAGCAGCGCAAGATTCCCCATTGAGGCCTCACTGTCGTAAGGTTAAACTGTCCCCTGATATTAAACGCGGTCGCAGGCCTATAAGCTTGACGGCCTCCCTCTTCATGAAAGGGGGACCGAGGGGGATTTCCGTGCGCATAGACGTTCATAGTCACCTGAATTACTTGCCCTATCTTGAGTACTTGGCGGGGCGCAGTTCCCTACCCAAGGGCGTGCTGCGGGGTGGTACCTATTTTACAAGTTGCACCGGCGGTTACGAGCACGCTTCGCCGATAGTCCACACCGATGTTGACCAGAAGCTCAGGGACATGGAAGACCTTGGAATCGGTATGTCAATCCTTAGCCATGGCATGCCCGGCCCTGAACTGCTGGGCGGACAAGAAGCAGACGACTGGGCCTCCCGCATAAACGACCACTTGGCCCAGGTGATAGAGTCACATCCTGGCAAGTTCCAGGCCTGGGCAACCCTAGGATGGGGGAGTGCCGAACGGACGATTAGAGAGATCGAACGATGTGTGAACCAGCTTGGGTTCAAGGGCGTTTACATCTTCTCAAATATCAACCAGAAGACCCTGGATAGCAAAGAGTTCTGGCCAGTCTACAAGCGCATAGAAAGTCTGGGAGTGGCCATGGACATGCACCCAACGGCGCCTATCAACATGAACGGAATTGACCACCGCCCCCTGGTCCCTGGTATGGCCTTCATGTTCGATACGACCCTGGCCACCGTAAGAATGGTGATGAGCGGCGTCTTTGAGGAGTACCCTGACCTCAAGCTGATCGTCCCACACACCGGCGGGTTTGTGCCTTTCATCAGAGGCCGCGTAGGCCGGATGATTGACTCCTGGACCTCGCCAGACGACTGGGCAGATTTGTCCGAGTCTTCCCAGGTGTCTTTCGATAAGATTTACGTGGACACAGTTGCCCACAGTCCAGCCGCGCTGGACTATTGTTACAAGATGTTCGGTGCCGAGAAACTTCTATATGGCACCGACCATCCCTTCGCTCACTTCGACGAATACAACGTCATGGTACAAGGCTTAGCCTGCACCAACGCCGAACGCGAACTGATAGAGCACGGCAATGCCGAAGCCCTGCTAGGGTTATAAGCTGATAGCTAACGGAAATCTTCCTGAATCTCTTTTTCAAACGAGGTCTTGGACTTCCCGATTTTATAGACCTGGATTAAGGAAGATTTATACCATTACCTCCCAGACCAGAAACCGCTGATAGCTTATCCAAAGGAGATTCCATGAACCTGAGAGATTCTGTAATAATCGTCACCGGCTCGGCCACCGGATTGGGTGCGTCCGTGGTGAAACAGGTGGCTGCCAAGGGTGCGCGAGTGGTCATAAACTACACAAAGAGCGCGAAAGAAGCCCGCGAGACCGAGGCGGTCTGCGATTATTTGGGCGTGGAATCTATAGTGTGTCAGGCGGATGTATCGATGGACGGGGATTGCCGTCGTATGGCTAACGAGGCCATGGAAAAGTGGGGACGCATAGATGGGTTGGTCAACAATGCCGCCCGGTCGGTCTTCGCCAACTCAAAGGATTTGGAGGCGCTCGACGGCCAGCAATTCATGGACGTTTTCGCTGTCAACGTGGTAGGTCCTTACCAGATGGCCAGGGCGGTCGCGCCGCACATGAAAGAGCGAGGGCACGGATCCATAATTAACGTCTCTTCCATTTCTGCCATCACTGGCGCAGGCAGCTCCATCGCCTATGCCGTATCCAAAGGCGCTTTGAACACGATGACGTTATCGCTGGCCCGCTCCATGGCCCCTGAGATCAAGGTTAACGCGGTCATGCCTAGCGCCTTTCCGTCGCGTTGGTGGGCCAATGGAATCGGGGAAGAAGCGACCGAAGCCCTGTTCGAAAAATTCAATGCTCAGGTCCCGCTGAAAGAGGTGGCGACTCCTGATTCCGTAGCCAGGACCGTAGTTTGGCTGCTGGAAGATGCCGCTTACACCACCGGCGAGATGATTAAGATTGATTCCGGGATGCACCTTTTAGGCTTTCAGCCGTAGCAAGTGGCGAATACCAACTGCACCAATCGAAGACTCGAGGAGAATCAAAGATGGGACCCAAACTCGTTGAATATCTGAAATATGAAGTCGAAGACTCGGGCATCTGCTGGATCACTTTTAATCGACCCGAGCGGCGCAATGCCCTGATGGGCAACTCTCAGGAAAACTCCACCGTGGCCAAGGTCGGCGAATATATGCGGGCCGCTGATGACGACACCGCTGCCCGGGTCATCGTTTTAACCGGTGAGGGACAAGGCTTCTGCTCTGGGGCCGACATGCGCCGCGACAACGACCCATCGGTCCTGGGTGAGAACTTTGTTGGCAACCGCGACCACACCGAAAGCCCCGACTTCGTTCGCCAGCATTTTTTTCACGGCTTCACCCAGCTACACCGCGATATATCACTCATCCGCAAGCCCACTATTGCCATGATCAACGGCGCGGCCGTAGGTTCCGGTATGGACATGGCCCTCCACTGCGACATCCGGGTCGGCTGCGAAGCTACCCAATTCGTCGGCTACCATCAACTGGGCCAGATTTTTGAGAACGGTGGAAGTTACTATCTGCCGAAGATGGCAGGGCTGGGCCGCGCTTTGGAGTTCGCTTACACCGGTCGCCTGGACGCCGAGCGGGCCTATCAGTGGGGGTTGCTAAATTACCTGGTCGACTCCAGTGAGTTGGAACAGACTACCCGCGACTTGTGCGATCGCATCATGCGGGTACCTCCCATGGTCCAATGGGTCAGCAAGCGGATTATGCGGACGGCCGTTGATACGACTCTGGAGAACACCATGGTGCTGACCTCCAACGCCGGCGGTATCCTCAGTGGCTCTGAAGACGCCGACGAAGCCCGCGTAGCCTTCCTGGAAAAAAGGGCGCCCAAATTCAAGGGACGCTGATCCTCCGGGCAAGGAGATAGTCGAAATCTTTGAGGTGATTTCGTCTTACGGGGCTCAGCAATCGTTTGCCCGTGACCTTAGAAGTAATATAAGAGTTCACTACAACCTGGAATGAAGGCGATTTATGGCAATTATCTGACGGGCAGAGCAGGCCGGATGTTATGGACTGCGGGCTAACAGACACGATAGGATTTTAGTTGACCGCACTTCCCCAACTATGATGATTCGGGCTAAACGTGTAGTTAGCTCAGTTGGTTAGAGCGGCTGCTTCACACGTCTCAACTCCGTTCCGATGAAAGATTGGAATCCGTATTTGCCAGTCCGCATCTGTCAATAGTAAAGGATCAACGTTTAGACGCTTAGACCAGTCCATGTAGGCTACGCGATTACCGCTTAAGCCTCAGATTGGGCCAAATTCGATCGGTAAGTTCTTTTTTTGGAAGAAATACTCAAGATCTCCGCAGTCATCGTGGCTTCATTCGTGGGATTTACTATCTCTGGCGTGGTAGGTATGGGTGGGGGGTTAGTAGCTCTTCCAGTGCTCATCTGGGTGCTGGGAGTGAAAGAAGCGATTCCATTGCTTTCAATCGCTCAGTTCATAGGTTCTGTATCACGCGCATACGTTCATAGGGATACCATCGATTGGAAGGTAGTGGCCTATTTCGGCATTGGGTCGGTGCCGATAGCGTTAATCGCGAGTTTCATATTCGTTTTTATAAATTCGACAATTATTGTCCGAATATTGGGCGGTCTGCTCATCTTGATGGTGATCTATAGCCGGCTGCCGATTTGGCGAAATTTTCACATGCCACTTAAGGGCTTTATCCCGGTTGGTTCTGCTACAGGATTTCTCTCGGGGTTGTTTGGAATACCTGGACCATTTGCCACGGTCTTTTATCTTTCATATGGCCTAGGCGCGAGCGCCTATGTAGGTACTTCATCCGTTGGATATGGATTGATTCAATTACCTAAATTGTTAGTATTTGGGATCGACGGTCTTTTCACCATCCAATCTGCATCTATAGGCCTAGGACTTGGGATAATAAGCGTATTGGGAGCTTATCTAGGTAGAATGATCTTAGGGCGAATACCTGAAAGGATTTTCACTGCCTTAATTACGATCATACTTCTGACATCTGGTTTGTCACTGATATTGGATCTCTGAATAGTCATGGTCTACGCCAACCCACAAGAACGAAGACCTCGGGTAGCACAGGAGGAACTTCTTTATGGCGCCAATTGGAACATCATAGAGACGATAGCCGGCCATATGACCAGCTACCGGTTGAATTAAAGAACTATCGAGGAACGGCGTCTAACGAAAGTGTAGGAGACTAACGGCGATGTACGTTGATTGTTCGGAAACAACAACAAGACCAAAACGATAAATGAGAAGGTCTCATATTTTCGAACCCTGATTCTCCTGAGCTTACATCCATGGTGATCCGATTCGGGGTCGAACTGAGAGCCTACCGATCGAGGGCCGGTTGGCGATCCATTTAGAACAAACCTGTACGGGTCCGATTGCCTTCAAAAAGTTACTCGACGTAGAATGAGCAAGTTCTCTGAAAATCGGAGTCCTGCCGAACCGCGTTACCCTAGAGGGCATCGAGGCCAACTCCAATGTTCTGATGATTGCACAGGGAATGTGTTCCTCGATCCAACTCGCAATTAAAAAGATTTACCGAAGTCATATTGATGGGCGATACTTAGACTGTTGACCAAGACAAATGAGGGAAGGGCCAACTCTGATGTTCCCTAAAGGATAGTAAATGTCGTGAGTGTTTATTGGAGAAACATGAAAAGGGGCCAAAACCTAATCATCGACGATACCTCAGGACTTGAGGAAGTGATTGGAGGGTACCGGGAGAATAAAAGCGGTATTGACGCCTATGCTAGGACCATGGGATATGAGCCAGAACGCTCACGAAAGGGTTTTGACACCGTTGAGGACGCCAAGGCGTTCGTGGAGTCCTTCACCCCTTGGGACCTGTTTGGCCCTCGGGACCTTACGGTCGAAGCCGAGATTAGGCCCATCTCCGACTAAACTCCGGGTTATCTCATTCCGATTATTATCCCCGATAACCGAGGCGGAACGGATAGGCGATAGTCCTTCGACCGTATGGTTTCTTGCGGGAAGCTACGGTCTACCGCGACAGAGACACTGTGCTGGATCGGGTAGTCACCCTAAAAGTTATGAACCAAACGATAGAAGATGACTCGGCCCATTTTGGAGCTCGCCACAGAAAGGCTTTATTGCCGGCTGCCTTACCATCTGAACATCATTAGAATTCACGATTCACATTTAGGGACGGCATTCCGAACATCGTCATCGAGCTCGCCTCTGACGCATCTATATAGTTTGTATTTTCCTTGCGGCCGGCTGGACCCAACGATAGAATGAAGCTAGTGACCAGCTCCTCGCCAGAGCTTGGTCTAGAGGAAAAATTAGGGGCATAAAAATCTGAACTAGATGGTTGGGAAGCCATTGTGTTCTTTCCGAATATACTATAGGCACATTTGTAACAATGTGCCTAATCGTTAAATCGCATGGGTGGTTAGCTCAGTTGGTTAGAGCACCTGCTTTACACGCAGGGGGTCAGAGGTTCGAGTCCTCTACCGCCCACCACTGTTAATCGAGCCTAAAACGGCTATTTTGAGCTGTCTTAGGCTTTTCTTTTGGGGCTAGTAATGCTGGGTTGCCCCACTTCGGCCAGGTAATCGGCCAAATTCCATCAGTCCAGCATGCGTTCTACAAACTCACCGATGGCAGTGGCCATCTCAGGGGTGTGAGTCCTGACGACAGTGGACACCTCGGCTAACTCCACCCAGCTTTCCAGATGGAAGAGAATCCCCTTGTGCCAGGCCATGTCGTAATCGCAATACCTGTCCACCCAGTGACTGATGCTTCTGGCAGTCTTGCCGAAGATGTCATCGTCCTTCTGAGCCTTGTCGAGTAAGCCCTTTGCTTCGTTCAACCT
>Ga0209034_10000252_pt1 | contig 26716 bp, 25 predicted proteins | sample MarorgKNORR_S2LV_2_FD_188219 | JGI IMG/M metagenome (GOLD analysis project Ga0209034, IMG submission 188219) | Marine microbial communities from the Southern Atlantic Ocean, analyzing organic carbon cycling - 250m_A/KNORR_S2/LV (SPAdes) (version 2) | ecosystem: Environmental > Aquatic > Marine... | reverse complement strand
ATGACTTCCGCCACCTCTTTATAACCATGCCGTCTCAGGGCGTGAGACAGAAACCAGTTAGTATTTATCCAAGTAGGACCACGCCATATGAATCCTCCGGGATTGCCAGGAATAAACTTGGGGCTAGAAGCGGGTACCGAAGGGAGCGGATATGGTAGCCAGAATTCTTCTTCCGATAAGATCCATTTTTCCACCACCATATCCACAATATGACTCGGCAAGTCTGGCAATATCAGGGGCATCAATGAACTAATCGTAACAGTCTTCAACATAGATTCATTTGTTCCAGACAAATCATAAAAAGCCGACGTTGCTTCATCCCAACACTTAGAGATCAGCGCATCTCTAGTTTTGTCTGCTTCCTTATTGAATTCGGTAGCATCAGGAGAATCGCCCAACATCCTGGCTAAAGCCCTCAAACTGAACGAGTAAATTGAATTTACTAGAACGTCTTCGACATGAAAAACATTAGTCTCTAGAATTTTTTTATCATCACCTCTAAGAGGTTCATAAACGTCGTAGACTTTTTTAAGCGCAGAGATAAAACCTTGATTGCTTAGATCCTCAATACCCAAGACTTCATCGTATTTCGGAGAGCAATCGGTGCCGGCTTCTTCTGGTTGTATCACAGAAATCAATCCATCTTCGTCAGGATCACGATTGACTCTCAGCCACCTGTAATAAGCCATCAAAATAGGCAAAGAATTATTCTTGAAATCTTGATCTCCCGTAGCCTCATACACTCTCTCCACTGCATAAGCCAAAATTGGAGGCTGGATAGTGGAGCTATAGTTTGGAGAAACCATTCCAACTATATTACGTGCAAGAAATTCGGGTTGTTTCTCCATTTCCCAAAAAATTATATGTGGTATGAATCCATCCGGTAACGCTGCACTCATCAATGTCGTTAATTCGGCCTTGGCCTGGTCCAAATCAAGATGAGTTAATGCTATGGCATGAAAACATGAATCCCAGAACCATTGGAAGGGATATCCCCGAAGTGAAGGCACCACGAAACTAAATTCTTTACCATTCCAGTCAGCCACTCCTCTCCTTAAATTCGTCAGTAGTATTTGTCTTGCACCTGCTTCTAACGCTTCACGTTCCATAAATGCTTCCTTATAGGCCTTTCGTTATAAATATCCAAATATTTCTCGGCAACTACCTGCCACGAGAATTCTCTCAAGGCATAATCCTTTCCCTCCTGCCCGAGACGCCGTCTATAAACCTCGTCATTAACCAAATTGATCAATTCGGAAACCGCTGTTTCCCGGTCGAATCTTGGTACTACTATTGCGCCTTCAAGTAATAGTTCTTTATTAGCTCCCACGTCATGAGTGAGAACTGGAACTCCGGAGATCATAGCCTCGAAAAAAACCAATCCAAACGCCTCATATCGAGAGAACAAAACAAATAATTCCGAATTGGAATACCAATTCCTTAACGATCCATCATCTAATTCTCCAGCAAAAATAACTTCATCTTCTAATGCATATCTCTTTACTTCTTCGCGAAGCCTCGATTCACCACCCTCATCACGGCCTATAAGAATCAATCGGGCTGATTGTTTGAAGCTTGTACGAGCTTGTCTGTAAATATCTAATAACCAGTGTTGCCCCTTGTGGTCACCAAGACGACCAACACACAGTATATTAATAGGGATTGGGGCATCAGAATCGTTGGAAATTGGCAGCACTCTTGAGGAAAACGGTTCCAAAGGAGTGGCACCCCACCCAATAACATGTTGCTTCTCTTTGTCCACCCAGTAATCCCTCCCCACGCGATCCGCCTCCAAATATGACAATGAGACCACTTTATCCACTAAAGCACTAATCACACCATTTATTGGACGTAACCACCATCGTGTAAACGGGAGAGTGTGATAAGAGGGAGTAAATATAAACCTTGCTTTATCCTTGAACCAAAACAAACACCACAAATGACCGACGAACCAACCATCACCAACAAAATGGATTACATCCGGATCAAAATCCTGCAAGACTTTTTTTATTTTTAACGGCGAAAACCAAACCAGGGGAACTGAGAATAACGGTGGTGCCTTGGTTGGATATCCGTTGATCCGATAAATTGATACCCCCTCTGAACTGGACTCATAATCAGACCACTCAGAGTGAGGAATCCTAGGGAAAGCGTATTTGGTAGTGAGAACGGCTACAGAATCAACTCGGCCGGATTCCAACAAATTAAAAGACAGCTGTTCTACAGCTCTCTCGATTCCCCCTAAATATGGCCGAAAATAGGGGGTTATAAATAAGACCCGTAGTGGAGGAGTATTCACAAGGACAACTCCTAGGTGTAGTTCTCTTAACCAAGCACAGCGTTTTCCAGTCCTCCAGCCCAAGCTTCATATATTTCGTCTATGGGCAGATCTATGGCTGATCCAATGTTAAACCTGGTGCCACCGGTTACACCAAGCTCCATAATAGGAACCCCAATTTCATCAGCCAAGTTAGCTAATGCCGCTTTATTACCAGGGTTTAAGGACACTACTATCCTTGATTGATGTTCCCCAAAAAGAGGAACATCCCATCTTAGTGGCAATGAAGCGAACCCTTCGCTGCTCCGGAAACCAATCGACTCCAAATTTTGGTTGGACGTGGAAGATGTCCGTGTGCTGATACCTGATATGCAACATTCCGCCAAACAAGTTGCCAACCCGCCTTCTGAACAGTCATGAGCAGAACGGACCAATCCTCTCGTGATGGCCTCCCTACATAATTCCTGCACCTTCTTCTCGAGATCAAGTTTTATATAAGGCCTACCCATTACCAAATTATGGCAGATTTCAAGGTATTCACTACCAGCCAACCCATAAGGTTGGTGTGACCAACCATCAGCACCTAATAACATTACTAAAAGCTTTTCTTCTGGAAAGGATGCGGAAACATACTTGGTCGCATCATCAAGCAGCCCTAATCCACCTATTATGGGTGTAGGGAATATGGCTTGATCCTGATACTCATTATATAAACTAACGTTACCGCTTACCACAGGAACCCCTAAGACTCGACAAGCTCTAGCCATACCTCGAATAGTCCATTCCAGCTGATAATAAACATCTGGTTTCTCAGGATTCCCGAAGTTTAAGCAATCAGTAAGAGCCAATGGCGTAGCTCCGGTACAAGACAAGTTTCTACAGGCCTCCGCTATCGCAATTTCTCCCCCTCTATACGGATCCAGATAACAATATCTCCCATTGCCATCAATGGTTAAAGCGATACTTTTATGAGTGCCCTTAATCCTCAGAAGAGCAGCATCACTTCCTGGCCCTACGACAGTGTTAGTCTGTACTTGATGATCGTATTGCCGATATACGCTATGCTTACTAGCTATATTGGGTGAGGCCAATAGTTGCAGCAAAACTTGATCTGGACCACATTTCGGCAAGGTGAGATTACTCAAATTTAATTTCTGTCGATCTATTTGCTCTTGGGTCATCTCGCCTTTGAGCCTGTATTTAGGAGACTCAGTTAGAACTTTAAGTGGCAAGTTAACTAATAACTGATCCCCATCCACTACCTTAGCCACAGCATCCTCGGTGATGTACCCAATCTCTACTAATGGTATCCCCCATTTCGCGAATATATTGGATAACTGGCTAATATTCTCTTCTGAAACCATCAGAAGCATACGTTCTTGAGATTCTGAAAGCATCACTTCATATGCAGTCATACCCGGTTCTCTACGATGTACTTTCGACACATCAAGAGTAACTCCCCTGTTACCTCTATCCGCTGATTCTAAAGCGGCACTGGTCAAACCAGCCGCACCTAAATCCTGTATAGCTGGGACCAATCCGTGGTCAAGCGATTCTAAACAGGCTTCAATCAAAACTTTTTCTAAAAATGGATTCCCTACTTGAACAGTAGGAAGTAGCTCCTGATTATCTTCGAGGGAGCGTGATGCTAACCCAGATGCACCATGTATGCCATCTCGTCCGGTTTCGGCTCCGGCAAGCAGTACCAAATGACCCGCCGAATTCGCGGCAGCAGTTGCTATCTTAGAAGTTTCGACAAGCCCCACACACATAGCATTAACTAAAGGGTTTTGATTGTAAGAGGAGTCAAAAATAATTTCTCCGCCTACATCCGGTACCCCAATACAATTCCCATACCACGATATACCTCCCACCACTCCCTTAAAAAGATGACGAGTTTTCGGGTCTTCAGGCCGTCCAAATCTCAACGAGTTCAACAATGCAATAGGCCTAGCTCCCATCGCCAAAATGTCTCTGACTATCCCCCCAACACCAGTAGCAGCACCTTGAAAAGGTTCAACGGCGGAAGGATGATTGTGTGATTCGACTTTAAAAACAATCGCCAACCCATCTCCGATATCAATAGCACCCGCGTTTTCCGACCCGGACTTGGACAACGTCCTATGCGATCGACTGGGAAGTGTACTCAAAAGTAGCTTGGAATGCTTGTATCCACAGTGCTCGCTCCATAGAGCTCCGAACATCCCAAGTTCAACGGGATTAGGATCCCTGTCAATTGTTGAAACTATCATCTCGTATTCAGATAGGCTCAGTGCTATAGACGATAATATTTCTTCAGTAATTACCATTCTCTCCGTTATTAACACATGTTTGGCTCAATATCCTGAAGATTGAAGCCACCTAATTATAACCATAGTGGAGCGGACCTGTAATGCCTCGATTGTTTATCTATTTCGTTGGACCTTATAATGCACCCCCTATAATCACCAAACCTACTCCGGCCACGGCTACCATCGCTCCCAAAAGAACTGGCAGACTTACCTTTTCTATACGACTCAAAAACAGCTGTGCCAACAAAATAGTTATTAACGGGTTTATAGCTGCAATCGGAGAGATAATAACTACATCTGACATAGTAAAAGCATAATAAAGAGACACTACCGCAATGGCCGCGGACCATCCAGAAAAAGTCAAAAACAGGACCCCTCTTCGATCCGAGACTATGCTGGCAAAGGTCCGTTTACCTGAACAAAATCCTAAGAGCAAAGATCCGAATAACACTCCCATTGCCGCCACTACTAGAGGAGATCCATATTCTAAACTCAAAGCCTTAGCAGCTAAGTTTGAGCCTCCATAACAGGCCGCAGCTCCCAAACCAAAGGTATAACCTAACAACGATCTCCTGTCTATTTTCCATTGGTTTCCTAGCAAATCACCGGTACTACCAGCAAGGCCGATAACTACCAGGAATGTCCCGATTCCGATTAGCAACCCCAATTCTTCTCCCATCAACGTCGTGGCGAACAATGCGGAAAATAATGCAGCAGAACCCACAAATGGGCCAGAGCGGGCAGCTCCTATAAATTTAATCGAGAGTAAGTTTTGCATCCGTCCACCAACAAAGGTTAGAGCACCATGACCAAGAAAAAGAAGATATGCGAGTGGAGGGAGAGCTTTGAAATCATCAATCGCAAATATTAGAGCTAAAAGCATCAATGGTACGAGACTAGCAACCGATGAAATAAAAGTGGCCGGTAAGGGATTGAATTTATTCATCCCTATTCTTGCAAATATCGCGGCACTACCAAACCCCATAGCCGCTACTAGGGCTAAGACTATAGCTAACAAAGATATTTACTTAAGCACTCTAGAATGTAGCAGTGAATGAAATATAAGAAGACCATCAGTACTTCCTAGAATATTTTCACAACTTCGTTCGGGATGAGGCATCATACCCAAGACATTTCCTGAGCTGTTCATAATTCCAGCTATGTTATTCGCAGAGCCGTTTGGATTAAAATCAGTGGTTATCTCGCCAGAAGGGCCACAATACCGAAATAAAACCCTCCCAGTCTCTTCTAAATTAGTAAGCGTATCCAAATCAGCAAAATAATTTCCTTCACCATGAGAAACAGGTATCTGCAGAACTTGATCAGGTTGGCACAATCCTGTAAAAGACGTATCGGTTCGTAATGTCACCAAATTAGTCCCCACACATCTATACTCTGTATGAGAATTAGGCAACAGTACTCCTGGAAGTAACCCAGATTCGCACAATATTTGAAACCCATTACATATACCGATTACAAGTCCTCCATTATCAGCATATGCCCGTATCGCAGTCATGACAGGTGACAGGCATGCAATCGCACCTGGTCTCAAATAATCTCCATAAGAAAAACCACCGGGTAAAACTATGCAATCATACTCGCCCAGATTAGTCTGATCATGCCAAACGTAGTCAACATCTTGACCAAGTATATCGTTGATTACGAAATAACAATCAGAATCGCTCCAAGTGCCGGGAAATACGACCACACCAAATTTCATCTAGATCACCTACTCGACTGCCACATATCTACGCAGAACCCAGCATGTTTTCTACTATAGCATTAACCTCTGAACCATCGGCCAACCCTCTGACTTGCGGCATCAACTTGCCCATTACTTTTCCCTTATCCTGCAACGTTTTAGCTCCCATCTCTTCTATAACGCGACGAATTATTTCAGAGAGATCCTGTGGGCTCATTTGAGGAGGAAGATATTCTTCCAAAACAGAGAGTTCTACCGACTCCTTATCCACCAAATCCGCCCTACCACCTTTTTCGAACATTGTAATACTTTCTCTTCGGTCCTTTACCTGTTTTACCAAGACTTCGGTAACACCAGTATCATCCAAAACGATTTGTTTATCCTTCTCTAGGATTAATACGGCATTTTTAAAAAACCGAAGCGCCTCCAACCTAGGTTGGTTTTTATCCCTCATGGCCTGTTTTATATCTTCTTCTAGTCTTTCTTTAATAGTCATTTTCTTCTTTCAGAGTTATCCAAATAATTAGTTAGTACAACCCGGTAGATAACGAGGGCGATTATATTGGGACCCTCACCAGAGTGTCAATCAAACTAAATCATTGTATCTAACCCTGCCTTGTTTTTGGTATTCCTATTAATCATATATAATGTGTATTAATTAGATGGAATCAGTAATAGGAGCACATGGGTCCGTGCCAGACAGATACCAAGACGAAATCGAAGAGATCTTGAAAGGTTTTAGTGATAATCAGGAATCTCTTCCAACTGACACGCTAAGTAGCAATAACGATTCCTCAGATTCGAACGATTATTTGGTGAACAACGCATCTGATGATATCCATGCAAAGACCCCCACACCTAGGATAACTAAGACTAAGATAGTCCTACTAGCCATGGCAGCGTTACTTATAGGTGGATTTTGGTTTTGGCCATTAATTTGGATCGGGCTGGTACTCTTCGGTATTGCGTATTTAATGTTTTTCCTAAAACCACGGCAAACACAACAGATAAAGTATTGGCGTGACAAACCATTAGAAGAGGTTCCTATTTCCAGATGGGGAAAACTGACAGAGTGGTTCAGGAGATAATCCGAACTAAAATTAATCCTCAGACAGGTACTCCGCCATGGCTACTACTAAGCTACCCATATGCGGATGGTCCGGTTCCACATCAACATTAAATCCAAGCTCTTTTAATTTGCGAGTACACACAGGTCCAACCGATGCCAGTAATACCCGGCCAGCCAAACCGTCACGAAGAACCTGTTCTTTTCCAGCTTTCGCGGCTATAGCCACAAGATTACCTACTTGAGGCTGACTAGTAAAAGCAACTGCATCTATTCTATCGGCCGATATCTCGTCTATCATACTTAAAATTGGAGATTCGTCTTCAGGCAAGCCCCACCTATAAAGAGTTACCTCTCTTACGTTAGCACCCATAGATTTCAAGTTATTAATGAGAGTACCATTTGGTCCGCCATAGTGCTGGACGGCTACAGTCTTATTATACAATCCAAGATCTTTTATAGATTCCAACAAATCTTCTGACGTGTATGGCTCAGATGGCATTACATCAATACGTATCTTGTTCTGACGCAATACACGGGCGGGTTTAGGACTTCTGGCAATAACGGTCATTTCCTCGAAGGAACCAATTAATTCGTCTTTAAAACCCATTTCATCAGCAACTTCAAGCATTGCTCTGGTTCCGACCCCCGTGAGCAGGACCATTACATCTAGCCGTCCGCGACATATATCTACAATTAGTTCCTGAACATCTGGGCTATCTTTTAAATATAGTTCTTGCATGGCAGGAGCAGAATAAGGCACACCCCCATGCCTCTCTATCAAAGAACCCATCTCGGAAGACATCCGGGATTCTAAAAACGCAACAACTTTATTATTTAACGAAACCAAGGCCTTAGACCGCACACTCTCCCTCGCCACGTTCTAGGACGTATGCGTTGGTGCGTTCCCAATCGAAGTACAAATCCGAACCAGGTTCCGCTGTCTCTGAAACTTCCGCTGCTTTACTAGCAACTTCAGTAATGCCTTCTAGACCTACCCGGTCTAAGAATTGATTGAACTCTTCACTCTCATCAGATCTTTCATTCTTATAGTAATTAGTGATCTGCCGTACTACACCAGGAACCATTTTAGCAGGCACCTTTACCTTGGGAATGCGGCTTCCTATACGAGAATCCTCTACTTGATTATCACCATAGTTTCCGCCTAAGAACAACTCATAGGACGGTATCTGCTGACCTTCCGGGCCTTTTACCGCGGCTCCATGGAACCCAATGTTCGCGATGTGATGCAACCCACAACCGTTGGGACAGCCGCTCATCTTGATACGAATTTTTTTCACTCCGTTATCATCAAGAAGTTCTCCCCAAGAATTAACCTCTTCGCCAATAGCCTTAGCTAATCCCATCGAAGCGGTAATACCGAGTTTACAACTATCGGTTCCGGGACAAGAAACGACATTAGCGATAGTCAAAGCCCCAGGATCGGCCAATCCAAGGTCCTTTAGAGCAACCCATAATTTACCCAACTGATCTTCTGGAACCCATCGCAATGCCAAATTTTGTTCTTGAGTAGCACTAGCTCTCCCACCAGTGAAATTTCGAAGTATAGTTGCCAAACCTTTAAATTGTTCTGCGGTTAAATCGCCTCTAACTGGCTTTACATAGACTAAAGAGTACCCCTCTTGCTTTTGCTTAAATACATTGGATTCTTTCCACTTATTAAATTCTGACTGTTCATTGCTAGAAAAACCGTTTGAACCATTTCCGTTGGAAACAGGAGGTTTCTCTCTTTGTAAGTCCGTTATATCCATATACGGGGACGGGTCTATAGGCCCGATTTGCGACAACTCAGCTTCTACAAGACCGCGAAATTCATCTAATCCTATTCGATCTATCAGCACCTTTAACCTAGCCATCATCCTGTTTTTACGGAGAGATTCTGCGTTGTTGAAAACGGTCCATATGGCTTGAGCCAATCTTAAATAATCTTCTTCCGGCAGGAATTCATACAAGGGTTTGGCCAACCTTGGCATGATAGAAGTACCACCACCTACGAACACCTTAAACCCTTTCTTGGGTTTCCCATCAATGTTTTTAATTTGCGAAACATAGGTAAGATCTTGGATAGCCGCTGCAACAGCGTCATGTGATTCGCACCCCGTAAAAGCAGTCTTAAATTTCCGCGGGAAACTCTGGGTAAGTGGGTTTCTTACACCAAATCTCACATAAGCAGCTAAATACGGAGTGGGATCAAATATCTCGTCCTCACAAACTCCAGCGGAAGGAGACCCAACCACATTCCTGACCGTGTTACCGCAAGCTTCCCTGGTACTAAGACCTACTTCACCTAGCATTCTTATAACATCAGGACACTCAGATAATGGTATATGATGGAATTGAATATTTTCTCTGGTCGTAATATGCCCTTTATGGAGGGGTGCATAGTTAGCAGAAATATCACTTAAAACATCTAAAGCTTCGGAGGTAACTCTCCCACCAGGCAACTTAATACGGATCATCTGAACATCAGCCTGACGCTGACCATATACCCCTTGCCTCAATCTGAATGGAGTAAATTCAGCATTATCTTGTTCCCCAGACTCGAACTTAGCTGACTCTTCTTCCAATCTAACGATTTCTCCCTCCATGAAAGGGATAATACCTGAGGCAGATTTTGACAATTCTAAACTCTGCTCATGGATCTCTTTGGGTGTCAGTTGTTTCGCATTTTGAGTATCGCTAGCCAAGGTTTCCTCCAATTATAGACAAAATAAAAACCCACCAGATAATAATTATAGGTGGGCATAGACCTTCCATGTGGGAATAGGCGTATAGCCCCCTAGCTAGGGGGACACGTACAAGTGCAACGACAGCTATTCCTATGAGCTTGATTCATATCTAGAGAGTCTATTCTCAAGCTATCCAATTGTCAACCTTTAGCCAAAATACGGCTACAAACACTACCCAAAACGACCAGTTATGTAAGCTTCTGTACGTTCATCAGCCGGGTTGGTAAACATTTGCCTCGTTTCGTTGAACTCAATCAATTCAGCCACACGCCTTTCATCACCCATCAGAAATGCGGTGAAATCCGATACTCGCGCTGCCTGCTGCATATTATGGGTTACTATAACTATAGAATAATCCTCGGATAATTCCCGCATTAGCTCTTCTATAGCCAAAGTTGCCAGAGGGTCCAAAGATGAACAAGGTTCATCCATCAGGATTACACGAGGGCTGACAGCCAGAGCACGAGCTATACAAAGCCTTTGTTGCTGCCCTCCCGAAAGCGCTAAAGCGCTACTTTTAAGTCTATCTTTAACTTCATCAAACAAAGCGGCACGCCGTAAAGATTCTTCAACTAGATTTTGAAGATCTCCGCGAAACCCATTGATCCTTGGACCAAAAGCCACATTATCAAAAATTGATTTGGGGAAAGGGTTAGGCCGTTGGAATACCATCCCTATCTGGTAACGAATGGTTGTAGGATCCACATCAGGTGCATATAAATCATGTCCTTCAAAAAGTACTTGACCCGACATCCTAAAATTTGGTATCAGATCGTTCATTCGGTTAAAACATCTAAGTAAAGTACTCTTGCCAGAACCCGATGGACCAATAATCGCAGTAATTTTACTACTGGCCACATTTAAATTCACGTCAGAAATGACTTGAGTAGTACCGTAATAAACGCTTAACTGGTTAGCCTGAACTACCACAGATTCGCCGTTCACAGTATCATTCCTCATTTCTCATATATCCGATCTTTTTTGGAACTTTAAACGTAACAATACTGCTACGGCATTCATAGATAGTAATACCACCAGCAACACCATAATAGCCGCAGCCGCAACTTCATGGAACTCTGCCTGCGGTCTAGATATCCAGCTGAATATCTGGATTGGTAAGACGGTAAATTGACTTAATAAGCCATCTGGTGCAAATGGTACAAATGCCAAAGCTCCCAACACGATGAGCGGAGCTGCCTCACCTATTGCTCTACTTATTGCCAAGATTACCCCGGTTAATATCGAAGGGAAAGCCTGCGGCAAAACTAGATGCCAAATAGTTTGCCACCGGGAAGCACCGAGGGCAAATGCCCCTTCTCTTATAGAAGGTGGGACAGCCCTTAAAGCCTCTTCAGAAGCAATTATCACTATCGGCAAAATTAGCAAACCCATGGTGAAACCACCCGCTAAGAGACTGTCCCCAAGGCCTAAAGTTCTCGCAAATATCTCAAGGCCTAGCAGTCCGTAAACTACAGATGGGACGCCTGCTAGATTTGAAATATTTATATGTACGGATTTAACGAACCAGCCTCGCGTAGCGTATTCTTCCAGATAAACAGCCGCACCGACACCTAAGAGAAACGATGTAACCGATGCTATCGATATCACATATACACTACCTATCAGGGCTCCATATATCCCTGCTCTCTCAGGCTTTCTAGAAGGAAATCCAGTCAAAAAATCCCAATTTATACGGTGCCAACCCTGTTCTATAATATTATAAAGGAGCGTAGCCAATACCAATAACACTAACAGTATAGCCAGCATACAAATCAGGTGGAACATCCTACCTTTCCACTTCCTTAAAGCCATACTCCGTTGAAAATGTTGGTAACCCGGCTCCATACTTATTCGTAGACCTCTCGGAATTTTCCAACCACTATCTGGCTTAGAAGATTCATAACTAAAGTTATCAAGAACAGACTAATACCGACTGCGAATATAGTTTTATGTGCTAATGTTCCCGTAGGCGCATCCCCTAGAACAACTTGAACTATATACCCAGTCATAGTCTGTATTGGCACCAAAGGATTAAACGTGAAATTAGGATTACTACCCGCGGCGATAGCAACTATCATGGTCTCACCTATGGCGCGAGACACCGCTAATATAAAAGCTGCTACTATCCCAGATAATGCAGCAGGAACTACTACTTTGGTTGCAACTTCCATCCTAGTAGCGCCCAAAGCGTAAGCTCCTTCCCTCAACGATCTAGGGACCGCTCTCATAGCATCTTCACTAAGGCTCGAAACCATGGGTAAAATCATAATCCCCATCACAATAGCAGGGCTTATGGCATTAAAAATGGCAACGTCATCAGAAATACTCCGCAGTAATGGTGTCACAAACAACAAAGCGAAGAAACCATAAACGACAGTTGGGATTCCAGCCAAGATTTCTAGAATAGGTTTAAGTATCTGCCTTACTGAATTTGGTGCGTATTCGCTGAGATAAATCGCACTCAAGAGACCCAGTGGTAAGGCTACCAACATGGCTCCAAAAGATGTTAGTAACGTTCCAGTTAATAGGGGCCAGATACCGAAATGTTTAGAAGAGAAAAGTGGCGTCCATTTAGTACCTGTCACAAATTCTATGATAGATACTTCTGCAAAAAAAAGCCCCGCCTCGAATATTAAGACGGAGACAATTCCGATTGTAGTAAGAATAGAAACCACACTACATAAAAGCAGTGATATCCTAATTATGCGCTCTGTGAAATACCTTTTTAACCTGAGTTTGCTTACGGAAACGAAACCAATCGGTCCCAAAAACTTCACCTACAACAATCCCATCAATTCTTTTAATAAAACGGGCATTCAAAAACGTAAACAGGATACCCGTGGTATCCAACCTTGACAAGTGTTCAGCTCAAAAGCCTAGAATCAGAACAAGCTAGATCTGAACTTTTAGGTCCTACCGAAGTGAAATATAATCATATATATTTAATTCAATAGTCTTACCCAAAATTCAAAAGTGATATCCCATGTATAAATGGTATTAGAGTAGAATGATTAGATTCCTATACGACTTAAAAACACCAGTACCTTGATTTTAGACTTTGGTATCAGCATCTAATAATAAACCCCCATAGTTAGTTTACTTAATGATAATACTGAGGTGCCAAATTGAACGACTCCCTAACACTAAGTGTAGTAGACCAGTCTCCAATGAGAGAAGGAAGCACCGCTGGAATAGCATTGAGAGAAACAATAGACTTAGCTATAGCAGTAGAAGCTTTAGGGTACCAACGCTATTGGGTAGCAGAGCATCACAGCCTACCCAATTTCGCAGGGACAAGTCCCGAGATGTTGATAGGTCAGATTGCGGCACATACCAATACCATAAGGGTAGGCAGTGGGGGTGTCATGCTTTCGCACTATAGTTCCTTGAAAGTCGCCGAAAATTTTGCTTTACTAGACTCACTCTATCCCGGTCGGATAGACCTAGGGGTTGGACGAGCCCCTGGAAGCGACCAAATCACAGCCTCCGCATTAGCGTTCCCGAGTCATCCCAAAGAAATTAGGTATTTCCCCCAACAGATTCATGACCTACTAGGCTTCCTTTCAAATACTCTCGGAGAGGATCACCCATTTTCCAGCATCCAAGCTTCTCCCTCGATTTCAGAAACCTATCCAGAAGTATGGCTATTAGGATCTCGGTATGATAGTGCCATGATGGCAGCACAGATGGGGTTACCTTTCGCATACGCTCACTTTTTTGGCTCAGGGGCCCACGAAGGTCCCGCGATAGTAGAAGGTTACAGAAGAAATTTCCAAGCTTCAAATCACCTATCAGAACCATTAGTTAACGTAGGTATTCACGTACTCTGTGCTGAAACGGAAGAACAAGCACTCAAATTAGCTTCCAGCAGAAATTTAGCAAGATTAAAGTCGATTACAGGAAGAGCACAAGGGATTCCATCAGTAGAGGATGCACAAAATTTCTCTTACAGAAACGATGAGCTAGCTTTTATGGAACAATACAGCAGGAATTGTGTAGACGGAGATCCTCAACAAGTTAAGGACGGACTCTACGACCTATCAGAACGATATGAGACCCGGGATCTCAGCATAGTAACAATCTGTCATGCTTATGAAGACCGCCTTCGTTCTTATCAACTAGTGGCTCACGAATGTGGCATAAGTCCTATCAAACTCCCATCTTAGTAGCTAAATCCATAAAATCTGTCGCTACTACATTGAACGAAGGATCAGGAGTAGGATCAGGAGTCCTGTCAGGACCATGCTCCATTGGTCGGGGAATAAATCCAGTCTGCAACCCAACTTTTTGCGAAGCAAGCAAATCACCCTGATGAGCAGCAGTCATCATCACCTGGTTGGGTTTCAAACCTAAGAGGTTAACAGCGGTCTGGTAACTTTCTGGATCTGGCTTATAATGTTGAGCCACTTCAGCCCCAAGTATACAATCCCAAGGCAACCCACCATTTTTAGCCATGTTGGTCATCAGAGCGATATTACCGTTAGACATGGTAGCAATGATATATCTACTCTTCAAACGATAAAGACCAGGGACCGAATCTGACCATGGAGACAAATTATGCCAAAACAAATTCATTTGATCCCTTTCGGAGTCCGAAAAACCCGACAATCCGAATTGATCTAGGACTACATCAAGAGACATCCGGTGCAACGCATCTAAATTTGTCCAAGGCAAATTACCATTCCTTACTTTATCCATGAACGGTCTGTATTGCCCCCTCCATGAATCAGCAAATTCACCCCAATCAGCTTCTACACCTTTTAACCTGCCTAATTCCTGACATTGATTGATAATGCTAGATCTCCAATCTACCACAGTACCAAACACATCAAATATTAAAGCTTTAACTTCACTTAACGACATCCGTTCTTCCTCAACTAATTTTCATCATGATAACAAAAATATGGCAACCCATGATCAAGAATTAAAGGGTCAAACTCGCATAGCAACTCCATCCGTCACATCCAAAAATCAATGCTTGGAGATTTGTCTATCAGTCGATGTCCCCTGATTAACAAAGTGTTTTTCAATCAGGGTATCTCACTATAACGCCTCAAAATAAACAGGACTCAGGATAATTGGCCAACAGCCTGTCGTACTTCATCGTAATTCGGTTCGTTTCCCGGGCTCTCTGCCACCCATTTATATCTAATAACCCCATCTTTATCTAACACAAACACAGCCCGCTGAGCTGCTACATAACCTTCCATACCTGCAAAGTTTGGAAGACGGACATCATAAAGCTCCACAACTTGGCGCTGAAAATCACTCAAAACAGTGAAGCCCAGGCTGTTTTGGTCACTAAAGGCCTTTTGGGCCATGGCACCATCGACTGAGATCCCGATAACTTGCGCATTCATCGAATTGAAATGCGATAAGCTATCCCTCAGAGTACACATCTCGGTAGTACAAACGCCTGTAAACGCTCCCGGGAAAAAAGCTATTACCACATTCTGTCCCTTGAACTCTGATAATGTCCGTTGTTGACGATCTGTGTCATACAAACTAAAGTCCGGCCCCGCCTGCCCTACGTCTACTGGCATAATATAACTCCTCTTTTAATGTGATGCGATTGTTCAAATGAACATTCTCTGAGGTTAATTTACCGCGTACATGGATTCAAAGAATGCAAAAATCTTACTCAGTGATATGTATGTTAACACAGAGGATTTATCACGACATCTAAACCACCTCGACTAGCAACGTGCGGTCACTGAACCCGTATGTTAAACTGGCCCCGTCCTATCCCAGTCCCAAGGAGATAATTGTATGTTCTTCAACTCTCGCCGATCCCCCGTCCTGGCCCAGAATGGGATGTGTGCAACCAGTCAACCGTTGGCAGCGCAGGTCGGGCTCCAGACTCTGGTGAACGGAGGGAACGCTGTGGATGCGGCGGTTGCATGTGCGGCGGTACTTAATGTTGTTGAACCAATTTCTACTGGAGTAGGCGGAGATATGTTCGCCTTAATTTGGGATGCTAAAAAGAAAAAAATATACGCTCTGAACGGTAGCGGCGCTGCACCCCTTGCATCATCTATCGACGAATTACTATCCCAAGGGCACAAAAGAGTACCTGAGTTCGGTGTTTATTCCGTTTCCACACCTGGCACAGTACACGGATGGGAAACCATCCTTGGTTCCTTTGGGTCTATGAGTCTATCCGAAGTTCTGAAGCCCGCTATAAAATATGCCGAGGAAGGCTTTCCCGTAACAGAAATCATTTCCCATCAATGGCGCCAAGTCGAAGAAAAAATTTCAAGGCTTCCATCGGGCCAAGAGATGTTAATCAACGGTCGAGCTCCATATCATGGCGAAACAATGACCATACCCACGCTTGGACGTACATTAAGAACGATATCTGAAGGCGGGTCCGAAGCGTTTTACAAAGGCGAGATAGCTGGAAAAATCGCGGCATTTGTACAGGAACAAGGTGGGTGGTTATCAAACGAAGATTTCGAAATTCATTCTTCCGACTGGGACGAACCAATATCCACAGACTACAGAGGAGTCACATGTTGGGAATGTCCTCCAAATGGCCAAGGAATAGCAGCGCTCGAAGCTTTGAATATAATTGAAGGGTTTGATATGGCCAAAATGGGCGCTCAAAGTTCTGAACGCTACCATCATTTAATAGAGGCAATGCGGCTGGCATTTGCGGACGGGTTTAGATATATAGCAGATCCACGCAAATCAACTGTCCCAATAGAACAGCTGGCCTCTAAGTCGTATGCCGACCAACGGCGTCAATTGATTAGCAGTACTACAGCAATGAAGTCAGTCCCTTACGGCCAAATCTTAGAGGGAAGTGATACTGTTTATATTAGTTGCATAGACAGCGAAGGTAACGCTTGTTCCTTCATAAATAGCGTTTTCTCCAATTTCGGAAGCGGTTTAGTCGTACCAGGAACAGGAATAGTTTTGCATAACAGAGCATCTCTGTTCTCTCTGGAACCAGATCACCCTAACTCATTAACGGGCGGCAAACGCCCATATCACACAATTATACCCGCCATGGCCACGCAAAACGGTGATCTTACTCTCTGTTATGGTGTCATGGGTGGATTCATGCAACCACAGGGGCATTTACAAATGATCAACAATATGGTTGATTTGAATATGAATCCCCAAGAATCTATAGACGCCTTAAGATTCCAGGTAGTAGGTGAAGGGGTAGTCCTGGAAGAGGGAGTAGACCAATCTGTTGTTAAAGAACTACAGGGGATGGGTCACACAGTTAATTTGATGGCAGGACCGCAACGGGGAGGATCTGGCGGAATGGGCGGAGCTCAAATTATTTCTCGTGATCCCGATACAGGAGTGTTATGGGGTGGGTCGGAATCTCGAAAAGACGGCTGCGCCGTTGGTTGGTAATAATATAAAAGTTAATAAAAATTACTTTTCTATCAAGCAAACGAATCCACGAGTGGGCCGGTATCTAATAAGCCTTGAACTTAGTTTACTAGTGAGTAATGCAAATAGTGTCATCCCAAGCTATTAAGTACGGCTCGCCCGGTTAGGATCTAAAGATCCCAGAATGTAACTCCCAGATTTTCATATAGACGAATTTAACCATTCAAAATTGGCCCGAGGCCCAAACCAATCAGGCTAATACCCTTCATCTACAGTGATCATTACGAATCAATAGACGATAATAACCAAATAAATTACTCCTTCCTAAATACGAACCATGATTTGACAAGGAATCGCAACTGGAGTCTCCTTTAAGGAACATGGGTTTGAGAAGTAAGAAAATATACTACGGATGGTTAATTGTTGCGGCTTCGTCCGGTATTGGGTTCGCCAATGCAGCAACTGCAATTGGTATTCTCACGATTTTTGTCACCCCTATGAGCCAAGAGTTTGGCTGGACAAGAACAGAATTAGCGGGGGCCACCAGTCTAGGAGCATTACTAGGAGCTGCACTAGCGCCACTTAGTGGCCGTATAGTAGACAAATTGGGTTCCCGTGTTTTGCTAACTCTTGGAGGGTTAACGGTTGCTCTATCCTGCAGTTATCTAGCATTAGCGCAAACCTTACTCGGCTTTTACGTAGCATTTACTTTCGCGCGAATTGCTGATCAAGGGTTAATAAAAATTGGTACTGCACCTGCAGTGGGAAAGTGGTTTTCTAAATTTAGAGGTAGAGCTACAGGTATCATCTTTTTTTCGGAATCTGCTGGCATGACAATTATGGCTCCTGTCGTGCAACTAGTAATAATGAACTATGGCTGGAGAAGCGCCTGGTTGATGTTAGGTGGTGGCATGCTGATCTTCGGAGCCATCCCGTGTGCTTGGCTAATCCGACGCCAACCCGAAGATATGGGGTTATTGCCTGACGGAATCCAATTATCTTCAGAAACCAAAAACGGCGCGGTCTACACAGTAGAGAATGCTCCTTCAGCCAACTACGATACCCCGTTTCACTTCATACTAAAATCAAGAAGCTTTTGGCTGATCATTGTGTCTTTATTTCTTGTAAGTAGTGGTATGTCTGGAATAGGACTACATCTCGTGCCACACCTTATACAACAAGGTTTAGAGCCAATGAAAGCAGTCGGAACTATTAGTATCATGTCTATAACGGGTGCATCCGGGGCTCTGTTCCTGGGATTTTTATCAGAGCGCCTGTCTCCAAAATACTTGTTATCAGGAGTATATTTGTTAGGCGCAGCAAGCATAATGGTCCTGATCAACACCGACAGCCTAAGCGGCACATACACATTCGCGGTTCTCCACGGAATCACAGGTAGCGGCGTAAACTTATTGACACCATTATTGTGGGCTCACGTTTACGGACGAAATTCCCTAGGATCGATATTTGGGATTAGCAGAGCGGCACAGGTAGCTGGCTTCGCAGTCGGACCACTAATTTCTGGAATAGTTTACGACAATACTGATAGCTACCAAGCCGCTTTTTGGTACTTTGCGTCTCTCGCAGTAGTGAGCACTTGCCTTATTTTAATAGCCCGACCTACGCGACCCACTAATACAGTTTAGCGAAATTGGAATTTAGAAAATACACCGTCTTCCTTGGTAATAAATTCTAGGAGAGCAGGACGCCCTGATTCATTCATTGCCTGGGCTCGTTCGAAGGCAGGTATTATTTCTCCCGGATCAGTTACTTTCTCAGAATATGCGCCAAGAGCTTGAGCCACACCTGCAAAATCTCCGGTCAATTGCTTAGTATTGTAACGTTCTACAGCAGTTGGCATACGGCTATCCGGATAAATCCCCATAGTTGAGTTGTTCATGACAATCGTAGTTATAGGTATACGTTCTCTTACCGCAGTTTCAACGTCTAACCCCACCATACCGAAAGCAGCATCGCCCATGAAATTAACAACCTGTTTTTCTGGCGCAGCCAATTTAGCTCCCATGGCTAAGCCTAGGCTGTACCCAAGCTGAGTTGATTTACCCCAACCAATAAAACTCCTTGGGCTTCGCGCCTCCCAAAATGGGGTTACCTGCTCTCTCGAACTACCAGATTCATGGGTTACAATGCAGTTATCCAAGTCTATAGCCTTCATCACATCCCAAACAACGCGGTAGGGATTAATTGGAGTTTCATCAGAAGTTAATCGAGGCATCCATTCTGATAACCATTGCTCTTTAGTAGACCTAATTTCATCTAGCATTACCTGATTTATTGGTCGACTTGCAGACCCTGTCTGACGATTTATCTCATCCATGAATTGGGACAAAACCAACTTAGCGTCTCCAACAACCGGGTAATTAGCTCTGTAGTCTTTGTTAATATCTGAATCACTGTTAGTAGCATGGATAATAACCTTGCCGTCAGGGATAGGAACAGTAAAGTTACTTTTTATAAACGAACAACCAATCCCAAACACCAGGTCAGCATCAGTTAAGAATCGATGTACTCCTCCTGTAGTACTGGATCCACCAACACCAATTGACAAGGGATGGTTTTCGGGAAACGCTCCTTTACCTTCTAAGGTAGTCATAACTGGTATCTGTAGAAATTCGGCTAACCTAACTAATTCTTGAGTAGCGTCAGCGTAAAGTACACCTTGACCTACCTGTAAAACTGGCCGTTGTGCGGAGATTAATGCCCTCGCTGCTGCAGCAATAGCATCTGGGTCACCGGATGTACGTATTTGGGTAGGTGGATGGTAGTCAAAATCTTCCTCACTGATTTCCTCTGTCCCCAAATCCTGAGGTATCTCTAATAACACCGGCCCAGGCTTCCCTGATCGTAACATTGTAAATGCCCTACGCATCAACTCAGGAACTCGATCGGCGTAATTGATTTGAGCAGCCCATTTTGTTATCTCTTCATAACTTTTAGTTGGACTGAAAACAGGGTCTACGCCGGATCTCCTTCTGGCAGCGCCCGCCGGTAAAAATAGTAATGGGACCGAATCTGCATATGCTTGAGCAATTCCTGCGAAAGCATTTTCAGCACCTGGTCCATTCTGAGCTAAAAATATCCCAATCTCCTTACCATTTTTTATACGCGAAAATCCGTCAGCCATGTGAATCCCTGTACGCTCCTGCCTGCATACGATAGGTCTTATGCCGGCAATAGCAGCTGCTTCGATCAAAGGATTCGATGGCATACAACAAATAAACTCGGTACCTTCTAATTTCAACACATTAGCAATAGCTGTGACACCGTCCATAATGCCCCTCCTTAGATTAGAACTAACCCTAAATTAATCCTAAAGCAGACCTCTATTAATTATACCGCAGAAGAAAGAAAGTCAAAAAAAGCTGTAACGGTTAATTACCTATAGGATTGTATGACCAGAAAAGTACATTGCTGGGAATTATTTTAATCAATGGGTTTGAATAAAGGTCTATAGATCCATATTGTGGGTATTTGTGAACAAGTATATCTAGAACTTCAGGGCGTTCAGGCGTTTCCTCCAATAATGCCGCATGACCAGAAATCAGTATGTACCACAAATTAGTCCAATCATCATCGTAGCGGTCAATTATTAACGATACATTGGAATTTTCAAGAATATTTTTCACTCTCTTGAGATTAGTTAATTTAGCCCGCTTAGGCTTGTGATCCAGTAAGATGAAAATACAACCATTTGAAACACCGAAACAAACCGGTACGACATGGGGAACACCTGATCGGTCTGCTGTAGCTAAACGGGCAACAGTAGCATCAGATAACGCTTCGATTTGCGGCTGAGGAAGTTCCTCTAACTTGTGATAAGGCATAGTTTGATAGTAAACCGTCGATTATTTAGGCGCAATTGGGTGAGGGTCGTGAAAACAGGGTTAGGATTGGTAAGCCATAGGGTCATCCAAAAATTCCACATCTTCTAAAGCAGCTCGAGCCGCATCTTCTAAAGCAGCATCACCTTCTTTTATACAACGCATTAATACTCGTTTTGCTAAGACACCACCAATTTTTCCTAGAGCATTTATTCCAGCAATCTGCACTTGATAATCGTCATCTTCCAATAGTTGGACAAGATCCGGAACCACATCTTCATCGCCGAGATCTCCACATGCATTAGCCGTTTCATACCTAACCGATGGCTCCGGGCTTTGTAATTCTTTCATCAGACACGGTATCCAACTAGCTTCTCCGGTCCGGCCCATCGCGTAAATAGAACTAGATTTTAAATCCATATCGTCGCTTTCATATGCCCAAGTTACGTAACCACGTATTACATCCGTATTGAAAGGAGCTACCGCCTCAAGACTCCTTCTCCTTACCTCGAGGTCTTCATCTTCATCTGAAAGGGCATCCATAAGGTTTTCAAATATTTGACTTTCGTCCTTAGCAAGTAATTTGCCTTCTTGAGTCAAATAAGCAAATTTACCTAACGCAACAGCGGCGGTAGAACGGACAAATGGGCTCCCGTTAGATCTCAAAATTTGAACTAAGCCAGCAATAATAGACCTGTCTTCGTATTCCCACAAACCTTCTATTGCTGTTTTCTGGACTATCTCATCGGGATCCTTAAGACACATTTTAAAGACTGCACAAAAATCTAATTCCGTGTTGTCCTCAGCCAAAGAAACCATAGTAGACAATATAGACCGCTGACGGTCTACAGGGATGGTAAACCAAACCCTCGCAAATGAACCAATTTCTGAAGGGGATAAATCAGAAATTTCTATAAAATCGGCGTTAGCCACGTCGGCAGATATATCTGCCAAAATATCTAAAACCTCTTCCATTATTTCTAAAACCTCTGAAAATAGTCAAATTCGCTCTAAAACTAGAAGAGACTAATAACATGGTGTTTTGGCCGAGTATAACATAACAAGCTATGTTAATCGGTTATTGTAAAGTCCTGAATTAACCCAATTTCGCGACACGCCTGCTGCACAAGCAATGTCTCTTAGGCTCTTAATTATCTTGGGCAACTCATTCGTTATATCTGTTGCAGTTAATCCAGTGTCCCCAAGTTGATCGGCTGCAGAAGCCCCTGCTTGGCCGTGCATATACACACCGCAACTTGCCGCGAGACTTCCGCTGAGGCCCTGCGAGATCAACGAAGCGATTATTCCAGTCAGAACATCCCCAGTTCCGCCAGATGACATAGCAGGATTCGCAAAAGGTGATACAGATGTATTTAAATCTGGCGCTGAAATTATGGTATGGGCACCCTTTAAGATTACAATCTTGTTCCAGCAATCTGCCCGAGCTTGCGTAAAGCCAATTTTGTCTTTTAGTATGGAAACTACAGGTACACCTGAAAGGCGTTCCATTTCCCCTGGATGAGGGGTTAATACGGTATTAGATGGCAGATATTCCCACCATTTTTGAACCGTACAAATATTATTTAAACCATCAGCATCCAACACTAACGGTATATCTAACCCGGGCCGCTCACAAAACAGCCTCTCCACAAATTCGCGTGTACCATCAGATGTGCCTAAGCCACACCCCAGAGCCAAGGCAGTATATTTATTCAAATGCGGTCGTATGGAATCTACTGCCTCAGGACTAATCCCACCCTGGGCATTATCAGGCAAAGGCATATGTATGGCCTCTGTCAATTTAGAGGCTAGAATTGGATAGATACACTCAGGAGATGCGACTGTGACTAACCCTGACCCAGTCCGAATAGCCGCTTGTGCAGAAAGATATGCAGCTCCGATATAATTTTTTGAACCAGCCACTATAAGAGTGTGCCCATAAGTACCTTTATGCGAATTTAGAGGACGCGATGGCAAGGTATTTCCTACCCACCCCGGACTCAACAATTGAAGTCCCACATCTGTACCAGCTACCGCTCCGTTAGGTATTCCTATATCTAATACCGATAATTTACCTCGATAATCGGCTCCAGGAAATTGAAATAAACCCCGCTTAGGGAACCCAAGAGACCATGTATAATCAGCAGCCAAGGAAGCGGGATCTGCTTCTCCAGAGTCCGGATTTACACCGGTCGGTAAGTCTACAGATACAATCAGATTGTCACTTCTCCTTAAACGCCAGTGATTGATAGTAATAGCAATATCCTTAAGCCTCCCTTCCAAAGGACGGGACGTACCAGTCCCCAGTATGGAGTCGACCACAATACGACAATCCTTTAATGATGAATATAATTTTTTGCAATCCGGGTCATCTTTATACGATATGGAAGTTGCTCCGTATTCGAGAGCACTGATCAGTTTAAAATCTATATCCGGTCTTTGAGCGGTTAAATACACAGTGACTTGTGATCCCCATTTAGCCAAATAGCGAGCCATTACAAGTCCATCAGATCCATTGTTACCGGGACCAACTAGAATTAAAACTTTTAAACCAGCAGATCCACCAATCTGATATCTTAGTGTCTTCGCAAGGTTCAGACCGGCGTTCTCCATCAGTTGGTCGGTACTGATACCTAATTTAACTGATTTCTCTTCGATAGCCGACATTTGAGATGAATTAACTATTGTTGGGTTAACTAATTGCATTCCAGCACTACGAAGGCCACAGCATAATCTCTTGAATGCGAGATGCTGACGCTGACGTCCTTTAATCCCAAAATATCCGCCCGCTCTGCAGCGCGACCATAAAGCAACACGTAGGGGGCCCCACTTTCTTTTCGGGATATTTCTATATCCTTCCAACTCACACCGCGCACACCAGTCCCAAGAGCCTTCATGGTCGCCTCTTTTGCGGCAAATCGTCCGGCTAGATTAGGCGCTCTACCTCTACAATATGCGATTTCAACATCTGTAAAGATCCGTTTTAAAAAGCGTGATTGGTAGGCATTAAGAACATCCCGAATCCGGGATATTTCTATGATGTCAACACCAGTAGTTAACATACAACCTACTCCCTAGCCTAAACCATGATAGTTCCAACATTCCCTACCAGTCGCTTTAGTCACATCATTTTTGTTAAGTAGTTTTAGTTACTAGAAAGATCACTATCAAGCCTTAGGTGATTTTAATATGCTCGGGTAATTTTAGGTTATCCAAAATTTTCGAGACAGAATAACTTCGATTGAGGACATAGAAGTGCACTCCAGCAGTTCCTTGATTCCACAGTTCTTGAACTTGCTTGGTTGCGTATTCTATCCCAAGCTCTCGGACGGCATCATCATCGTCAGAATATCGTTCCAGCTGAACATCTAATTCATTGGGTATCTTCGATCCGCACAGCGAGGTAAATCTACGGATTTGATTGGCATTCAAAATAGGAAGGATACCGGCTATGATAGGCACATTTATCCCGACGCTCGCAGCCCGATCCAATAGTTTAAAGAAATCCTGGTTATCGTAAAACAACTGTGTAACCAGAAAATCAGCCCCATTATCCACTTTCATCTTTACGTAATCGATATCAGTCATCAGATCAACTGACTCAATGTGACCCTCAGGATAGCAAGCCGCTGCGAGACCGAATCCAAAGTTATCACGAATATGTTTCAGCAATTCCGTGGCATGCTGAAAACCACCTTCTGAGGGGACGAAATCAGCCTGGCCTGCAGGAGGATCTCCTCTCAACGCAATTACATTCTCTATTCCTAATTCGTCCAGTCTTACCAAAGCTGTATGTACTTCTTCCTTAGTTTGAGCTACACACGTTAAATGCGCCATGACTTCCAAGTCGGTATCCCGTTTCAGTGAACTAGTTATCTCTTCGGTAAAAGCCCTTGTAGATCCCCCAGCCCCGTATGTGACCGACACAAAATCTGGGTTGTACCCGCGTATCCTCCCCGCAGTCCTGAGGACTCCCGGTATCCCATCGCTATCCCGTGGCGGGAACAACTCACAGGAAATCGTTCTCTTAGATTTAAGTATGTCCTTAATTTTCAAAAAAATACCCTAATCAATTTTAGTTTAAAAAATTTGTCTTCTACCATTGACTAGCAAACCACGAAACTAGTAAGAACCTCACCGTTTCACTGTTAGGTTTAAAAGTCAGGCTGTTTCTTTTCCTTGAATGCCTGTATTCCCTGGCGAGGATGATCAGATGTTGCGAACAACTGCACAAAAGCCATTCCTTCAAGAGCCAATCCATCAGCTAATGGTAAACTCTGACCTTGGTAAGTAACAGATTTAATCATGCCGAGACCAACCCTACTCTTGTTACGAAGACTCTCCAACAAAGTATCCACTTCATTGTTAAGTGCATCCGGATGCACTGCCCTCAGGGCCAACCCCCAATCGACCGCTTCGGATCCAGAAATCCAGCGTCCGGTAGTCAAAAGCTCCATCGCTCTCTGCAACCCTATCCGCCTAGGTAATCTCTGGGTTGATCCGCCACCCGGCATCAATCCGTAATTAGCATGTTGATCACCGATGCGAGCATCCTCTGAAACTATTGCCATGTCACATGCTAACATCAACTCTAAACCACCTGCCAATGCAAAGCCATGCACAAGAGCTATAGTAGGTATTGGAAGTTTCTCCAATTGAGACAAACACTTGTTAAGTAGATTCACATATTCCGGCATAAACTGCAAATCATCCAATATTGACTCAAAATATAATAGGTCTGCTCCCGCACAAAAGGCTCTACCTTCGCCACGAACCAGCAATACCTTCACACTGGAATCTTCTTCAACTTGCAGACAAGCTTGATAAAATTCATTTAGCAAATCAACACTCAAGGCATTGAGAGCATCCGGACGGTTCAAACTAAGCGTTGCTACAGAATTTTCAATTTTCAAAACTACGTTATTAGGTCCCAAGATCACCTCCCCCTTGATTGCGATTGCATTTACTATATCAGACTGTTACTAATATCCATTTAAAGCTTATGCAGATAGATCTGGATGCGTTATTACGGGATATTAGAAGTTGTCATCAATGCGTATTTTTAGAGATACGTAAATGGATATCGCTCATCTACAAATAAAAGTCCAGGCTGGAGCTTCGCGAAATGAAGTTTCAAGCTTCGAAGACGGCAGATTGAATCTCCGCGTAAAGCGCCCTCCATATCGAGGTAAGGCCAACGATGCAATAATAATTTTAGTTTCTAAATTCATAGAAATCCCGAGAAATTGTATATTTATAGCACATGGCGCAACAAGCAAGTTGAAAATCCTGGAGATCCATAATATTTATCAAGCGGATCTACGCACACGTTTGATAAGTAGCCCTAGTATTTCGAATAGTGGATAACTGATTCTCTGGTCAGTATAATAATAGCCCTAGCATGGGGGAAAATCACTTTAACCGCGGGTTAAGACGA
>Ga0209034_10000249_pt1 | contig 26842 bp, 27 predicted proteins | sample MarorgKNORR_S2LV_2_FD_188219 | JGI IMG/M metagenome (GOLD analysis project Ga0209034, IMG submission 188219) | Marine microbial communities from the Southern Atlantic Ocean, analyzing organic carbon cycling - 250m_A/KNORR_S2/LV (SPAdes) (version 2) | ecosystem: Environmental > Aquatic > Marine... | reverse complement strand
TGCAGCAGGTGGCAAAGCTCCGAGGGATAGATATCACATTTTCGGAACAACAACTGACTATGGATCAAGAATATGACAAATTGGCTGATTGGGTTAGATCAAGAATAGACATGGATCTCATATACCAAATGACCGGTCTCAATTCGAGCCATGAAAATCTAGAAGAAGTTATCTAATGTCCAGTAATATCACCCTCATCACTGGCGGGGTTAGATCTGGGAAGAGTGCTTTTGCCGAACAACTAATGCCAACAGGAAATGAAAAAGTTTTATACATAGCCACCGGAGTCGCAAACGACAACGAAATGGACATACGTATACAACGGCATCAAGCGAGGCGCCCCAGGCATTGGATGACACTTGAAGAACCCATAAATATTGTTAATAGTCTGAAAAATCAACTAGCTAATGAAAATTGCCCAAAACATATTCTTTTGGACTCATTGGACGTTTGGATCAGTAATGTCCTTTTATACCACGAAGCACAACCTTATTTAGAGATCGAACAAAAGGTATTGAGCGACATAGACCAGCTTACCAAGCTTTGTAATAAGCACACAGGAGCAGTAACCATTGTTAGCAGTGAAGTGGGATTAAGTTTAGTATCTCCCAATAAATTAGGCCGTTACTTCCAAGATTTATTGGGAATTGCAAATCAGAGTATCGCAGCTGCAGCTAGCAAAGTCTATTTAATAGTTTCCGGATTACCAATCCAAGTTAAGAATGAGGACTCCTGAGAGTAATTACCACTAGGATGACGTTGAAAATAATCAATGAAAGTTCGTTTTCGGTTAAGTCCTTAGGGACACGGATTGCAACATGTACGGTCCGTGTACCAGGAGTATGTGGTGAATTGGTCCAAGGTTTATCTAATAATCAACCCTTTTTAGTGACCTGCCCGATTGACTATTTTTCCCGAGTAACAGTCGAAATATATGAGAAAAGCGGTTTCATTATAGGCAGAGAAGGGTTTTATAAATCTGCAGAAGCAGTAAAAAAGACAACAGCCCATTTGAAAAGAAACGACATATCTGCCCGAGTAATAATACAAAATCCTATGCCCAGAGGTAAGGGTTTCGGGAGTAGCAGTGCAGATATAACAGGTAGTATAGCCTCTACCAGCATAGCTCTTGGACAACCTCTGACACCATCAGAGATATCGAACATTGCAATAGAAATAGAACCTACAGATGCAGTTATGTTCCCAGGAATAGCTCTATTAGACTACAAACAAGGTAAATTATCGGAGGAGCTAGGATCAGCACCACCCATGGAAATAATAGCTTTTGACTTTGGAGGTTCGGTAGATACGGTCCTGTTTAATCAAGTTGATCGCTCTTCTATATGGGAGTCAATAATGCCCGATACAGAAAGAGCTTTACAACTAGTCAGATCTGGACTTAATAACGGAGACCCAGTATTGATAGCTGAAGGAGCTACAATAAGTGCATTAGCTAGTCAGAACATTTCTGAGAAACAATACATGGATGATGTCTTAAAGTTTGCTAAAACTGTAGGAGGTCTGGGAATATGTGTCGGTCACAGCGGAACTATAATAGGGATTCTGCTAGACGGTAAAGCCAAGATTGGGAAATATGTTTTTCGACAAGCACAAACATATTTCCCACTAGCAGAAGAGATTTATCATTTTCGCGTAATTGATGGCGGTATACGAATAGTATGATTCAAATCAAATGGACTGCCATGATTGTCTACGGTACCATGTAGTACACATACTCATATTAACTTCAACATATATCTAGAGAGGAAAATAAAGGCATGGCAGAATACAAATTAGCCGTAATCGCAGGAGATGGTGTAGGACCAGAAGTAATTGCTGAAGGGAAAAAGGTTCTAGACGCGTTAAGTAAATCCAATCCAAATCTTAAATTTACATATGATGATTTACCGTGGGGTTCGGCTTATTATCGAGAAAACGGCAAAATGATGCCAGATGACGGACTCGAAATGCTAAAATCCAATCAAGCCATATTCTTCGGAGCTGTAGGTGATCCTGACATACCAGACCACATCACACTACAAGGCTTATTGTTGCCCATGCGACGAGCATTTGACCAAGCTATATCTATTAGACCATGTTATCTTCACCCGGGAGTTGATTCGCCCATAGTGGGAAAGAAAGCCGGTGATATCGATATGGTCATATATAGAGAAAACACAGAGGGAGAATATGCCCCTGTAGGTGGCAGGTTATATCCTGGAACACCTCATGAAACGGTTATCCAAACAGGAGTGTTCACAAAGCGAGGAACTGAGCGCATTATTAGAGCAGCGTTCGAAGGCTGCATATTAAGAAACAAACAAAACAAAGTTACATCGGTGACTAAATCCAACGCACAAGCCTTCAGCATGGTATTTTGGGATGAAGTGTTTGCGGAGGTAGCATCCGATTATCCCCAAATACAAACTGAATCTTTATTAGTAGACCGTGCTGCTATGGATCTGGCCCGTTGGCCTGAAAGCTTTGACGTAATCGTCGCGTCTAACCTTTTTGCAGATATACTTTCCGATATAGCCGCTGTTGTAACGGGCAGTATGGGCTTGGCAGCTAGCGCTAATATTAATCCCGAAAGAGAATATCCTTCTATGTTTGAGTCAGTACATGGAGCAGCTTTTGACATTGCAGGTAAAGGAATAGCGAATCCGCTAGCGACTATATCTGCAGCTGGTTTGATGCTAGAACACTTAGGGGAGCACACATGTGCCCAACAAATAGACAAAGCTGTTGCCAGATGCTTAGATGAAAGGCAGGTTATTACAGGGGATATAGGAGGCTCAAATTCCACATCAGAAGTTGGCGACGAGATAGTAAGATTACTTGATTTAGTATAACTATCGCAGCTTAAATGAAGCTATTAAAACGCTCCTAATACTACTTTTACGATACGTCTCTCTAAAGACCTAGCAAGTTCGCTTGCTAGGTCCAATCTTTGATGGTCGCCAACTGAGCCCACAAAGGCTACCCCAAGGATTCTACCAACCCTAAAATCAATAACCGTAGAAGAAACCAATCCAGCAGAGCCGCCCTGCAGAACTCTCAGCGCTACAGATTCGTCAAACAGCCCTGAGGGAACCAATCGTTCTACTGATATCAATTGTTGCCCTTCGCCAACACTCTCACCAACATTATCCTCAAAGTCTTTTATAAATACGTCATTCATCCAACGTTCTACTGAGTCAGGAGTATCAAATAAATGGGCTACAGTTGCTCCTACAAAGTTTAGACCGTCATGAACTCCCATATCAGATGTAGGTCCAAATTCGCGCATGAATCCAGTAGCGCGCCCTGCAGATTCAAACTTATCTGCAGTACTACCTGAGAAACCATGCTCAGCCATCATAGCATTGTCCAAAATACCTTCACGGATAACTTGATATCTTTCAAAATCCGAAGGAATGTCATCCTTATCAAGCACCATGAACTCTAGGTCATGTTCGGATATGCGATAAGTAGCTTGAACTAACGATGTTTGCACCAGACTCCCCCTTTAACCGATTAGAGTTTATTTGTCAGCCACACACCATTGGATATACATGGAGATACCTAGACATCTCTCCAGGCACTTGTCCAAATTTACCCCACTCAGCACCGCCATCTATGCTGGCATAAACTCTGCCTTCATAATCGCAGCAATAAACATTATCACTATTGTTTTTGTCTATTGCTATCTGCATCATTCTTCTGGGAGGAGTATCACCTATATTTACACGGTCCCATGTCTCTCCCGTATCTGAACTCCTGAATAAAGCTCCGGCTTCTTGTGTTCCTGCAGGAGCTCCTCCCCCGCCAGCACCTGCAGCTAAATAAATGGTTTTCGGGTCACCAGGGGCCACCAAGAGATCTCTACAATAGCTGCCACCTGGGAACATTTCTTCAACTTGTATATGCTCCCATCGTTGTCCTTTATCCCGACTACGAAACATCGCAACTTGTGTAATTATGAAAACGGTACCGGGAGCGTCTGAACTGAGCTGGACGCCATGGAGATCTAAAGTATTGTTTCTAAGATATGGACCATCTAGCAACTGATCCCAACTCTCTCCTTCGTCATGACTACCGATCAATCCACCAACTTCTATAGCACCATAAACATCGCTAGGATTGGACGGATCTGAGGCAATGCCAATAACCCGCTTAGCTAAAGGCGGCATATAGGTAGTGATATGCGGGTAATTCACTCTACTAGTATCTGTCTTAGCCCAATTGCTACCGCCATCAATTGTTTTATAAACAGCACAGGGTTCATATCCTGCATAAATTACATCAGGATTATTTGGATGGAAAGCCATAGACCAAACATCTGACTCAGGAGCCCCCAATGCTTCCCAATGATCTCCTCGGTCGTCACTTCTAAAAGGACCGCGGTTGGTCCCAGCATATATGGTTGATGGATTCTCAGGATGTACCAAAAGGGCTCGCACCTGCGGGTTTGGTCCTAATCCAGATGATATGGAAGACCACTCATCTTCATTATGAGCCCGACGATATACTCCACCATCACCAATGTACTCACCTTCACCACCTAGTCCGATATATACATGTGTAACATGGTCTTTCGGCATGTCGTTCCCCCTCAGCTAGTATCAAAAATCATTGTTCGTCGAAACTGATTTAATGTCAAGACCAAAAACAGAGTCAGATATGAAAACCAACTAGCAAAATGAACATCCAATCAGTTTCTAAAAATGTTTAGTTGATACTATGATCCAGATAAGCTATAAATAAGTTGTCATAAAGCCTAGCTGTTGCATTCTTCTACCATATGGCGGATTTGACACGATTCACAAGAATCATTTCGTACATTATCACAGATACATTATCCTAAGAGGTCTCTACAACATGAAAAACAAAATTTATGACAGCTTTGACCAAGCTGTATCGGATATACCTGATGGTTCCACAGTTATGTCGCCGGGCTTCGGACAGGTAGGAGTACCGCGAAATCTGTTAGCTGCTTTAAACCGCCAAGGAGCAAAACACCTTACAGCGGTGTCTAATAATGCTGGTACTCTAGATGACAAGATCGACATCGGCACATTAATCGAGGCTGGCCAAGTTAAAAAGATGATATGTGCCTTTACCGCACCTACTCACCCATCACAAGTAACGCCCTTCGTTCAAATGTATAACAATGATGAAATAGATGCTGAACTCGTGCCTCAAGGAACGCTCGCAGAGCGAATGCGTGCGGCTGCGGCCGGTATCGGAGGATTTTACACTCCTACCAGCGTCGGCACCGAACTAGCTGAAGGGAAAGAACACCGTGAGATCAATGGCAGGATGCATGTATTGGAGTATCCTCTACCCGGAGATTTTGCACTGATCAGAGCCTGGAGAGCAGATACATTCGGCAACCTGCAGTTTCGTATGGCACAACGTAACTTTAATCCTATAATGGCAACAGCTGCGACGGTGACCATTGTTGAGATAGAAGACAAAATAGTTGAAGTTGGGGAATTAGATCCTGATCATATACACGTGCCAGGGGTATACGTGAACAGGTTAATCCAAATACCAAGTGATGGAATATTCGGCTAATACCCAAATCACTTTCAGGAGAAATTACATGTCAGACAAACCTAAACTAGAGCGACAAGCAATGTGCGATCGCCTAGCTATGGAATTCCAAGATGAATGGATAGTAAACCTAGGCGTAGGTATGCCAACATTATGCTCAAATTACACAGATTCAAGTAAAGAGATTATATTTCACTCTGAGAACGGTGTAATAGGTTATGGCCCGCTGGCAGACGAAGGGAAAGAGGACAAACATCTCGTAAACGCAGGGGGGCAAAACGTAACAGCAGTTCCCGGAATGGCTATAGTTCATCATGCAGATTCCTTCGCGTTGATAAGAGGCGGAATGGTAGATGTCACTGTAATGGGTGCCTACGAAGTTGCCGAAAATGGTGATTTCGCAAATTGGCGTATACCTACGCGCAAAGGCGGTGGAATAGGTGGAGCCATGGATTTGGCAGCCTGTGCTAAACGAGTATTCATTGCTATGGAGCATACTACAAGGGAAGGGAGTCCCAGACTACTGAAGAAATGCAATTTGCCAGTTACAGCTCCTTCGGCAGTAAAATTACTAGCCACTGATTTAGGCCTATTCGAGATAGCATCTGAAGGATTTATCTTAAAAGAATATGCGCCTGGATGGACTCTAGAGGAGATACAGGCCGAAACGGAAGCGAAATTGACCTTAGCCACTGATGCCAAGGAATTCCGTTTCCGCTAAGTAATGGCCTAATAATAACCATCGCCACCGTTTACGTGTATCGTTTGACCAGTTATGTAACCTCCATCATCGCTCACCAGAAATAAACAGGTTGCGGCGATTTCATCTGGGTGGCCCTGTCTACCCATTGGGACGCCTGAAGAACTCGGAGGACTGTTCGCGTACCACTCTGGGTTCGCCCTTGAAGTATCAATACTACCTGGAGAAACAACATTGACCCTTATATTATTCCCAGCAAATTCGGATGCTAGGCCTCTCGCCAGACCTACCAGACCCATTTTAGCTGCAGAGACGTGGGCTCTAGTGGCAGAACCCCGAAAGGCTCCTTCGCCCGTGAAAAATATTATTCTGCCAAAATTATTATCTACCATAGATTCTATTACTGCTCGAGTAGCATAGTAGGCACCATCCAAAACTACACCCCTAACAGCTTCCCAATCCTGCAAAGACAGTTCGGTAAATGGTTTATGGGGTCTTACAGCAGCATTATTAATCAATATATCTATACGTCCAAATTCCGACATAGCCATATTGATCATTGTATCAACTTGTTCTTTACTCGCTACATCAGCAAGTACCGGCAACGCCTTTACTCCAAGCGACCTTGCCTCATCAGCAACAGCATCGGCTTCCGCCTGGTTGCTTCTCGCATTCACGACGACATTACAACCTTCAGCAGCAAGCTTCAGGACAGTCGCTCTACCAATATTCCTTCCTGAGCCAGTAACTAAAGCTACTTTATCCTGTAATTTGCCCATTATCACTCCTTTGAAAACAAAGTGAGGCGATTATAGCACGTATAAACTCCCTGCCCTGTCACATCCTCTCAGTTGATTCTTTGATGGACCTCTGAAACGATGTTTTGTTATAGGCATTCCTAGTCTGAAAAGGATATAATTCCTCATTCACGCCACATAATATTTGTTAAATAATATAGATTAGACACTTTCGGAATATGGAGCATATATGACTCAAAATCAATCAATATCATACGATTTATTCATAAACGGTGAATGGAGGCCGTCAGTTACGGGGAAGTACTTCTCGGTTGAAAATCCCTTTAACGGTAAAACAATAGCCCACATGGCTGACGCTGACGAATCGGATGTAGCGTCTGCAGTACAGTCTGCAGAAGAAGCCTTCAAAAATGGACCTTGGACTACAATGCCTAACTCTGAGAGGTCAAAGATCTTATGGCGTATAGCTGATATAGTCGAAGCTCGAAGCATGGAACTAGGAAGACTAGAATCTATATCGAATGGAAGACCTATATCTGAAACGTCTTCACAAATGTCAGTTGTTGCTAGTTATTTCAGATACTTCGCGGGCTTTTGTGACAAGATTCAGGGTTCTACGATACCTACTGACTCGTCACACTTCAATTACACTGTTAGAGTCCCTCTAGGAGTAGTCGGGCAACTAACACCATGGAACCACCCTCTTATGATAGCTTCTAAAAAAGTTGCCCCTGCATTAGCTGCCGGTTGTACTATTGTGTTAAAACCTTCTGAATGGGCTCCCTTAAGCCCAACTGAACTGGGTAATATAGCATTAGAGGCCGGTCTACCTAACGGTGTATTAAACATAGTGAATGGACTTGGCCCCATAGCCGGCAAGAGTCTTGCAGCTGATCCAAGATTGGGAAAACTCGAATTAACCGGTGGAACTGAAACTGGCCGAGCAGTTGCTCAAATCGCGGGTACGAACTTAACGCCGCTGCAGTTTGAACTCGGGGGAAAAGCTCCTGTGATAGTATTCGACGATGTTAATTTGGAGGACGCTGTTAATGGATGTGCGTTTGCGTCATTCATCGCTTCCGGACAGACCTGCATACAAGGGTCCCGAGCAATAGTACATACATCCATATACGACAAGTTCGTTAAGCTACTATCTGAAAAAGTCAGTAACATCAATTTAGGAGACCCGACTAATCCTGCAACTCAGATGGGACCAGTAGTATCAAAGCAGGCATATGAAAGAATTTTAGGATACATAAAAAATGCTGAATCCGACGGCGCCCACATCGCCTACGGGGGCAAGCACCCTCAAGGTACATCACTCAAGGACGGATATTTCATTGAGCCAACAGTATTAGCCGGAGTGCGCCAAGACATGCCCATAGCTCAAGAGGAAGTGTTCGGACCACTAGTTTGCGTTATACCATTCAATACGGAAGAGGAAGCAATTTCAATAGCGAACGACATACCCTACGGGCTAGGGTGTTCCATTTGGACCAGCAACGTTTCAAGAGCCCACAGAATAGCACAAAAAATTGTAGCCGGAATAATTTGGATAAATGACCACCACAGACTACATCCCGCAATTCCTTGGGGAGGATTCAAGGATAGCGGATACGGGCGTGAAGGTAGCTATGATTTTATCCACGAATATACTGCACCAAAATATGTATGCGTTAGAGTAGAGTCAGAGGGATTTGATTGGTATGCCAATACCGGACCAGGCCAAAGACTTAATTAAGTAATCAGAAAGTGCGAAAAGATAAGCAACAAGATACGATCTAAAAAAGCCTGTTCATGTTGCTGTACCTATTGGGATCTAAGTCGATTCCTTTTAATCCAGAGTAATCATACCCATATCTATGGGCTCTAAACGCAGAGTTTAAACTTTCTAGATTGTTTACTCCATCAACAATCCCATAAAAAGGACTGATATATTCCCAAACTATCTCCTTCTTAGGGGTAACTTCAAATAATCTACCCGGTGCACCTTCGCATATGACTACGTTTCCATTAGGTTGGCGTTCAGCACTGCTAATATGATAGCTATAGAAAGATATATCGGGAGTACCAGTGTATTCCCATACAATCTCATTATTAGAAATATCAACTTCGATAATACGGGATCTGCTAGGACCTCGACGATGTCCCCCATTATCGAATATTTGTACATTTCCATTAGGTAAATACGTAGGGTGATGTTGGTGATATATGGAACCTGGACCCCATTTCCATTTGAAATTACCAGTCGATTTATCAACTATCCCCACTGTACTCGTTAATCGGTAGCTTACTAACAAGTCGCCATCCTCAGTAACATTAAGTGCATTCTGGTGCGCCCATTCTTTTCTAGCTTCAAGAGGACATATGATGTCTTCTCTAACATCCAAGTATTCCCAAGATCGCCATTCCCACACAACAGTCCCGTTTGGTTCTATCTCCTGGACTACATCTCCAAACATCTGCTTAGGATCATCTTCCGAATAATAACCGCCTTGAACTGCTTGGCTAAGTTCTTCTGGAATAGGTTCCCACAAAAGCGTCAATGTATTTCCATTTACTAGTCTCTCAAAATCGTGGTGCAATCTTGGGTTTCTATATTCCCATACAACGTTGCTATCCCAATCAAGTTCTAACAGTGCTCCTGAAGCCCCTCCTAACTTTTCCGACCCATTACCCCCTTCCTTTGCGGCATGAGTCCTCAACAACAAATTACCATAGGGTAGTAGATAGGCATAAACTATTCCTTCATCAGAATGCCATTTATGACATATACGACCTTCCATATCTACCAGATAAGCGTCATATCCCCCTCGGTTTGTGCAGAACAATGTGTAACCGCGGTAACAGTGATTGGGTGAATAATAAATTAGGCCTTGCTGGTGGTGATCTGACCAACCCATGGGACAGCCTCCCTAAATAATTAGTAAACGAATTATAAAATAAAGGTCAAATATGGGAATACCCCAATGAACAGCTCAAAAACAAGCTTTGATTATCGTTGTAACTAGACCTCTATTATGTGAATATAAATCCAATATATGAAAGAGCAAATTAATACTCTATGTGGATGATCCTCGCTATCCCTGCTTCTTTGATGTTCGCGATCGTTAGCATAATAGATAAACGACTCCTGACGCATAATTTACCTAACGTATCTGTCTTGATGATTTGGACTGTCATGGGGATGGTCTTCTATGCCGTAGTAATTTTGTTGATGACTGGAATCCCACCTCTAGCAACTCCAAAAATCATGCTCATCTGCTTGTGTTCGGGATTATCTCTTGGAGTAGGCATCAGCTTAATGTTCTTGGCTTTAAAATATGAGGAAGCGTCCCGGGCAATAGCAATAGTGAATACTAATCCCATATTCGTAACGTTGCTGGCTATACCTCTACTAGGAGAATATCTGAATCTAACACAATGGATTGCTTTATTCTTGATCATAGCTGGTAGTGCGCTTGTCTCTATAAAGCGTTCAACTAATAATCGATTGTTAGGATTCAGTAGATTTACCCCCTTACTCATCGCAAGTAGCTTTTGTTGGGGAGTCGCGCACTTAATCGCCAAATACGTTTTAGAAGATCTACCACTTCCTACTGTATTCGCTATACAACAGCTTGGTGTGGCAATAGTACTCGCCTGTTATATACGAAAACGCAGTTGGGATGGACTTTTGCAATGCATGAGAGATAGAAATACATGCCTATTGATGATATTTGGAGAGGCTATACTACCTTATATCGCAATATTTGTCGGGTTAACAGCCATAAGCTATGGCCCTGTATCTCTAGTAGCTTCAGTTCTGGCGTCCAGACCCATGTTCGTGTTTCTATTTGCTAGTTTACTCAGCACAAAGAAAATATCTCTATTAGACGAGTCACTAACCAAAGAAACCTTAGGGATAAAAATGGTGTCTATTCCTATGATAGTGTTAGGTGTAGTACTACTTAATTCTATATAAACCGAGGTGAAATTTTGCAGATGCCTTTACTTACAATCACCCAGTGTAATTATTTTGGAATTACCGAAGTGCACCAATGTTTGTATTTAGGATTATTACCCACAACTATGTCAAAGTACATTTTCTGAAGCGTGGTCGATATATCTCCCGAAGATCCGTTTCCAATAGGCCGGTTGTCCAACTCTATGACCGGAGTCAAATGTGCAGCCGTACCGGTTAAAAATACTTCGTCTGCCAAATATAATTCGCTTCTATCAATCGTCCGCTCTACTACTTCAACACCTAATTCGCTTTGGGCTAATTGAATGATTGTTTCCCTTGTTATTCCTGGCAATACGTTGTCCTCTAGTGAAGACGTATGTATTTTCCCATTTGCTACCATAAACAAATTTTCGCCAGAACCTTCGCACACGTGTCCATCATGGTTTAAGATTATAGCCTCGTCGAAACCGGCCATAGTCGCTTCAGTTTTGGCAAGAATACTATTAACATATATCCCAGATATTTTCAGTCGCGCTGGAATCATTGGATCATCCACTCTACGCCATGAAGATGTACAACATCTCAACGTATCTGACCCTAGGTAGTTTCCGAATGGAACAGTTATAAGAGTAAAATCACTCTCCAAATCTTGAAGTTTGAGATTCGCAACTAATTCAGCGCTCTTATATGCAAGTGGCCTGATGTATATATCATGATCATGACGATTTTTCGCTACTAATTCGACTGTGATATCACACAGTTGATCTAACGAGTACGGTATGTCCAACATCAGAAGCTTACAGCCTCGCAGCAATCTCTCATAATGTTCGCGTAATCTAAATATATTTACAGAGCCTTCTTGAGCATTCCAATTACCTCTGATGCCCTCGAAAACCCCTGTACCATAGTGCAAAGCGTGAGTCATTACGTTAACTTTTGCTTCACTTAAAGGGACTATATTACCTTTGAAAAATGCATATAACTCGCTCGTGATAGACTGACCTGTACTCACAGAGGAACCTCTTTCACCGAATCTCAAAACTTATTTGTTATAAATAGAAATACTTAGTTGCATTCCTGTAACGGAGTCAAATTATATCAGAAAGCTTGAATCTGTATATCCTAAGATGCGATCGATGATACGCATACTTGACTTCGTTAGGCCTTGATACAGAGTAATATATACTAGTTACATAAAGAAAATAAGCAGGTAAATACAATGAGCATCACGAGATCAGATGGAAGAGCCTGGAATAAGGTGCGTCCAATACAAATAACTCCTTCATTCCAACTATCTGCAGATGGTTCAGCATTGATCGAGACTGGCAACACCAAAGTTCTATGTGCAGCTTCCGTCGAAGAGCAAGTACCAGCGTTCTTAAAAGGAACCGGAAGAGGTTGGGTAACTGCAGAATATGACATGCTTCCTAGGGCTACTAACACCCGATCTACAAGAGATAGGACTAGTGGCAGAATTAACGGTAGATCACAAGAGATTCAACGGCTGATAGGTCGTTCACTCAGAGCAATCATCGATTTGGAGATGTTAGGAGAACGTACTATACACATCGACTGTGATGTTATCCAAGCAGACGGCGGTACCAGAACTGCTGCTATCACTGGAGCATACGTGGCATTAAATCAAGCTACAAATACCATGTTAGACATGGGGAAAATAACTCAAACACCCATATTGTCGCAGGTAGCTGCGACTAGCGTCGGGATTATAGATGCGGAACTGCTCCTAGATTTGTGCTATGAAGAGGATTTTAAAGCTGATGTGGATTTCAACGTAGTCCTAAATAACGACGGGAAACTCATAGAATTACAAGGAGCAACCGAAGCTAATCCGTTTGATAGAAAATACATCCCAGAAATACTATCTTTAGCGTTCAAAGGAGCCGAAGACCTATTCAGAGCGCAGAGAGATTCTCTAAGCACCATCGGTAAGAGCTCTTAATCACTGCAATATAGCATCACCATTCACATCTAGTAGAACAAGCGGAACATCCAATGTACGCAGTCCCTCTTCAATTCGCTCTCTATCACCCACAACCAATACAGATAGACCGTCTTGATTTATCCTCGACAGCCCTACCCTATGAATATCAGATAGAGTAATTTTCTGGAGCTCAGATGGTAAAGTGCTGAAATAATCATCTGGCCTATCCCATGTGACTAATTGGATTAACTTACCTAGAATTTGTCCTGATCGCTCAAATCCCGAAGGATAACCCTGTAATAGTCCTCCTTGAGCAGACACGAGCTCGTCTTCAGTGATCGGCCTTATATGTGTAATATCGCTGAATTCCCGAAATACTTCGATCACTGATTCTTTAGTTACATCTGTCTGTACACTCCCGCCAGCCACTATCATAGATTGGTCTTTATACCACGATATAGAAGAATGAAATCCATAGCTATAACCTTTATCTTGCCGAAGGTTTTGATTCAATCTGGCAGAAAATTGACCTCCAAAAATAAAGTTTAATATCTGTAGACTAAAATAATCCTCGTGATCCCGTGGAACCGTAACGTGCCCAGCTCGAATGACCGATTGAGCCGCTCCTGGTTTATCTATCAAGAATACAGTCGATGGTCGTTCTGACTCGTTATAATTCTTAGGGTCAGGAATTTCATTATGCTGAGACCTATTGCTCCAAGATTTAAAAATGTTTTCAGCTAGGTCTACAACCTCCGCGCAAGACACGTCCCCTGCTACTATGAGATTAGCAATGTCAGGAGCATATTGGGACTCAAAATGTTCTAACAAGTCCTCTCTACGAAAAGCCCGTACGGATTCCTCCGTACCATGTGCTGGATGGCCATATCCGCTGTCCTTACCAAATATAAGAGCACTCATATTCTGTTCGCTTATGAACGTTGGATCATCCTTGGCCCTCATTAGATCAGTCAAATGCTCTCTTTGGACTCTTTCAAATTCATCTTGAGGAAACGTAGGAAATCTGAGAATATCCGCAAGAAGTGCAAGAGCCGTAGGCCAGTGTTTTGTGAGGGTTTCCGTAGAAAATACTGTGCTCTCTCTCCTGGTCTCGGTATTTAGGCGAGATCCAATGTACTCAAATGCCTCGGCGATTTGCTGACTGGACTTGCTCTGCGTTCCTTCGGTTAGCATTTGCGCCGTAAAACTCGACAAGCCCGCAAGATTCTGCGGATCAGAAGTAGTTCCCGAACCGAATACTACAGCGAAAGATACAACTGGCATCCCTGGTTTTTCGATGATTGTTATTCCTAGCCCGTTTGATAGTGTTTGTTTTTGAGGTATTGGAGCAACAAAGTCCATGCGGCCTGTTGAATCTGGTTTAACGGTCCTATCTAATTTAGATATTTGCTGTTTCAGAACAGGTTCAGGTAATACTTTTAATCTAACTTGCTTATCATTGAGAACTTCTTCGTATACCCGCAAGATATCCTCTCGCGTTACAGACATATATTCGTTAATCTCTGTATTAATTAGATTAGGATCTTTCGCAAAAACGTTATAGTAATTGAGAGCATCCGCCCGTCCTCCAAACCCCCCTATCCGAGTAAGTTGCCGGAAATGCTGTGCCTCCAATCTATTTTTCACGCGCGCTATTTCATCATCAGTAGGAGGATTAGTCCATATTCTCTTCAATTCTTCGTCGACAGCTGCCTCTAATCTTCCTATATCTTCCGGATTAGACGGAGTGGCATCTATCACAAATTGTCCCGCTACTTCCGAAGAGTGATATCGAATTCCCACACTTTGAGCTATTTGTTGTTCATAAACCAACGATCTGTGCAATCTGGAACTTAAACCATCAGAAAGAATATCGCTTAACAACTCAAGAGCAGGGTCGTCTTTTGTAAAACCAGGAGGAGTTGCCCAGGCTATGTATACTCGTGGAAGAGTAACATTATCGCTGATTTCTAATTCTATCCGACCCGGCAAACTAGAAGTATATTGCCCAAATCTCTGGACTGGATTTCCTGGAGCTAAATCGCCAAAATATTTCTCCACCATGTCTAGTGTTAGATCGTAATCTATATCTCCTGCTATAGATAAACTTGCATTACTAGGATTGTAAAAACGTCGGAAGAAATCTTTGACATCATCTAGACTAGCCGCATCAAGATCTTCTTGAGATCCTATAGTCATCCAGTGGTAAGGGTGAGGCAAAGGGAATAAGGCACCTTGGATATTCCAACTCGCCATTCCGTACGGGCGATTTTCGTAACTTTGGCGGCGTTCATTCTTAACTACGTCTCTTTGGATATCGAAACGCTTTTGGTCTAAGGCATCCAAGAGAAATCCCATACGATCTGATTCCAGCCATAAAGCTAATTCTAACGCATTGCTCGGAATATCCTCCCAATAATTGGTCCTATCAGAAGTAGTCGAACCGTTTAACGTGGCACCCACTTTTTGCAAAGGATCAAAATGACTTTCATTATGATTTTTTGATCCTTCGAACATTACGTGTTCAAAAAGATGCGCAAATCCTGTTTTTCCAGGTTCCTCATCTTTTGATCCTACGTGATACCAAACATTAACCCCGACAACAGGAATCGCAGTATCTTTGTGTAGTATTACGTCTAATCCATTAGAAAGAGTCGTTTTCTTAAATTCAATAGATTGCATGGAGTCCACCGTCAAATCCTTATCAATTTGAAAGGTAATTCTAACATTCGTTAGAGCTCGATATAACAGGAGGACATCTCACGTGGAGATGTCCTCCTGTTATATCGAGGATAAAATAACGTTCTTAATATTATGAAACAAATTGGGTAGATCTATCAGCTATAGGTCTTTCTGCTTGGTTAACAGCTATTGTTTCAGTATCCCACAACTTGGAGAATGTGAAAGCTCGCGGACAATGACCATAAGATTCTTCTACTTTAATAATCAATCCCTGCAAATGCTGCGATCTATCATCAGGTTCGTATAGTGAAACTTCTACATCCATTCTTTCAAGTTCCGACTTATCAACGATAGAAGCCTTGCCATTTACCCTTACAGTGTCGTCAACTCCAGGTATCATAAACAACAACCCTATAGATGGGTTACCGTCGACATTTTTGTAAGATTGAAATAATTTGTTGCCAGCGATGTCAGGGAATAATAAATGTCCACTATCCAATATTTTCACAAATCCCGGCTTGCCACCCTTTGGAGAAGCGTCACAATTACCGTCAGAGTCACTAGTAGCCATAACTGCAAACGGTGAGTTACGTATAAATCCTTGAACATAATCAGTCATATAGTCTTTAACTTTGGTAGCTGCTCTTTCTCCAGGCTCTCCAAATTCTTTGTTGAATTTATTGGTTGCGTCCGATTTTACTATTGTCATAGCACATCCCCTTTGGCGTAGAATATGACTCGCATTATGAAAAGCATTTTAATCTCTGATATACAACACTGCAAGACAAACAGCGAACGATGCCGTCGAACAATTGATTAGCCATTACCCTCCCGAAGCTGTGGTAATATGAAATGCCACAGAGCAAATACCGACTTACCCTGAGATCTGGTTTATAAATAAAATAGTTTAAAATACGGAGGCCCCATAACCTATGAAACCATTGGATGGTATAAGAGTTCTTGATCTGACCCGTGCACTGGCCGGACCATTCTGCACATTGATGCTAGGGGACTACGGCGCTGACGTTATAAAGATAGAAATACCCGGCACTGGGGATGATACCCGCAAATGGGGCCCACCTTTCATTGGTGACGAAAGTGCATACTTTTTATCGGTGAACAGAAATAAGCGAAGCATAACGCTCAATTTTAAAGACCCTAAAGCGGTAGAAATTTTCAAGGAATTGGCGAAAACATCCGACGTAATCGTTGAAAACTTTACACCAGACGTTATGACGCGGTTTGGAATAGGATACGACGAAATAAAAAAGATTAATCCCCAGATCGTCTATTGTTCTATATCTGGATTTGGGAAAGATGGACCTTATCGGGACCGACCAGCATACGACCAGATCATGCAGGGCGTAGGAGGACTAATGAGTATTACCGGTACTCCCGACGGTGAACCAGAAAAGATCGGGATAGCTGTCACCGATATTGGAGCCGGTATGTGGGGCGCTTTCGCAGTCGTAACAGCTCTTCAACATCGAAATACATCCCACAAAGGTCAACATATTGATCTAGCAATGTTAGATGCTCAAGTTGCATGGTTAACCTATCAAGCAGGATATTACTTTGCTACAGACGAAGCCCCAAAGCGATTAGGAAAAGCTCATCCCACACTGGTCCCATACCAGGCATTCATGGCTAGCGACGGCAAATATTTCAACGTAGCGGTTGGATCAGACCGACTTTGGGAACGATTCTGCGGGGGGATCAACCGACCTGAACTTCAAAATGACCCAGAATACGCAACCAATGGAGACAGGGTTCGTAATCGAGCTACGATAGTACCAATGCTGCAAGAACATTTTCTATCAAGATCATCTACTGAATGGGTGGAAGACCTGCAATCTGCAAATGTTCCTGCAGGACCAATAAACGATCTTGTAGATGTTTTTACTGATCCTCAGGTATTGCACCGAGAAATGTTACTAAGCATCCCACACCCCACTCTTGGAGAAGTTAAACAAACAGGACTACCAATAAAATTCTCGGATACTCCTGGTGGTATTGATAAACATCCGCCACTCCTAGGGGAGCATAACTCGGAAATTTTACGAGAGTTAGGATATTCAGAAAGTGCGATACAAGACTTTAAAAATTCTTCTGTAATATAGTTTTGTCAAAAACATATATAAGAGGTCACATAATCACTCCTCAGGACACAAGCCAATGAGCGACTGGAATCCGACCCAATACTTACGATTTGGCAATGAACGGTTACGTCCAGCAATAGAGCTGATAGATAGGATAAATGTTGAGTCACCTAAAACTATTTATGATTTAGGTTGTGGCACAGGGTCTATAACCGCAATACTCCAAGAAAAATGGCCTGATGCTAACGTAACAGGTGTGGACTCGTCCCCAAATATGCTGGATAAAGCATCACAGGACCACCCTAAAATAACATGGCAGCAATCGGACCTAAACACTTGGAAGCCTGATACAAAACCGGATCTCATTTACTCCAACGCCGCTTTTCAATGGACCCCGAATCATGAAGTCCTACTACCACGACTGTTAGAAACCATAGTACAAGACGGTATATTCGCAATACAGCTACCGAAAAACTGGCGAGAGCCGAGTCATGCCAGTATTTGCAAAATAGCACGAGAACCCCAATGGAATGAGAGATTAGAACCTTACATTATGGAAAACCCTGTTTCAGAACCCTTAGATTATTACGATCTTTTGTCCCCGTATAGTAAATCAATAGATATGTGGGAGACCACATATATGCAAGTATTAACAGGTGATTATCCAGTTCTTGAGTGGACAAAAGGCACAGTGCTGCCCCCATTATTTTCTCAACTAAGTAATCAGGAGCAAAGACTTTTCATAGACAAGTACAAATCAGAACTGGCCTCGAACTACGTTAAAAGGAACAACGGGAATACTATTTTCCCATTTACTCGTATGTTTATGATAGTGTACAAATGATATCAATATAGCCTGTATTTCCTAGCCTATATTTCAATTCCCACCACTGACTCCATCTATACTAAGCCTAACCACACTACAAAATCTCGATCACTCTTATTAACTAATATGCGAAAAAACCCTAGCCTCTTGATTAATATATCCAACGCGTTTATTATTCCAGCCGGAACTTTCACTTACTGGAGGAAAGATCCCATATGGATCTAGGGTTAAAAGACAAAGTAGCGATAGTTGGTGGCTCTAGTAGAGGAATTGGAAGAGCAATAGCTATTGCACTAGCAAAAGAGGGAGCTAATGTCACAATCTGTGCCAGAAACGAACCCGCATTAAGAAACACAGAGATTGAATTAGCCAGACTCGCATCACAGCACCATGTGCTAGCCATTCCTGCTGACTTATCAGTAGAACGTGACATACGGCGTGTCGTTAGAGATACATTCAACCGATTTGATCAAGTAGGAATTTTAGTTACTCACGTTGGGAATGCCGAACGTGGCCCAAGTGTTGAATTCGAAGATGAAACTATCATGCAGGCGTTTGAATCCAATTTGCTTAGTTCAGTTAGACTAGCCCGAGAAGTAATACCGCATATGAAACAGCAACACTGGGGCAGGATAATAAATTTACTGTCTCCCATATCATTACATGCCGTGAAAGAATCGGGCCTATCTCAGTCTACTCAACTAGCCGTAATGGGTTATTTTAAAACTCTGGCTAATGAGCTCGGACCGTTCAATATCACTGTTAACAATATAATATCCGGAGATATTGATACAGAACAGTTTGCAACGCGACTTGAGAAACAAGCATCTACATCGGATAGTGACACTAGCGGCTTAGTTGAAGGTATAGTATCCAATATACCGTTGGGACGAATCGGAAAACCTGAAGAGATAGGGGATCTAGTCGCGTTCATGGCATCTGATAGATCTGGCTTTGTAACGGGAACAAGTGTAGTCGCTGATGGCGGCGCATTTCAGGGTATAAAATAACTATTAGCTAACCAACCATTTTAAGTATCTCTCAAATCAGACTAGTTATTTGATAAAATATTAGAGTGTTAAAGACAGAGATAGTCCAGTCAGCACAAAAATTCCTACAACAGGAAACTGTATCCGGCTGGCTAGTGTACGACTACCTATCAAGTAATCCAGTCTTCAGAAAAATAATCACTCCCAACGGACATGTAACCCGCCCATGTATGTTATTTATACCTCCCACTGGGTCCCCTAGTCTACTATGCCACCACGTAGATGCAGGTAAATTCTCTACCGAGGTCGAAGGATCCATCTCCTCATCAGAACTGAAAATACATGTCTATTCCCATAGAACTAGTTTCATACAGTTACTAGAGATTCTCTTATCCGGTTCATCTAGAGTCGCCATGGAATATTCTCCCCTAAGTCAACTGCCGCGTGTCTCTAGAGTAGACGCTGGCACTATTGAATTAATCCAAACGCTTGGTGTAGAAGTAACATCGTCTGAGAACTTAATGCAGTATGCAACTCAGAGATGGTCACATGAGCAGCTACAGGGACATATCGAAACGGCACAGAAACTTGGCCAAATAGTAAAAGAAGCCTTTCATTTTATAGGAACTAGACTCCACACCAGTGATCCAAGTACAAAAGAGTCCGAGCAGATCGGTAGCCTTAATGAATTTGATGTCGCTGAATACATTAGAGTAAGGTTCAAAGAAGAGGCTCTTGAATCCCCAGATGGCCCCATAGTGTCAGTCAACGCACACTGTTCTGATCCTCACTACGAACCTTCTTTAAAATTAAGCAGTCCAATAAAATTAGGGGATTGGGTACTTATAGATTTATGGGCACGAAATTCTAAAGTTCCAAACAGTATTTACGCCGATATAACTTGGACGGCGTACGTAGGAAATGAAGTTCCTGAAGAACAACAAAAAGTTTTTGACATAGTAATATCAGCAAGAGACGCCGCACTCCAATATCTAAAAGATTCGTTTATTGCAGGGAAACAAATTCAAGGCTGGGAAGTAGATTCTATAGCACGTAATTATATATCCGAGCAAGGATACGCAGATCACTTTACGCATCGGCTCGGTCACAGTATCAATAATACCGTTCACGGAGAAGCAGTTAATCTTGACGATTTTGAAACTCATGACACTAGACACATCATCCCAGGAATAGGTTTTTCTATTGAACCGGGTATTTATCTAGCAGAGTTTGGAGTTAGATCTGAAATAGATGCTTATATGTCAGCCCAAGGACCCTACGCCACATCTCCGGTCCAGACCGAGATAGTTCTCATTAAGCCTGAGTAGAATCCTAGTTTGCCCGCTGTGTTAATTAATTGCTTTCTAATATCGTTACAGATACAATTTCCTGAAATTCACCCTATACTCAGAATATGATCAGTAGTGGAGAATAGATTATGAAAAAGGTAGTTAGTGAAATTAGCGGAACCGTATTTAGCCTTCCGTGGTTGATCGCACAAGATAATGGGCTATTTACCGAGCAAGGCATTGATATGGAATTTGTACGTACTCTGCCAACAGGAGACGTGGAACATACGGAAAACCCAGAAGAAGTAAATCCAGTCTTGCAGCATACAGCCTTCGAAGAAGCTAAAGTCTCTATATACCGCGCTTGAGAAGAAGGTCAGGTCCGTCGGGCCTATGAGAGTAAGCAAGGGGCAAAGGTAATCGCCCTAAGGTCAGCCGTAGTAAGTCAGGCTCTAATTACTCGACCAGACTCAGAACACAACTACCCAGGAACTTTAGGAAACAAGTCTATAGCAGTACAATTTCACGCAGGATCCCATTACGTAGCTTTAAGACTGTTAGAAGGATATATTCCTGCTGAAAAAATTAAGCTAGTCCACTACGGTTCTCCGCAAAACAGATTTGAAGCCATGTGGAATGGGGAAGTAGATGCAGCCCTAGTTATGGAACCATGGATAAGCTTGGCCGAAAAGCTCGGCTGCAAAACTCTTTGCGAAGGTCATTATCTGGGAGCAGAAAACGCTAGTGATGACATGGATGCAGAAACATTTTCTGCAATTAACAAAGCCGTTGAAAAAGCAATAGATATGCTCAATAGTGATAAAAGAAAATACTTGCACTATATGATCGAAGACCCACGAATTGCTGATATCATAAAGAAGTATGGAGGTCTAACACCAGAAGATTTCCATCTACCCAGACTACGTTATATTAAACCCACTCCATACAGTGATGAGATTGTAGAAGACACATACAATTGGATGACACGGTGGGGTTTGTTAACAGACACAGCGTGTTCTACTGATTTGGTTGAGAATCGCATACCTGAAGCATCAGTAGCTTCCGACTAAAATACTTAAACATATTCATTGTGGATTAGTACGTTCCTAAAAAAAGCTGACATAGGAGGCGATTATGGATTTCGGACTTTTCGACACCTGGAATGCTGTATACGAGGGAGATAAAGTCCCTTGGGACCCCGAATACGCTGGCGGGAAACTTCTACAAACAGAAGCCTACGCAGCTAACTTTGCTCAAATAGACGCTATAGAATCAGCGGGGTGGGATTATGTGTGGCTCGGAGGTGGTCACTTCTCAACTCAGGCCAGCATGGATCCTCAATGTCTTATGCTAGCGGGGATACTGGCCGAACGTACCAAAAACCTCAAAATCGGAACATCAATCCACCGACCGTTAATGAAATTGCCTGGAGAAGAATTAAGGCCAACGGCATTGCCTCACGAGAGATATGCATTTGATAATTTGATGTTAGATGATCCTTTTCAAATTGCAGAGCAAGTGTCTATAGTGGACCAAGTGAGCGAAGGTAGATTCATATACGGAGCTGGCGCGCGATCCAGAGGATCTGATGAGCGGAGAGATTACTTCTTTGAGTTTCTAGAAGTAATGAAGCAACTGTGGACGGAAGAGCATTTTTCAGGCTTTGAAGGCAAATATTACAACTACCCAGCATTCTATGAGCCCTATCTAGGTATACCAAAACCATACCAGAAACCATATCCTGCGATGCTACTACCGGTTGATAGCCAAGAGAGTTTTATACCTATGGGGACCCATGGATATAGAATAGCCATAGGAGCAGGTAGTTCTCCTCACAACTTGAGAGGTCACTCCGTTCTAAGAGAAGATGTCAAAAGTTATAGAAAAGCGTGGAAAGACGCGGGACATCCAGGGGATCCTACCACAGTAGTAAGAGTTCCAACATTAGTTGCTGAAACACGAGCCGAGGCAACACGCCACACTGAAAAACTCATGGAACTGGCAAGGGCATATTATTCTGGTAGACAGGGTATTGGAAGTACCGATGCAGGAGCAGCTAGCCCTGATACTACCGAAGAAGTAAATCTTTTCGGAACACCTGAAGAAGTAGTCGAAAAGATTCACATGTTTCGCGAGGCATTCACCACAGATGAAATAATGTTCGAAATAAACTGGACATCGTCTGTACCTCGAGAAGTATGTATGAATACAATTAAATGTATAAGTGAAAAAGTAATCCCAGCCTTCAAATAAGCACATTTATCAGGCGATCGATGATTGAAACTAATTCTGGTCTATCGATCGCCTGGTCTACTAGATAAGACTACAATAATCAGGTCTCTAAATCAGCTTACGGGTGATATTTGAGAGTCAATTTACTGAGAGGAAATATTGGTAAGATCTAATTGGATATCAGAACATCCACCCGCTTGCACGTGCGTCCCTTGTGAAGAAAAGAAACTGATAAATCGAACAGAAAACCGCAAAATCGGGAGAAACGAGAAATGCCCGTGTGGTAGTGGAAGTAAATATAAACGGTGCCACGGGAAATAAGCGGACACGTTATGTTAAGGGAGAATTTCCTTTCTTTTCACCTCTTGCCACAATAATTCTTTATCTTTCAAGTCTAGACTATTAAAATCTATCCCTCTTCGCTCAGCGATATCTTCCATACCAATATATCGTTCCCTGAACCGTTTATTGGTGTTTCTTAGAGCTTCCTCAGCATAAATACCGTACCAACGAGATAGATTGACTACTGAGAATAAAATATCGCCTATCTCATGGAGTTTTTCCGCATCACTCACTGCTTCTTTGAACTCAGCTATCTCTTCACTTATTTTATCCAGAACATCAGATACATTCTCCCAGTCAAACCCTGCGCGAACGACTCTCTCTTGGATAAGCTGTGCCGCAGATAGGGATGGCAAACTAGAAGGTATTCCTTCCAATATCGATTTTGACTCAGAAGATTCCTGACGTTCCTCAGCCTTAATCCTATCCCAATTCTTTTCAACCTCTGCCACGTCGGATACCTTAAGATCAGAAAATACATGAGGATGCCGCCTAATCATTTTTTCGTTAATCGCTTGAATTACATCAGATATACTAAAAGAGCCCAACTCGTGCCCGATATCAGCATGAAAAATGATCTGAACAAGCAAATCCCCTAGTTCTTCTACTAATGCAGAGCGATCCTCACTATCGATTGCGTCTATAACTTCATACGATTCTTCAAGTAAATTACGCTTCAAAGTAGAGTGAGTTTGTTCTCTGTCCCAAGGACAACCGCCCGGTCGGCGCAATTGGTTAACTATTTCAACCAAGAAATCAAAACTATCTCTGTTACCATCAGGCAATTTATTATTTTCCATCACCAAATTATATGGTCATAATAGTTGCCTAACAAGAAGAGCAAATGCTAACGTACTACCATAATGTCCCACCAACGCATACGAATACCTAATTGGTTAAACAAACTCATAGCAATATGCTTCGTGATATGTATACCTGTCGCTATTGTCAGTGCAACTGTCCTAACCGCGTTTAATACGGATTCTGTATACACTAGAGGATTTGAAAAATATAGCATATCTCAAAAAACTGGCATATCTAACAGCGAATTAATCAAAGTAGCTAATGACCTTCAACAGTACTTCAATAACAACAAAGAATTACTCGACACAAAAGCGGTGATATACGGTCAAAATAGAGAGCTATTCAACCAACGTGAAGTACACCACATGAAAGATGTTAAATCGTTAGTAAAAGGAACTTATTGGCTATTCATCATATCAGCAGCATATATTTCCATGGTTATTGTCCTCAGATTAATCACCAGGCATAACATCCTTAAGCTGGGTCAATTGATCCTCTACGGAAGCCTACTTACTATTGGGGTAATATGTTTATTTGGACTACTAGCACTACTAGAATTTGAGGCTCTATTCCTACTATTCCATCAAATAAGTTTTTCTAATGATCTGTGGCAATTAGATCCTAGGACCGATTATCTGGTCATTATGTTTCCGACAGGATTTTGGCTAGATGCCACGTTACTAATAGCGATAACCACTATCTGCATAGCGGGTATAACATCAACATTATCCGCTGGTCTGTTAATTTACCGTCGTTGGATAAATTGTAGCAAGGAAGATCTTCTACCTAGTGACTAGGCCCACAGCAGCCACCACCGCAACATCCGCCACCGCCCATACCACCCATAGGGGGCATAGGGGCAAAATCTGTTCCATTGGAAGATCCTTTTGATACGGCTGCGAATACGGAAAGAGACCTTTTCGCGGGCTGTTCGCAATTAGGACAATCCGCACCAGTGGAACTCATAGACTGCAACTTTTCAAAGCTATGGGCACATTGCGTACATTGATATTCGTAGAGAGGCATAATAACTCCCTTAATCTTCTATGAGATCGAATGTACCTTATCAACGATGTTTGCGTCAACAAATGATTCAATTAACTGAGTTCATTAGTTCCGACAATAAATAATAATATCGAGCCATATATCAAGAATACAATTTCTTGACATGCACATTGTATGAATGTAAGACTAGCGATGGTCAAGGATTACGCAGCTACAATTCTGGGAGGAAAAATGGCAGATGTTAAGATAGAGGTACGTGCAAACGGCCCATGCCGAGTAACTGGTCCCATAGACATCGTCGATCAAGATGGAAACGCCTACAACATACCGGAAGGGCAGTGGGTTTCACTGTGCCGGTGTGGAGCTTCCGAAAACAAACCATTCTGCGACAGCGCACACCGTTCTATGGGTTTTGAAGCCCCGAGCGAAGCTCACTAAACATCACTCTATTTTATTTGTTAACACTGTGAGGCCTGTACACACTATAGTGCACAGCCTCACTAATTTTTGTACATCGAGAGAAAAAGAGGTCAATGGATACAGATAAATTTGTTTTAGCGGGCGAGTTTCTGTTTGAGCAATATAATGCTAACGTAGAAATGGCTCCTCTGCCTAAACAACTCCATCCTGAATCTATAGAAGAAGCATATTTCATTCAACTCGAATACCTCTCACTACTCTCTCATAAATATGGTCAGCCTGCTGGACACAAACTCGCATACACTACAAGAACTATGCAGGAGCGTGCGGGACTTACAGAACCATGCGCAGGCGGCATACTAGGAGATACGATATTCCAGTCCCCAACTGTTCTAAATCATGGAGATTACCTAAAACTAGGGATTGAGTGTGAAATAGCTGTCATCCTGGGCAAAGATATAACCCCTAACACAACACCACACACGCTAGAATCAATCGGTGCTTCCATTGAATGCATTATGCCTGCATTTGAAGTGGTAGACTTCCGAACACCCGACCTTCAGGGAATGCAAAGAGCACTGACCGCTATATCTACAAATATATCTAATGCAGGAGTAGTACTCGGTGACGCTATCTACAATTGGCAGAATCTGAACCTACAAACCGTACGTGGTGAAATGTTCATAAACGGTAAGTCAGTGGGTTATGGAACTGGTGCCGATATAATGGGTCACCCATTTGAGCCATTAGTATGGCTAGCCAACAAGTTATCAGCAGAAAACAAAACGATACCAGCGGGATCAGTAATAATAACCGGGAGTATCGTAACACCAAAATACTTATCACAAGGTGACAGTGCGACTATAACGATAACAAATCTGGGCGAAGCTCATATATCTGTGGATTGACACTACCCACGATAAATCTGCTTAACTGACTTAACTGACTTTATCCTATTCTCCGCTAGCGTATCAGCTGCTTTAGACGTAGTAATCTCTTCTTTATTCGACACGTTAATAATGTCGGTCATAATATCGTAAATTTTCTCAGTTTTTTCACGAGACCGCTCCGCGCTGTACGGAGAACCAATCTCACAAGACACATTAATGATTCCCCCTGCATTTATAACATAATCTGGAGCATAGAGAATTTTCTTTTTGTACAGATCTTCCGCTATAGCTTCATTAGATAGTTGATTATTAGCTCCACCAGCTATTATCTCGCAATTCAGCAGGTCTATAGTGTTTGTATTAAGAACTCCCCCTAAAGC
>Ga0209034_10000248_pt1 | contig 27079 bp, 28 predicted proteins | sample MarorgKNORR_S2LV_2_FD_188219 | JGI IMG/M metagenome (GOLD analysis project Ga0209034, IMG submission 188219) | Marine microbial communities from the Southern Atlantic Ocean, analyzing organic carbon cycling - 250m_A/KNORR_S2/LV (SPAdes) (version 2) | ecosystem: Environmental > Aquatic > Marine... | reverse complement strand
TGACTTTCCTAGATAATGACTTAACGCTTCTTCAATATATGGATATCTGTATGTGTATCCGCTTTGTGATAATTTAGTGGAATCTACTCTGGTGCTCGCTAGGATAGTCTCTCTACCCATTTGCCCGAACAACATTTTTATAACGAAAGCTGGTACTGCGGCAACTGTCGGCCTTTTCAAGATTGAGCCAAGTCGTTTTGTGAATTCTTTATTCGTTATGGGTTTATTAGAAGCAATGTTTATAGGTCCTTCTACGGTGGCATTTTGCATCAAATGATGGATCGCACAGATAGCGTCATCCAGGCTAATCCAACTCATGTATTGTTTCCCGTGTCCAATCCTGCCGCCAAACCCTAATTTGAAAGGCATCAGCAATTTTTGCAGTGCTCCTCCCATTGGGCTTATCACTACCCCAAAGCGCAAATGTACCACCCTGATCCCTTGGTCAGTTGCTGGTTCCGTAGACCCTTCCCATTTTTCAACTACTTGAGCAAGAAATCCTGTGCCGTGTGGAGATTGTTCATCTAGTAAATCGTCACCGGCATCTCCGTAATACCCAGTGGCTGACGCGCACAAAAAAGCTTTTGGAGGGGATCTTAAATTTGATATCGAGTTAGCAAGAAATTTAGTGCCAGTAACCCTACTGTTCAAGATTTCTGCTTTTTTCCTAGGAGTCCATCTGTGTTCTCCTACATTCTCTCCTGCCAAGTGCACAACGTAGTCAAATCCCTCTAGGGATTCAATATCTATAATATTATTTAAAGGGTCCCAAAAAATGGTGTCTTTATCGCTTGAGTTGTTGTTACGTACTAATCTGACTACTTTATGTCCACCAGTAGATAGATATGCGCTTAAAGCGCGGCCAATTAAACCTGTAGATCCGGAAATTAATATTTTGCTAACATTGTTTGATCGATATTTGTTATGAGCTTGTAAATCCGAACGAAGTACGCTGTGCCTGTAGGTGAACATTTTTTGAAGTAGTTTCTTCACAATTGGACCACCTAACACATTGCCGATTATCCCACCACGCATAGAAAATTCTATTTCATCTTCTAATATGCATGTTTCTTTATCCTGTGGCTCTACCCGATGGATATGTTTCCAATAGGCAAATGGGCCTTTAATTAGAATGTCGGCGAATTGGCGATCCTGGATAAAATCAGTATGATTTAAATACCATTTAGCTGATAATGGTCCAAGTTTAGTTCTGATTGTGATGTTTCCGTTATCCTTTATGGTTCCTGTCTGCTCTATAGTTTCGGCTGTCTGCCAAGGTGGGTTTAACCTCTCAAAAGCTCCTTCCCTGCAATGCCAATCAAAAACTTCGGTCGCCGGGTGGTCTAATAGTGATCGCTTAACGTAGGTTATAGTCTTCATTTATTGGTCCTTGTTAACAAGGATCCAAGCCCGCCATCTACTCCGATCACCTGGCCTGTCACCCATGTATTGAGTCTGTCTAATAGCCAGGTGATTGCCGAGACTACCTCGGATGGTTGTCCTATTCTAGAAATTGGGTGCATAGACTCAGATGAGCGTAATGTGCTTTCATGTTCTGTGATTGCAGTAGTCATGGGAGTATCGATTAGCCCTGGTGCTACGCAATTGACACGTATGCCCCGATTTGAGTAGGTCGCAGCAGCAGATAATGTTAGTCCTATCACGCCTGCCTTAGTAGCGCTAATGGCATCATGGTATGGCATACCTATTCTACCGCAAGCAGCCGCGATTAATACGATAGAACCACCTTTTTTCATCATAACTTTAGACGCTCCTTTCACAGTACCCATAGCGCTGGTAAGGTTAGTATCTACTAAATCCTTCCACTGTTCAGATGATATGGTGTGGGATGGTTTCAGGAGAGATGTTCCTATACAGTTTACAGTCCCATCTATGGTGCCTAAGACTTCTTCGGCAGTGGTATATGCTTTACTAATAGATTCAATATCCATTGACTCGATTATGATGGTTTTAGAATCGAGTTCCATTCCGAGTTCTTGCAGGGTTTTAGAATCTCGTCCAGCCAAGACGACTCGTTCACCTTTATGGCTTAAAGTCCTCGCCAGTGTGGATCCTATTCCGCCGCTAGCACCCAATATTAATGTGCCGCCTGTGTTGTTCATAAACCCTCTTGTTGTTGTGTATCTGCTTGAGTATGCTCTCGGATGTATCGCCCGATGTTATTTATCATGCCAGCGAACACTATATTGTGAAGTGGATATAATGCGTACCAGTACAACAATCCTCCTACTCCTACTGGATCAAATATTGCGGTTTGGGTCAAAATGGTCTGGTTACCTTTCTCACTGATTTGGAATTCTAACCATGCTCGTCCCGGCACTTTCATCTCAGCAATTAGTAATAGGCGTTCAAACGGTTCGTATGCTTCTACTCTCCACCAATCTATAGTGTCACCGACATTAATGAATTCAGGATGCTTGCGACCTCTACGAATCCCGACACCTCCAACTAATAAGTCTAAAAACCCCCGTATCTGCCATAACCAATTACCGTAGTACCACCCTTGACGACCGCCAATACACTGTATTGGAGTGAAGGCTTCTTGCCGACATGCAGGTACACTTATGCTTCGCATATCAAGAAGTCTCGGCCCAAACCTCACTCCTCCCCAATGTTTGATCGGTCCTGAAGAGGATTGTGCGTCAGACCACCTTGTTTCGGCGAAGTCTTTATCTTCATCTGATAGGGCTTTACTGATGGCGTCAGTAACGCCGCTTGGTCTAACGTGGAAATAATTTAGGGCCGTGGTGTTATTTACTATACTGGGATATCGCATACTATCGATTAGTTTGCGCCCTATTCGCGCGTAAACGGGAGTAACGAGCCCTAGCCAGAGGCTTGACAGCCTGGGGGTTAGGACAGGTACTGCCATCATGAGACGTTTTAGTCCTCGTTGTCTTGCGTACTCTTGCATGATTTGTCCGTACGACATTATTTCTGCGCCCCCAATTTCTACGATGATATCTTCATAATTTGGTAATTCGATGCTTTCTATAAGATATTGAAGCACGTCATCTATAGATATTGGCTGTGAGGGGGTTGAGACCCACCTAGGCGTTATCATTACTGGTAACCGCTCGACAAGGCTTCGTACTAATTCAAAAGACAAGCTGCCTGAGCCGATGATTACAGAAGCTCTGAGTTCAATCACAGGTACTTCTGATTCTCTTAATATGGCCCCTACTTCTTGCCTGCTGAGCAGGTGCGGAGATAGCTTCTTGCTTGACTCGCCGAGGCCTCCTAAATAAATTATGCGTCTGACCCCAGCTGATTTCGCGGCACTGGCAAAATTACTCGCACATTCTTTTTCTAGATCCATGAAGGACTTAGCGGATCCCATGGAATGGACTAGATAAAATGCTGTATGAACGCCCTTCATAGCACGTGAGATTGATTCAGCATTTAGCATATCGCCCGCTATAATCTCAGTATTTTCAGAAACTTTTGATTCAAGGGATTCTGAGTTCCTTGCAAAACATCGGACGCTGTATCCAAGATCCTCAAGGATAGGTACTAATCTGCCGCCTATATATCCCGTAGCCCCGGTTACTAATACCTGGTCATTCTTATTTAACGTGTTAGTGGGCATTATGAAATCCAAGTTAACTCCTTAACGGAGTAGGGATACGACACTGGTTGTTCCTTATGAGTTGACACATTACACAAGGGGGCATGAACGTGTGTAGATGTCTCCCTATTATAGTATCTCAGTTTGCATTCTATGATTAGTCTGTTTAATACAGCCATTATGTGTTCAGATAAACATTTCGATAGATTGTTAACCATTAATTGGTTTTCCTTTCAAGGTCGTACTTTAATTTCGCGTGCTTATAAGCCGACAAGCTTCTGACTCGGGATGTTTTATATTCGATGATTGGGCTTGGATAATCTACTCCCAAAGTAATTTGCGCTTTTCGTAATATATTTGTTGGTGCTAACCATGGGGTGTGAATCCAAGGTTCATGCAATCTAGATAATTCGGGTAACCATTCCTTTATAAATGATCCATTAGGGTCTGTTTTCTGAGATTGAGTCAGGGGATTAAATATCCTGAAATAGGGCGCTGAGTCTGTACCACATCCGGCTACCCATTGCCATCCTAAAATATTGCTTGCCTCGTTGGCATCAATCAATAAGTATGAGAACCACTCAGCCCCTTTCTGCCACGGTATAAGTAAATTCTTGACTAGAAAGGATGCTACTACCATGCGGAGTCTGTTATTCATCCATCCGGTACTTTTAAGTTGTCTCATTGCTGCGTCAACTATTGGGTAACCGGTTTCTCCTGATTTCCAAGCATTTAAGTGATGTTCATTATCGTCCCACATAAAATGATCCAGAACCGATTTGACTGGTTTATTCTTAGATTCAGGATAATGAGTAATCATGTAGTTAGCGAACTCTCTCCAACCTAGTTCTCCAATGAATTTATTTTCATATGACGTTTCCCAGGAATCCACGTTACGCCTTAGTTGATTTATTTCTCCAAAGATCTGTGACGGCCCTATTTCTCCGAAGCTCAAATGAGGCGATAGCATCGATGTTCCGGTAATATCTGACCGGTCTCTATTTTCTGAGTAGCGTTCGTATGAAGTTAACAGAAATTTGTTAAGTTTTTTTTGTGATGATACTTCTCCTGGAACCCATATTTGTTTTGGGTATGAAGCTCCTTTAAATCCTAGACTTTTATTCAGTTCTTCAGGTTGTATTGTGTTAGGCCATAACAGTGGGCTTGGAAAGTGTTTGGGTTTGACTGGCAGAGCCATTAAGTTTTCTGTTGGTTGCATTAAACAATGCTTCCAGAATGCGCTGAATTTTTTATATGGGGCATTATTAGATTTATAAATAGATCTTGGATTAAATAAATAGTTGGAGTTGAAGGATTTCCAGAAAATATTGTCTTGTTCCAGTGCTTGTTTCACCAATCTCTGAGTTTGTATTTCGGATGGTTCATACCTCTCGTTGAAATATATTTGGTCGGCGTTTGTTTCCGAGGCTAGATTGCTCAGTTCCGTATGAGGGGAACCCTTCCTGATAATTAGACTAGAGCCATTATTCTGCAAGGAATCTGACAACTGCCGCAAAGAACGACTCAGCCACCATATAGAATGAGGACCATTAAAAGTGCAATCACGTGACTCGTCGTCCCATATAAAAACGGGAATAACTGGCTTTTGGGAGGATAGAGCTGCGCTTAGAGCTAGGTTTCCATCCAAGCGCAGATCATTCCTAAACCATAATATTATGGGTTGTGATTGCATTTAGCATATCTCCGGTATCGAACGACGATATCTCATGCTAATGGGCTAACCATTCTAGGAGTTGGATAATTAGAAACATTTAGTTGATGATCCATATCAATATTGGAGTTAAACGCTCTTCGTGTCCTCATCCATGATGATGTTGAGTCCTTATATACAATAATGGGAATAGTTGTGGCCTCAAGCAATTTTCGAAGGGTGTAGCCTTTTATACGATCTATCAATCCGGGGTTAACCAAGGTTTGGGGTATCATAATAAGGTCTGCTTTTTCTTTTTCAGCCCATTCTGCCAGATGTTTGAAACCGTGCTCGGTCGCCAAGATTACACCGGCACAAAGCTCATCCTTATTAAAATCTTCAAGCTGGTCAATGAGGTATTGTCGCCCCATTAGACCTAAGTCCTGGGTGTATAGGACTTTAGTGGACGTTTTTTCCACTTCTCCTGATGGATATGGATTTACCAAATAAGATGCTGCTGACATGTCATACAACATAACGTAGGCGTCATTTTCCGAAGCGAACGAACTTATATCTTTACGCATAGAGTTGATTTGTTCGTTTTGATTATCGTCAGTGACCATCATTATCCGGCTAATAGGAAAAGGTATTTCCTCCGATAGCTGCATCAATGGTAGAGAAGCGGTAGGGCCGTTTTGTTTCCTAACGCGTTCTAGATAATTTATCGCAGCATCGATTATACGCAGATCATTTGAGACAAACCCTCGGAATTCTTTGCCTTCGGTAGAGATACCTCCTTGTCCAAAGAGTTCAGGACTGGATGTCTCCCATCCTATAAATATAATGGGGTCAGGGGATGCCGATATGAGGTACCACTGGTTTTCAAACGCTAACAAATCTGTGGGTAGTGATACCCATTGTTCTGCAGGAACGTTGTTTTGATCGATTACGTCGCCTTGACCAAACCCTACTACCGGAATTCCCAAGGTACTCATGTATGTGTATCTTTCAGTCTCATTAAGGAATTTGTCGACTGTTTGAAAGCCAACATATAGAGTTGATTGCGAATCAGGCGCCTTAGTTATTTCATTTTCTATTTCGCGTGTTATTTGAAGCATCTCTTGGCTGGAATAGAGAGACTTGAAACCCTCTAGCGGCGTCCCCCCCGCTCGTAACTCTTTATCCATTCGATCAATAAACGCATCGACTCCAGAAGGGTCTAAAATTGTTTTATCGGAGTCAAGGATTGTCCATTTCATTGTTTTACTCCTAACTAATTATTGTAATTAAAACCGATGTTGTTTCTTGTGTTTAAGGGCAAATTTAAGCAATGCCATAGTTGGTTTCCATTGGATATTCGTTGATTTAAACATTTTGTTTAACAATCCAGGTCTAGCTTGTTTCCCGACTACCATTACGGGTCTGTTTTTGTTAAGGATCCTGATAGTTAATCCGGTATTTCTGAAGATCTCTCCAATTGCATTAAGATTATTCGCCTCTTGGGGTAGTTTCCTACCCCAATTGGTCAAAACCTTGTCTACTAATGACAGCTCTAAATTTATGACGTCTCCTGTCCCATTTATATTGCTAGATACTTCGTCTATGATGACGTGCAAGCTGCCAGTTACATTTAAACGTTGGTTTTTGACTTCGGTCACGATTTTTACGATTCCCAAGTGCGTAGTCGTACACTTCCGTTTAAATTCCAACGTGCTTGAGGAGCATCTTCACCGGTAGACTTCGGTACCATGACCTCCATATCTGCAAATGTATATTCGATAGTAGTTCCCCTACGATTTAGAAACTCGTAAAGAGATTCAGCTAATTGCGTCCATGTGCCAATTTCTAGATTATTATTGTCTGTCATTTCTTTCTCCTTATCGTTGACCGATTCTTGAATTTGTTCTTCGTGTAATAAACTCATGATAGATTTATCCTTCCCAAGATTTCAGTTTCCGCTAACCTCAGGCTCGGGTTGTTTACTCTTTGATTGGAGGAGCGGGTAATTACAATGGGTAATCTCGCATCCTTGGACCGTAATACGTGTAACAGGTCTAAATTTGGATCACCGACTGTTCTGGCAGAAATTGTGAAGTTCCCCCATTTATTTATAAGGTCATTCACGGATCTACTAGTCCTGACGATGAATTTGCTTATCTTATTTATATCCATGTAATTACCGCTCCTATGAATTATTTGCTATGCAGTCATTACCGCATACGATTTGGGTCAGGTTAATGTAGTTACTGCTATAACTCCCGAGACTGCTACAAGTAGATAGATCACTCTGGATAGAAGATTCACTTCTCCAAATGACTTGCCGCCTGCAATGAGAGCCACCAGGTCAAATTTGAACAAGCCTACTAATCCCCAGTTAAGGGCTCCTACCGCGGCTAGAATAATTGCTATGTTTTGCACCATTGTCATAATTATGTCCTTTCGTATATGTAGATTAAGTTATACAACTTACTTAAGTTAATGGGTATGATCTGGGTGTTTTTATGTATTCTCCTTCCACTGCTTCCAGTCTTGTCACATTTTATAGAACTTGTTCGACATAAATTATTGTGAATGTTGACATTGTTCTACGCTATGTGTATTATTCTAGACATTACGAACCATATTTGTCAACTATCTTTTACAAATTAATATTTATGTAGTAGTTGTTAGACAAAAAACCACAGAATAGATACTGGTTCGTAAAATATGGATTTAGGACAAGTCCAAAATAGAGTTAGCGGGTGAAACTAAACTATATAGGCCTGCTGAAGAGAGGTGAGAAGTGTTTTGGTTTAAATCGTGTCAAAAATGTGAAGGAGATCTTTACGAAAGCAGGGATAGTTTTGGTCCATTTGTAACTTGTATTCAATGTGGGCGTTATTTTGCTGGGACAGTAACTGCGCCTGAAGAAATAGACGAAAATGTCTTCATTCCTGAGCAGGTTCGTCGCCGGAAGCCTCGTCGAAAAGCGGCATGAGGTTTTGGTAAAGAGGGTAATTTGTATGAGTTGCCCTCTTCGTATCCTCAACAGGTAGGCTGTATTAGTCTGAAAGGAGCTGGCCAAGAGGTACTTCTAATGCCTCAGCCAGTTTTAGAACTACTCCGATAGTTAAGTTCTGTTTACCATTCTCCACGGCACTTATGTATGTTCTGTCCAATGAAGATGCCTGGGCTAATTGTTCTTGGTTCCAGCTTCGGCCTTTTCTCAGGTCCTGCACTCGGGAGCCCATGACGACTAAGTATTCATTTAGGCTTAATGGATCTTTAGATAGTCCACCAAGCCGACGAGCCTCTTGGATTGCGCTGTATGCGTCGCTGGCAAATCCGTCTGGCCCGATTCCTTCAACTTCCCTGATATCCTTGGCTCCATGTCCTCCCAGTAGAATCCTGGGTGCGTCGGGTAGCCTTCTTAATTGCGTTATTATTTGCTCCGCCGTCTGAAGGTCTTCTTTCATTGAAACAGATAAGGCAACTAGTTCGGGATGCCCCTGGCGAACAAACTCTATTAAGTCGTGAGTTGGAGTGTCTGCTCCTAAAAATTCCACATCCCATCCATCTACCATTAACAGGTCCGCGATCATTCGGGACCCCACATAATGAAAATTACCCTCTACGCAGGTGACAACTGCTTTTATTCCCCATTTTGTTGTAGCGTGGTAGCGTTGTCTCATTTGGTCCATAATGTCTAACGTCATCTGCGTAGCGAGATGTTCTTGCGCTATGTTGATTTCACCTGCGTGCCACATTTCTCCAATGCGAATCTGGCATTTTCCAACGATTGAAACGAGTATGCTGACTGGGCTCAGTCCTTGTCGTATAGCGTCCTCTATTACAGATATTGTTGTTGCGGGATCTCTGCGTATTAGAGCGTCTAGGTAACGATCGCTCAGCTTAGTTGTTACTAAGTCTTCTGTGGTCATATACGAATCTCTCCAGTGCTCTAGTCAGCTATATTTGATGAGTTTAATCAGCTTATATGTTATTCATATATTACACCCATATTTTGTAAACGCAATACTATCAGCCCTATTTTGTGCTTGTTATACGTTATATAGGACAATAAGTGGATAAGATTCATGTCGAATATATTCGAAATATTAAGAAGATTGTATAGTTGTATAGCTTAATATCATTGCTATTCAAGTTTGTCTGAATGATCTAGAGTTGTTGGAGGGGGTTCAATGGTTATTGAGGGCGAAGATTCTATAAGATATACTACGTCCGCTCTCATTTAATTCAGAAAACGGAGGATGGATGGATCTAGGTTTGACTGAAATACAGCAAATGCTGAAGAATAGTGCCAGAGAATTCTTGAGCCAGGAGTGCCCGCTTACATTGGTCAGGGAATTAGAAGAGAATAATGAAGGTAATTCTGAAGCTTTGTGGAAACAAGTCGTAAGTCTTGGATGGACTGGTCTGGTGTTTCCTGAAGAATTTGGGGGTACAGGAGCTAACTTTTCAGATCTTGCAGTGCTTTTGGAAGAGATGGGTAGAAGTTTACTGCCGACACCGTTCTTTTCGACAGTTGTGTTGGGCGGACTGACAGTCCTTGACGCAGGATCTGACCTGCAGAAGCAAGAGATTATTCCGAAAATATGCGACGGGAGTCATATATTAACTCTTGCTATGCTTGAGATGGAAGGGTCTTATCAATCTTGGGGAGTCCATATGACGGCTTCTCTTTCTGGATCTAACTACGTATTAAACGGAACTAAGCTATTTGTTCCGGATGCAGATGTGGCTCATTCTGTTCTCGTAGTCGCACGCACAGCAGAATCCGATGATACAAATTACGGAATAACGATATTTGTTGTGCCTATGGATAGTGAGGGTATAACCGTCAGTTTGTTAAGCAGTATAGGCGGGGAACGACAGTGTGAAATAGATTTCAATGACGTCACAATTCCCAATAGTAATGTTATTGGAGGGATAGACTCAGGTTGGCCCGTAGTGGAGAAAATGCTGCAACGTGCGGTTGCCGCTAATTGCATAGAGATGCTTGGTGGTGCCGAAGCTGTATTAGATATGACTGTTGAATATGCGAAACAAAGGACACAATTCGGTCGGCCAATAGGGAGTTTTCAAGCTATACAACATCACTGCGCTAACATGGCATCAGATGTGGAAGGCAGTCGGCATATGGCTTACCAAGCTGCTTGGCGTATATCAGAGAACCTGCAATGCGCTAGAGAAGTATCTATGGCAAAGGTCTGGGTAACTGGTGCTTACAGCAGGATTTGTTCTACGGCTCATCAGTGTCATGGGGCTATAGGTTTTACAAAGGAGCATAATTTACAACTTTATACACGTCGGGCGAAAGTGCAGCAGCTCATGTATGGTGATGTTCACGACCATAAGGCAACTGTGTTAGAGCATATTGACGATTAGTATGACAAATCTTATATGTTTATACGGAGGTAGCTATGGCTACAAATCAATCAGTATTTTCAGATATAGCGAGGGATCCTTTACATACGGCACCGATCTATCGAGATGAACAAGTTATCGTTCTTCGAGATATAAACCCGAAGGCCCCTGTCCACTTGTTGATTATCCCAATCATGCCTCTTACCTCTCTGGCGCAAATTGGTCCAAACCAAGAAGCTCTGATTGGCCACATGTTTGTGGTTGCTGAGGAAATGGCTAGGCGTGAAGGAGTTACGGGCACTGGATTCAGGCTGGTTATTAATCAGGGTAGTGATTCTGGTCAAGAGATCAATCATATGCATATGCATTTATTGGGTGGTAGAACTCTGGGCGATATGGGTTAATTTTGCACGGCATTATTAGCGTGATTAGGGACCGAGTATCCAGATTGCCGGTTGGTCTGCAGTCACACATAAACAGAGTTGAAGAAATAGCAGTGCAATTGAGTGATAGTAATGGCGTAGACCCTGAGCTAGGACGCCTAGGGGCCCTTTGCCACGATGTTGCACGAGCTATGCCGGATATTGAATTGCTTAGTAGAGCATCTGATATGAACTTGCAGATCTGCAATGTTGAAAGAAACATTCCCATGTTGTTGCATGGTCCTGTTGGATCGGAGATTGTTAGGACTGAAGATGGGGTAGATGATGAATCTATTCTCAATGCGGTATATTGGCATACTACTGGAAGCGATAGCTTAGATGAAATAGGTAAGATAGTTTTCTTAGCTGACAAGCTTGATCCTGAGAAGAATAAAAAATACCCATATCAGAAGTATTTACATGATTTAGCAGATTCCAATTTGGACCTGGCTATGTTTGAGTTTCTTAGAAGAGAAGTCGATAATTTGATGCAAGGTAATAATGAGGTTCACCCGCGAATGTTGGAATCGAGGGATTACTATTCGCAACTAGTTCAAGGATAGATAATGTTTTAGGTGGGTAATTTGTGCCTGCGACATTATCAGTCGTTATCAGTCGTACGGAGTTGTGATATGAAATTTGGATTAAATCTTGGCGGTGGAAATCTTCCGCATGAATCTAGAGAAGAATCACTTAACGGGAGATTGGAAAAATCTCGTTTGGCTAAAAAATATGGCTATAGTTCAATATGGTCTGGAGCGGGATATCTGAACAATGATTTCCATCCGATGCTATTACTGTCCAGGGTAGCTGCTGAAGCCCCTGGTTTGGAATTAGGCATGGTGGGACTTCTACCCTTGTATCATCCTGTCGAGGTAGCTGAACAGATAGCTACGCTAGATGTAATATGTGGCGGAAGATTTATTTTGGCACCGGCTCTTGGGTGGCGTGATTATCAATTTGATGGGTTTGGAATCCCAAAGAGTCAACGGCTATCCCGATTCAGGGAAGTTCTTAGGGTAATGAAGCTTTTATGGACCGAGGAACGAGTTACTTTTGAAGGAGATCACTTCAAAATGCTTGATATACCGGGTGCTGGAAAGCCTCTACAGAAACCATATCCACCCATATACATAGCTGCGAATCAGGACCGTGGAGTTGTTAGAGCTGCGAGACAAGGAGATGGTTGGCTAGTTAGTTCGAGATCTACTATTACTACCATTTCTTCTCAAGTTCAATTATATAGCGAAGCTGTAGAAGAATATTCTAAAAAGCCCTATATTTCTGCATGGAGAGAAATGTTTATCGCTGAGACTAAGGAAAAAGCCATAGATATTGCTAGGCCGCATGTTGAATGGCTGTACAAAGATAGAGCGGCTTCTGGGCATAGCAACGAATTACCTTCAGCTGATCGCATAGATGTTGAGTTTGATCAAGTTTTAAGAGATCGGTTTATTATTGGAAGTCCCGATGATTGCATTAGAGAAATCTATCGATATCAGGATCTTGGAATACAAGAATTAATATTACGGTGCCAGTGGCCTGGCATGTCTAATGAGGAATCACTGCATGCAGTAAGTATGTTTGGTCGAGAAGTCCTTCCAGAATTTTCCAGGAAGGATTGAGATATGTTTGTAATGATGTATAAGATGGACATTGGTCTGAGTTTTTGAATCTGTGTATTAAACCAATGTCCATCTGACTAGTTTTATCGGGCGTGATATTCAGGTGGTCTTTTTTCTACGAATGATTTACTAGCTTCTTGGAAATCCTCTGATAGATGTAGTTTAAGTGGTTGGTTATACATTTGCGCATCTGCGACAGAATGTAGCCATGATCTTCTAGTTATTCTAACGCCGGCTCTAGACGCTAATGGGGGAGTTTTTAGGACTTTTTCAGCTAATTCTTCGGCTGCTTCTAAGTGTTTGCCTGTGGGAACTAGGCGGTTAATGAGTCCCAATCTATACAGTTCACTAGCACTGATAGGTTCACCAGTTATAAGCATTTCCGTAGCGATTTTTGAGGGCATAAATGCTGAGACCTTTGCCCAGACGCCTCCGCCAGGTACTCCCCTCTTGGTCTCTGTAATTCCAAATAAAGTCTCTTCAGAAGCTACTATTAAGTCACATTCGGCTGCCATAGACATACCAGCTCCTAATGCATATCCGTGAACAGCTGCAATTACAGGTTTCCAGTTTATAGAACGGCCAAGACGATGGTCTGGGCTATTTCCTCGAGCTCGTCGTGCTCGAGACTGAGGCGTCATATTGACGAATCGTTGTTTTATATCAGCGCCTGCGCAGAAGCATCGGCCAGTCCCGTAAAGGATACAGACCCAAGCGTCTTCGTCTATATCAAATTCTAACAGTGCTTCTTCCATATCATCTTCAAACTGGTCTGTCACTGAATTCAATGCGTCAGGTCGGTTTATCATTATGTATCCGATTCTTCCTTTTCTATCATACGTAAGTGTTTCGTATTCCGTCACGATTATCTCCTTATTTGCAATTGATTAGAACACTAGTGCTAATTTGTTCTCAAAAACTATTGACAGTAATAGAACACACGTTCTAAAATAAGATCATACGTTCTATAGAGCAAATAGTCGAGGTGTTCTAAATGGTCAGTATGATTATAGCTAAGCCTGAACTGGATTCAATACCAGAGTTTTATCATTATGAAGATACGGGTTGTGAAGTTTCGTCATCATGTTTAAAATGCCCGCTTCCTCAATGTAAATATGACGATCCTACTTGGTATCAGAAGAATCGTAGAATAGCTAAGGACTTAAAAATATTATCTGCAATGAAAAATGAAAATCTTACTGTTGAGCAAGCAGCAGATAGATTTTCAGTGACTGTGAGGACTATATTTCGTATTATGCGCAGATGTCGTGAAGATTCTGAAGTAAATATTTCGCAGGATGAAATACAGCTATTTGCTGCTTAGCCTCTAGGCAGATCAAGTCCACGTCCAGCAATGATATTACGTTGGACTTCGGATGTTCCACCAGCAAGCTTGTGAGAAAAGCTTATCATCCAATGTTCTTGTATTCTTCCACGCAGTGGTGCCCATTTATCATTTCGTCCAATTGATCCATATGGGCCAAGTATTTTTAAAGCGGATTCGGTTACTCTTTGTAGGGTTTCACTGCCAAAAACTTTACTTATCGAAGCTTCTTTGTTTGGTACTAAGTCTTCTCCCTGTAGGTAAGCCACGTTATAGGCCATCAATCTAGCAGCTTCGCATTCCACATACCGATCAGCTAGTAAGTCCTGAACCCAAGGTATGTCTAACATTATCTGGCCGTTCATCTTCGTTTCCCTGGTATAATCGCGTATTTCATCTAGCAATCTACGTGCCATAGCAGAGTAATCTATTCCGGATCGCTCAAAATCTAATAAAGTAACTGCGACGTACCACCCTTTATTTTCCTCACCAACTATATTACTTCTTGGAACTCTGACGTTGTCGAATATAACCTGATTGAATTCATGTCCTCCGGCCATATTTACTATTGGACGAACTTCTATACCAGGAGTCTTCATGTCAACTAATAAGAAACTTATGCCTCTGTGTTTAGGTGCGTCTGGATCTGTTCTTGCCAGGCAAAATATCCAGTCTGCCCTATGTCCTAATGTGGTCCATATTTTAGTTCCGTTTAAGACATACTCATCGTCGTCAAGTATGGCTTTTGTAGCTAATGATGCTAAATCCGAACCGGATTCAGGTTCGCTGTATCCTTGGCACCATTGAATTTCACCTCGAGATATAGGTGGTAAATGAACCTTCTTCTGTTCCTCTGTGCCGTGGATCATCAATGTTGGACCTAACATGCGCACACCGAATATATCTCTACCTGGGGCACGCATGTACGCTAGTTCTTCATTGTAAATGGCTGATTTGATTGGAGATGCTGACTGTCCGCCGTATTCTTCTGGCCAGTGCATGGTTAACCAGCCCTTCTCAGCTAGTTTCCCTCTCAAGGACATAGTGAAATCCCAGTCCCATTCTTCTGGCCATCGTCCCCCACCCTCCCAATTCTCAGGGAGTTGAGATTCTACAAAGTTACGAAGTTCTCGACGAAATAGATCGTCTTCCGGACTAAACTGAAAGTCCAAAGGTGTTTACCTCTTTTTATGATTGAAAATAATGACTAGTATTTTCTAGTTTATTTATGTGTGGGCCCGTTTTAATTACCTGTAGCTATACATGTTACGGCTCTAAGAACACCGTCTACATTATGGATTTTCTCTGTTACAAGACTGCCTATCTCTGTCATGTCTTTGGCATGGAAAATTGCTATGATGTCGTAAGGTCCGGTCACAACATCAACGATGTCGATTCCATTAAATCCTCTGAGGGTGTCTACTACTGTTAGTGTTTGACCTACAGATGTTTCAACCAGAATATATGCTTTTATGGGCATTTTTACTCCTTAGCGTCTGTTGCTAATAGTCTGAGATGTCTATTGTTTGATATTGTTTTATGGGTGGCCACCAAGCTGAGTTAATTTTACTTTTGCCCAATATCACTGTCAATTTTGAGCTAACACTGCGATGTTTTGGTTATAATGAGATGCAAATAGATTATTGATGTATATCTTATGACACCACTTACTTTACTGAATAAAGGGATGCAAGAATTAGGCGTTTCCCTGACGAATTCTCAGGAAGAAGCATTTCAGATTTATTACAATGAACTGTGTTCTTGGAATGAGCGTATAAATCTAACTTCCATAATAGATTATTTTGAAGTTCAGGTGAAACACTTTTTAGATTCACTAACCGTGTTACTAGCTATTGATGCCAGGGAAATAGAATACGCCAAGGTAATAGATGTGGGAACGGGTGCAGGATTCCCTGCAATACCTCTAAAGATTATGTTTTCTGATCTAGATGTTTCTTTAATTGATTCAATCGGAAAAAAAACTAAATTCTTGAATCATTTGCTCTCTCAGTTGAATCTTTCTGATGTTAAAGTATTTACAGATCGTGCAGAAAAGCTGGCACATGATAATAATATGAGAGAACGATTCGATTTTGTTCTGGCACGTGCTGTGGCCAGAATGCCCGTTCTTTTGGAATACACCCTGCCATTCTGTATGGTAGGAGGGAAAGTAGTCGCGTGGAAACATGGAGGTATAGACGAAGAACTCTCAGAATCCGCCAACGCCTGTCGCTTACTGGGTGGTTCTGAGTGTACTGTTTGTGATGTTAATCTTACTGGGCTTCAAGACAATAGGATTTTGGTGATAGTAGAAAAAACCAGTTCAAGCCCTATTGGCTACCCTAGGAAGGCCGGTTTGGCAAAGAAGTCCCCTATCTAGCAAATTAAATTAGATACATTACGCATATGTTGATCGCTTAGTATTACGACAGTATTATTGCTTAAGCTATTCCACATGGATTCATGATAGATATTTGTAGGAGCCTGATTTATGTCTGTAATGGTAACTGGTGGCACAGGATTTATTGGGAATCGAATTATTAGGAAGCTTCTGGAAAAAGGTGAAGAAGTTGTTTGTTTTGACCTTGCGCCGCCAAGAGAAAACCTTCAACCGTTTTTAGACCGAATAAAGATATATCGTGGTGACGTGACTCAGATACCTCACCTTTTAGAAGCTATAAACTTTTACGATGTAGAACGGATCATACATATGGCTGCTCTCCTCCCGCCAGATACCGAAGATCGCCCGCATTTTGGCATGCAAGTCAATATACAGGGAACTAATAATGTTTTCGAAGTCGGGCGTTGGACTAAAGTGAATAGGATTGTCTACGCAAGTTCCATTGCTGTTTACGGCGTTCAAGAAACGTTTGGTGACAGATTGATTAATGAAGATGATTTATCAGCGCCAATAAATATGTATGGAATGACTAAGGCAGCAAATGACTTTGCTGCGGCTAAATATAGAAGTAATTTTGACATGGATATACGCGGCGTAAGAATATGCACGGTTTTTGGGCACGGTAGAGTAACTGGTATGACTGGAATGATAGGTGGATTACTAATGTCGTTACCGGCTATTGGAAAGCCTGTTGAAATGGACTTTGATCCGGAAGAACCTTCCCCAATGATACATGCAGAGGACGCGGCTGAGATATTTGTTCAAGTCGCGTTAGCTGATAATTTAAATCATCCTGTATACATAAGTGGTGGGCATTTAGCTACTATACGGGATATGGCAGACTTGGTGAAAAGCATTATACCGGAAGCTCAGATAACTATGGGCAATCGTCCTGTGCCACATGTATATAAAGTTGATCACAGCCGTATGTTAGCGGACATCGGATATGAAATGCCACCTTTACGGACAAGAGTACTAGAGCATATCAATGATGCCCGTATTGAGGCTGGTATGAAACCTATTCAAGATTGATTCTGATACTTTTAGTAGTATAGTCAGATACATGCCCTAAAAGATTCTTAGGGAGGTTCAGATGAGTGTAGCTATAGGATATGTTCCTGGAGCTTTTGGACAAGGTGGCGATAACCCAGATGTCTTAAGGGAATTAGTCGACCTTGGTGATAGATATGAATACGATTCAATCTGGTTAAGTGATCGCATTGCCAGCGATCGTTTTAATCTCGAACCCATCGTAGCTTTGTCGATGATAGCTGCTTATTCTGAACGTATGAAGTTTGGTACGAGCGTGCTAGCTCTGCCTTTGCGTAATCCAGTGATATTGGCTAAACAAATAGCTACCCTGGATTATTTGTCGAAAGGGAGATTCTTCCCTGCAGTTGGCCTTGGTCAAGAAGACCCCATGGAATATGAGGCCTGCGGCGTTCCAAAAGGTGATCGCGGACGACGTACTGATGAAGCTATCCGATTGATGCGTATGTTGTGGGAGGAAGATAGTGTTACGTATGAAGGTGAATTTTTTACCTGCCACGAGGTTAGCATTACTCCTAAGACTTACCTAAAACCCTCTCCACCTGTGTGGATAGGGGGTAGAAGCATGGCCGCCGCTCGTCGTGTTGGCCGAGTTGGAGATGGCTGGCTAGTATCTAGTGCTACTCCAGAAGAGGTCAGTCTTGGCCGCACTGTTGTTTTCGATACTGCGGATAAAGCTAATAGAGAAATTGAAGAAGATCATATCGGAGTGTTACTGGGTTTTTATATTTCTGATAATTATGAGAATGCAGTTAACACATCTCACCAATTCGTCACACGTCATCGTCCTGATGTACCTTTCACGGAATTCACAGCTTTGGGTAGTGTGGAACAAATTGCTGAGATGATTCAAAAATATATCGATGCTGGTGGATTTAAGTTTGCGGTGCGTCCGCTTTGTTCTGGTACAGAGTCTATGGAACAGTTGGAGAGGATGGGAGAAGAGATTCTGCCATTATTTCATAAATGAACCTCCGTGCAATCTAGTACTAAGTCTCAGTCATTACAATCAGCAATAATGAGTTTTTAATTGGTTGATAAATCATTTATACGAAATAATATCGCACATGCTAACGTAGAAAAACTGGAAACCTTATTCCAGGAACAAATCAAGACAGGGTTTCATCCTGGTGCCGCCCTTGCGGTATATTATCAGGGAAGTCTTGTTGTGGACCTATATGGAGGTCTCGCGGATCGAGAATCTGGGAAGCAAGTCTCCTCTAATACCATGTTTATTTTGTATTCCTGTACTAAGCCACTAACGGCTGCATGCATATACATCCTTTGGGAACGGGGTCTTTTACAATGGGATGAACCGGTTGCTACATACTGGCCTGAGTTTGCTAAGAATGGTAAAGACGAGATAACTATAAAACAGGTACTTACTCATCAGGGAGGATTCCCACAAACACCATCTTCACTTACATGGAATAAATGGGAAGATTGGGATTTTGTTACCAGCGTCCTATCCGAGGTGACTCCGCAATATAAAGCGGGTGAAGTAATGGCATATCATCCACGTAATTTTGGCTGGGTGCTTGGAGAAGTGATAAGGCGAGTTGATGGTAGGCCTATCAACCAGTTTATGTCTGAGGAAATCTTTGTTCCATTAGGTATGAAGGATAGCTACTTAGGACTGCCAACTTATCTAGAGGACAGAGTTTCACGAGTACATGCCATGGAGGATTGTGATCGTGCAGGGGCTATCCCTATTTATAACCAACCAGAAGTGCATCGTTCAGTGCAGCCGTCAGGTGGAGGTATATCTACTGCACGAGACATGGCTAAATTTTACTCTGTCATGAATTCAAGCGGTTCAGGTGAGGGAGTAAATCTACTATCGCCTGAAACTATATCTGAAGTAACACGGATTCACGCAGAAGGTACCGATAAGTCTCTTGGTGGCTATCGTCGTAGGGGATTAGGATTAGTGATCGGTGATCCAAGAATGGGTTGTACAGGACAATCTGATGAGAGTAGTTATGGACATGCCGGGGCGGGAACATCCGTGGCTTGGGCAGATCCAGTATCCGAATTGTCATGTGCTTTTATAACTAATGGTTTTAGAGCCGAAAAGACCAATGTTCCACGGCTAAGTGCAATATGCAAAGCTGTACGAAGTTTATCGATAGTTTAGATATCCATTCATATTATGTTGTAAATAATGCAGATTGATCATTTAGTCGAAGGTTATGACACTTCTGGCAACACTTCCCGATTTCATATCCGTAAATGCCTGATTTAATTGATCTAGTCTTAGGTGTTGGGATACTAGTTCGTCTAATTTCAATCTGCCTTGTTTGTAAAATTCAATGTATTTAGGCATGTCGGTTCTAAATCTGTTCGAGCCCATAGAGCTGCCTTGTATTTTGCGTTCACGTCTTAGAAAACTTCCCGCATCGATCTCTATTTTTGTACCTTCAGGAATCATACCGATAATCGTGGCGGTGCCAGCGGGTCTCAACATTTCATAACATTGCTCCGCTGTATCTTTTAATCCGATCGCTTCAAATGAATAATCCACTCCGCCATCTGTCATGTCTATCACTTTCTGTACAACATCGCCAGTTGACGCGTCTACGACCTCTGTTGCGCCAAATTGAGTTGCTAAGCTTAATTTACTTTCAACAGTGTCAATAGCAATGATTCTTAATGCACCAGCTAGGACGGCTCCTTGTATACAGTTGAGTCCGACTCCGCCACATCCAACAACTGCCACGGTACTGCCAGGTTCAACCTTTGCTGTATTCATTGCAGCTCCCAAGCCTGTCGTAGCTCCGCATCCGATAAGGGCAAGTCTATCAAACGGTACATCATCATCTACTTTAACCAGTGAATGCTCGTGAACTAGCATCAATTCCGCATACGTTCCCAACTGGGCAAATTGTGTAACGGCCTCACCATGTTGGCTTAATCGGGGTGGTTCATCTGGTCCACGGACAACATCTGTCCGAGTACATAAATGAGGTTGACCTCTTAGGCAGTATTCACAATGTCCGCAGAATACCGAAAGACATAGAATTACTGAATCACCGGGTTTTACATAAGTTACTAAATTGCCGACTGATTCAACTGTCCCTGCTGCTTCATGCCCTAGGACTGCGGGCATTCTGATTCGATATTTTCCCTCAACAAAATGTAAATCACTGTGGCAGACGCCAGTTGCTCGGGTCCTGACTAGGACTTCATTCGGCCCTGGATTATCAATAGAAATTTCTTCTACGTCTAGATGTTTGTTAATTTCTCGTAAAACTGCGGCTCTCATGCGAAACGCCCCCTATCTATAATGTTCGGAGTGTCGATATACAATATATTGGCTAGTCTTCTGATGTTGGTGGTGTAAATTTTGGGAGAACGTCTTGTCCAAACCATTCTAATTGCTCAAGAGTTGCTTTCAACGGCATTCCCATATTTGTTACACCGATGTTTATTTCTTCTAAGCCTGGATATCTATCCTGAACTTCTTGTATCTGTTCTATTATGCGATCCGGTGTTCCGCAAAACCAAGATCCGCTCTTAACGGCATCATCTATTGTAGGTAATTTGGCTAGAGGAGCTTTGACAGGATCTGTTAGGTCCTGTAATTGCTGATCTGTTAAGCCTGGTATAAATCCCAATGGTCCAAACATTTTGATCCGTTCCTCGACCCAATCTCTGGCTTGATTGATTGCTTCGGCCTCAGTATCGGCTAATTGAACGGAAAACCCGATAATAAGATCGCCGCCGAGTTTTGTTTCTTTCCCGTGTCTAGCTAGTGCTTCTTGCCATCGTTTGACTACCTCGTCACTAGCTCCCCCTGTAGCAGCTCCACCGCCTATCATGCCTTTTATTCCATGTTTAGCCATAAAATCCAGAGATCTGTTACTACCACTGACAATTGGCTGCCAACATTCAACTGGTAAATTTGTCGGTTTTGGGACTAGCGTTATGTTTTCTAATTCGTAGCCACGATAGGGTACTTTTGGAGGTATGTCATAGTATTTTCCTTTATGAGAGAAGGATCGTTCATTAAACGCTTTGAATATTATTTCAATTTGCTCTTCAAATATTTCTCTATTAGCATCCTGGTCCAAGATTGGGGATCCAACGGTTTCTACTTCTCTCGTATGGTAGCCTCTCCCTACTCCGAATCGTACTCGTCCTTCAGTTAATATATCTGCGGTAGCGTAATCCTCGGCTAATCTCAATGGATGCCACATAGGGGATATGTTAAATCCACATCCAAACCTGAGTTTTTTGGTCAGGTGTGCTAGGTGTACGAATAGCATCATTAGATTTGGTATACATTCATATCCTTCTCTTTGGAAATGGTGTTCTGCTGCCCAGAAAGTGCTGTATCCGTATTTATCCATACAGGTAGCCATAGCTTCGCATTTATCAAAGACTGAAGCGAGATCGTGATCAGTTAGCCACCGGTCATTGGCGGGAGTGCCAGCGAATCCAATGTCGGTTAAATCTACGTTTCCTGCGAATAAGCTACCGATTTTAGTAATCATATTCTCCTACTTGACTTATAAATGGATTCATCCCGTGAATTTGCGCTTAATAATACACGATAACTATGGGAAGTGCTTGATTGATCGGTCTCGTATAAAACATGATGTCACGGCTAGTACATAAGGTGACCTATGCTTTGCCATTGAGTATCTTCACATAATCAAATTTTGCATAGTTTGAGAACTTTATTTTGGGATAATAGCGGTCTTATCGCCTATGTATGATACAGGGCTAATAAAATTAGCTAATAAAATTATTTTATTCTGTTAACATAACGTTTTATAGTGCTTAAAATGTGCTGGCGCCATAGGGGACTTTTTGTTGACAAGACAAATCCTGCATGATAGGATCACGGCATTCTCGCTCAAAGGGCGAGAGGGAGTTGTATACGTTACTTTTAGGAGGACCAATGAGAATCCCTAGTATGCGCAGTAAACTTCTATTAGCATTGACGCCAGCGTTGATGATGGTATTAGTATTCGCAGTAGCCTGCGGAGCTGCACCAGCTGAACCCACAATAGTGGAAAAGGAAGTTATCAAGGAAGTCGAAGTCGAAAAGGTAGTCGAAAAGGAAGTCGAAGTTGAAAAGATAGTGGAAAAAGAGGTCGAAAAGATGGTGGTAGCCACCCCGACCCCAGTTCCGGTTGATCCTAATGCGATCAATACTAGGGACCGAATCACTATGCTTACCGCCTCGTTTGGTAACGAAGTATTCAACTCTCGATACATCTCCAGTGACAAATTCGGATGGTGGGATCTACTCCAAGAGCGCTTAATTCACGCTGAGGGCGGTATTGAGCTAGGTGGAAATGGTCCGATCAGTAGTTTCTCGTTAACTGAAGATAACATGGGTTATGTGCTAAACCTTAAAGAAGGTCTGACCTTCCATAATGGTGACCCAATAACTGCTGAAGATATTGCTTTCAGCCTACAATGGGCATTTGATGAAGAGGCAGTATCACGTGTCAGGCAACGTATTGCCAAGATCATTGAAACACATGCATATGCAAGTGGAGACAATGAGGTAACGATTAACTTTAGCCAGGTCAATACTGCATTCCCTGGTTACATTTCCGACCAGACCGCCAGCGGTGGTAGTGCCGGAATCGTTCATCAGGCAGCGTGGTTTGAGAATTATGGTGACGCAGCTTACGAAGCTGACCCGAACCCTTCATCCGCTGGTCCGTTTGAGTTAGTAGCTCATCTGCCATCGGAAGAGATTCTCTACAGGAAATGGGATGGTTACACAACCCGCCCAGATCGCGAATACGCATTTAACGAACTATCAGTACGGTTAGTTGCTGAGCAGTCCACCCAGATCGCTGCACTGCGAACTGGTACCGCCGATCTAATACCTGCTGACTTAGTAGTGTTAGATCAGATCTTAGATGCTGGTGGAAACCTCTTCTTTGGTCCTGAGGCGACAGTAATATGGATTAACTCAAACAGCTGTTCAGACGATCAGCCTCCACAGGCTGGTGGTGCTGGTAATGGTTTAGATCTCCAAGGTCGAACGCTCATGTGTAACGACAAGGACATCCGTTACGCGATGGCCCATGCAATTAATAAAGAGACCATTCAGACATTCTTCGGTGGAGCTGATGTATTCCACATCAAGGGTACCGCAGCTGTCTCACCATCAGGCCTAGGTTTCGGCCCTGGTTTGGATCCTCCGGCCTATGACCCGGACAAAGCCCGTGAAATCTTCGCGGAGAAGGGTTACCCAGATGGCGCAGGATTCAACTATGGCGAGCCTTACCAGGTTTGGACATGGCCTGCCGGAGCCTCAGCTCCTCGTATCATTGAAATGTCAGAACTCTTCTGCAACATGTGGGAGACTGAACTTAACATCGAATGTGAAGTAAACGTCGGTGAAGAAGTATCAATCAAAGATAAGCAGTACTCTGGTGCAATACCAGGTGAACAGCTTGTCCGATCCAATGAGCATGACTATGACGTAGGTAGCAAATACAAGGGCCGCTTCGGTACGTCCTCAAGTAGCTATATAACTTATGACCCATCAATCGAGGAAAAGGTTGACATCCTCTTAGCTGCTATCACACCTGAAGAAAAGGAAGCCGCATACTATGCAGCTCACCAACAGGTACATTCACAGCTTTGGGACTGGGCACCTGGTTACCTTGATGCTCCATATGGAGTGGCCAGCGACATCATCGCCTGGGAACCATATCCGCTAAAGGCTGATATGAGCGCCCTACACACAATCAGATTCGCTGACTAAAAACCCTCTTAACAGAGGTACAAAGGTACTCAAGACAGGGAGACTCGTAAGAGTCTCCCTGTTGTTTATTTGTTATGGTTTTTTGTGGGAGCCCTTAGTATTATCATTAACTGATTTTTACATTGGGTCTATATAAAAATTTACGATTGGGGAAAGCATTATGCATGAAAATGTAATGACTATCGGAAATATAGATATAATTTCAATTTCCGATGGGAAGCTTGAGTTTGATATTTGTGAATTCTTTCCTTCTATTCCGGATGAGTCCTGGGATCAGTATCGAGGTCATTTAACTGCAGACAATAAAGTGAGCTTCAACTTAGCATCGTTTTTCATGCGCTCAGACGGTAGAAATATCCTAGTAGATACAGGAATGGGTCCGCGCTCTTCTCGCCACCCTGATGCACCTTGGGGTGAATTAATGGACGATATGAAGCGCCACGATATTAATCCAGCTGATGTAGACCTGGTAATCATGACACATGCACATAGAGATCACATAGGATGGAACTTGACCGAGGAAAATGGTAATTCTGTTCCCACCTTTCCTAATGCTAGGTATTGCCTGAGCTATAAAGATTGGGAAGCGTGTCATAATCCTGACCTAATAAAAGAGCGATTCCCGAATGCTGAACGGTGTGTTTGGCCTTTGCAAGACTTGAGTTTGATAGACTTTCTAGATGACGATACTTCTATAACTAGTGAACTGACAGTTATAGCTACACCCGGACATACTCCAGGACACATCAGTGTACGAATATCTTCGGATGGCGAAACAGGGATAATCTTGGGTGATGTTTTGCATAATGCAGCACAGCTTCAGGAACTGGACTGGTCGTCGAGAGCGGACATAGATCCCGATTTGGCTAGGCAAACGCGTCATTCTATCGTAAATGTTATCGAGGAAAATGATTATAAAGTTTTGGCAGGGCATTTGCCCTATCCAGGGTTTGGCAAAATAATAAGGATTGATGGTGCGAGGTTTTGGCAGGGATTTTGATCAGTGTAGATCATAGCACTCGGTAATTTTGGAGTTATAATAGTTTTCATAGATTGATAGGAAGGGTTATTTCATGAAGTTTGGGTTATTCCATTCGGTTCAATTGCCAGATCCAACTAGGCAGCAAGAATATTATGATGAGGCATTGGATCAAGTTTTGTGGGCGGAGCAACTAGGATATGAATCAGTATGGTTCACGGAACATCACTTTTCGAGACACGGTATCGTGTCGGCTACGTTCTCGGTGTTATCGTATTTAGCTGCTAAGACTAGTTCTATTAGGCTAGGGACTGCAGTGACAGTCCTACCATTTCATAACCCGATTGATATAGCTGAACAAACGGCTACGGTGGACCTGCTGAGTGGCGGTAGGCTCGATTTAGGCGTAGGGAGAGGATATCAATGGGGAGAATTCAACAGATTGAATATTCCTATGGATGAAGCTGATAGGCGCTTTAAGGAAGCGTTGGAAGTGCTTATAAAAGGCTGGACAAGTAAAGTAGCCTTCGATCATGTGGGTGAATTTTGGACTTTTAATGATATGACGGTGCATCCGAAACCAATTCAGAATCCACATCCTCCGTTATGGGTGGCAGCCAGTAGTCAGGCTAGTATGGACCGAATAGCACAGAACGGTTGGAACCTTCTAATAGGTCAAGGAGAGTCCTTTGCCAAAGTCGGTGAACAAATAAATTACTTTGGTTCAGCTGTGGGAGAAGCAGGATCGAAATTTGATCCTAATCAAGTGACAGTTGCTAGGGCTATGTATACGCATAAAGACGAAAAACGAGTTCGTGAAGATTCTGAAGTGCCTTTTATGTGGTTTAAAGAAACTAGTGCGGAAGTGGGAGCCCCTCCAGAACGTCGAGGAGAGCTTTTACCTGAAAATTTCAGTGAATATCGTAGGAGGTTCTCCGCGACTGCCTCTGTAGATTATGAAGCTATGTGCGAGAATGTCGTCTTATTTGGTACTCCGGAAAAACTTAGCGAGAAAGTTCAGTTATTGAGTGATTCAGGGGTCAAAAAGATTATTTTGTTCGTTAACTATGGTGGTATAGAGAGCACTAAGGTGAAAAAGTCATTAGAACTCTTTGCAAAAGAAGTTATACCACAGTTTCAAGATTAGATATATGTAGGTCTAACCATATATAAGGCGGGTCTTTGACCCGCCTTATATATGGTCTTAGGAGATTGGTCATAAAGTCTAGATTTGACGGAATATTTTATGGCTGGGTAATTGTTGCCACAATGTGGGCTGTCAATTTCTCAACTATGGCCACGGGAAATCTTAATTTCGGACTTTTTGTTCTGCCAATGTCTAACGCCTTGGGTATGTCCAGGAGTCAATTTGGATGGACACAGACAACCAGGCGTGTGTCTGCAAGTTTATCAAGTTTTGTAGTTGGCCGATTAATAGACCGTTATGGACCGCGAATTTTCATACCAGTATCAGCTGTGGCGATCGGATTATGTCTCTTTCTAGTATCGAAGGCGACATCACCGTGGCACATAATAGTTTTATTTGGTGTGGTGGGTGTATCAGGTCTAGCTACTCCCAATGGCATTGTTACTTCTGTCCCTGTAGCTAAATGGTTCCTCAAGAAACGCGGTAAGGCTCTAGCTATAGCTACAACAGGGCTGGGTATTGGTGGAATTGTATTTTTGCCATTCACTCAGTTTCTTATAAGCTATCTTGGATGGAGAGGTGCGTGGTCTGCATTAGCTGTAATATTCTTTCTCATTGCTGCGCCCATATCACTTATATTCTTAAGGCGTCAACCAGAAGATATGGGACTGACAGTTGATGGAGACAAAGTATCTCTTGATCATACAATTGGTGCTGAGAAGGTAAATCCTCAGGCTGAAATTCAATGGACAGTGAAAGAGGCGCTGCATACAGGAGCATTATGG
>Ga0209034_10000247_pt1 | contig 27092 bp, 23 predicted proteins | sample MarorgKNORR_S2LV_2_FD_188219 | JGI IMG/M metagenome (GOLD analysis project Ga0209034, IMG submission 188219) | Marine microbial communities from the Southern Atlantic Ocean, analyzing organic carbon cycling - 250m_A/KNORR_S2/LV (SPAdes) (version 2) | ecosystem: Environmental > Aquatic > Marine... | reverse complement strand
TTCTCATTAAAATTCACCGTCTCTACGACCAACGTATCGTCTTCCCAACGCCCGACCGAGTCACCTGGCCACTGGCGAATTTTCGATGAAAGGTGTGACCGCCCGTCGAGTGGGACGATGCGGATTTTATTCGCGCGCATCTCCTGCATGATGACCACATGGTCTTCAGTCTGAAAGATCTGGATGAGATCGTTGTACGAGGCCGGTAACATCGGCGGCCCTTCGTGCCGCCATGCCAAACACCGCTCCTGTAACGTACGAGTCTGGTGACTCGCATACGACGGTGAGGCAAGGTTATAGACCAACCATCGACTTTCCTGCCGCCGCATTGCTTCCCGTTCAGTTGCCGCCGCGGTAAGCGCTGGAATCCGACCATCTGGCGGATCGACTATTAGTGATGTCCGCGTCGTTGTCAGTCGACGGGGTTGTTCTTCTCGTAACCAGACCGAATTATCGTAGTGAATATTTTCCTGACTTTGCTGTGTGAGCTCGATTCGTTCCTCTTCAGAATCAGCGGCAAGGACGCTACGTGCGCGTAATGGGTCCACCCCTTCTTCCGTCAATAGCTCATTGAGAGACGCTAACTCTTCTTCAGACAAAAACGCCTGATCACCTAAATTATCTGGGCGTTCCAATGGGGTATACGTCGAACTGGTCCAAATCCCCTGCAAGTCAGGATCGCCCCACGCCGTGCGACTTTCCGAATTGCTAACTGACTGACCGAATGTGGTCAACGGGGTCAGCATCAGCGGCAACACAACCGCCATCACGAACATCTTCTGTCGTTGACTCATCGCTCCCTCCATCCCAAAACCACAGCATCATTCAATATCGAATTCATACATTACGACATCGCTATTTTCATACCCTAAACGTCCACACTGAAAGCGTAATTCCCAAAACCGCATCCGAAAAGCCCCGCGATACAGACGCCAATAAAACGGGGCTTCTCGTTCGGTGGTGTACACGATAGTCGAGCCTGGCGTTTCACACGAAAGCTCAATGCGCGGGGCCACATGAAACAACCCTCCTCTTGGATAGCCTGTCGGTGTCGCCGAGACCTGTGTCGGAGAAGCCGTTCTCTCAACAGCCTTCACCGACATACTGGCATCGTCTTTCATGTCTGGCACAACATTCTTGTCGTCCGCAACCATGACATTCCGTCCCGTCATGTAATCGGGTACAGCAAGACCAGTCATCGACAACGTGGTCGGGGCTAAATCAAGCAGACTGACCGTTTCAATAACTCCAGGATGTGAGAAGCTCTGTGGCAACCGAACACCGACTCGCTCTGAGCCAACTGACATCGCAATCAAGAACACCGCAGTGGCCCCTACCGCCTCATCCTCATCAAGCGCATCGAAGATTGAAGAAACCTGCAGTTCCACATTGGATGCTGGCTCCAAATTGAACAGACTAAAAAATGAAACGTCACCCCGTCCGCGACCACCACACCCGAAAGACACCGTGCACGGCAAATCCCAATCCTTATTTTTCCCTGTCCAGTCAGCATCCTGGCCGGCACCGTCCCAGGCACCCAGTACAACGCCAGGCGCACTTGGCAGCGACTCTTTTCTTTCAACCGAATGCTGCGGTCGACCTACTCTTGTAACTCCAAGATCGTGATACGGCTGACCTGCACGACTCGTGTAATAACCAGCTTGTCGAAACAACAGCGGTAACATACTGATCTCGGGAGCCGGAAACGGCTTCAGGAGACCGGGGTCAACACCGGTCAGAAGGGCCGAGCGATCACTAGGGCCGCCAGAAGACGTCATCTGCAGCGCCGCGACGATATCAAACCGATGTTCTAATTCAGCGGGAATAGAATCCGCGACGATCCAGATAACATTATTTATCGTCTGCGGAACCTCGGCGACTTCGTCGCGAGCACGCTCAGAAGCCCCCTGGCACCCGATACTGAACATCACCGTGAGCCACAGACACCCGGTACCGCAACGAGTTCTCATCTGCCTGCTCAGCATTTCTGCGTGATCATAAATGTAATCTCGCGGCTTTGTTCAGTATCTCGTTGCAATATCTCAGTAAATATGGCGCAACTGTCGCGCGATCGTCGTCTACTTGCTATGATCGAGCGACACTGTTCAGGGGTTTCTGTAAATAATTTCGGAGTACTTAGCATGAAGCAGCTTTTTGTGTCCGTGGTTACGACGTTTCTTTTCTCGGCTGTCACACTCTCTGCGCAGAGTGACGAGGTTCCTCGAGCTTGGGATAACAATCCCGATCTGAATGGTATCTGGCAAGCTATTGGCACTGCTCACTGGAACCTGGAGGACCACCCGGCTGGTCCTGGCCACCCCGACCTTGGTGCGATTGGTGCAATTCCCCCAGGGCAGGGTGTGGTTGAGGGAGGTGACATTCCTTACCGCGCTGATGCCAGACAGCAACAACAAGACAACTTCGAAAACAGGATGACAAACGACCCGGAAGCCAAGTGCTTCATGCCTGGAGTGCCGCGGGCAACCTATATGCCCCACCCGTTTCAAATTATTCAGGGCAATCAAAAAATTCAGGTGGTGTATGGCTTTGCAGAAGCCAGTCGAACGATTCACATGGACAAAGCCAATCCAGAAGCACCACCAATCGATAGTTGGATGGGACGTTCGCATGGTCGCTGGGATGGAGACACTTTAGTCGTAGATGCGCAAGGCTTTACCGGCGAAGCATGGTTTGACCGCGCAGGAAACCATGCCAGCGCTGCCCTCCGTGTTGAAGAGCGGTATACGCCCATGGGACGAAACGCGATTATGTACGAGGCAACGCTTACTGATGACACCGTGTTCACACGTCCGTGGACTATCCGTCTACCTCTTTATCGTCGCTTGGAAGACAACGCACGCGTCCTTGAATTTAAATGTGTCGAATACTCTGAGGATTTACTGTACGGTCATTTACGAAGGGTCCCAACTAGAGAAGCACCTGACCAATAAGGAACTACATCATGACGAGAACTCTGTTACGCGTCGCATTGGTGCTACCAGCCATCACGGCATTTTTTGTTGCAATGCCGGGTGCATTGGCCAATGCCGTCGCAGCTGAAGCCGAATATCACCATGTCCACATCACGTCATTTGCTCCCGCAGTCTCGGTCCGTTGGTACACGGAGCATCTCGATTGCCAACCGATTGCTGATCGAGACGATGCTGCCGATTGTCAAGGCGTCGAAGTGACCTTTGTCCCGCAAGCGACACAAGGCAGCACTCAGGGCACCGGTGTCAATCACATCGGTTTCTCGTATCTTGACCTCACAGCAAAAATGGAAGAACTTGAATCTATCGGGTCGCGTGGATCCGGTGTCCGGCTTCAACGGTTTGAAGGCGGTGAGATGATCCGTGAGGCGCCAGGTCTTTTCAAGTATGGATTCATTTTTGACCCCTGGGGCACCAGAATCGAACTGGTCGAAGATCCTGATCGCGTTGGCTTTCATCACATTCACCTGAGCTCGACCAACCCCGACGAAACTCTCGAGTGGTATCAGAGCGTACTCGGCGGTGAGCGCGACAGTCTGCGTGACCGCATTGACGGATTGCGGTACGGCGACGTCTGGCTACTGGCCATGGAACATGAAGAGGGTATCCCGGCAACAACCGAAGGTCGGGCGATCGACCATATAGGTTTCGTCGTTGATGACCTTGGTAACGCTGCGAGCGAGATGCGCAGTGCCGGCGCAGAATTCCAACAGGAACCGACCGTGCCAGAAAACGCACGTACCTCTGCCCGCCGCGCATTCATTTACGGTCCTGACAATGTGCGCCTGGCTGTTGTCGAATCCGGCTTTGCTGGTGTCGACTCAACCTTCGTCGAGGAAACCATCGCAGACTCAACACCGTACGATCCAGCACAGACACCATGGGGGGAACCAGACCTGCAAGGCGTGTGGACAGGTAATGCGGCTCACGGCATTCCGCTTGAACGACCATCGGACCTGGGAGACGTTGAAAACTTAACGGCCGAAGAAGCAGCTGCTCGCCGTGAGGGTGGCACACTCGGCAGTATTTGGGGCTACGAGCGTGAGTGGAGAGATACAACGTTGGGCTATGACAAAAATGCCCCGTCCACCCAAGTTGCAATGATTATCGACCCTCCAACCGGTCGTTTACCTGAGCGAACACCCGAAGGACAGCGAATGGCAGAAGAAGCCTCTCGCGCAGCCTCCTTGTACACAGAGAATAGGTCAGCCGGCCCTGAAGACTTGACACCGTATGTAAGGTGTATCACGCGAGGATTACCGGGCCTGATGATGCCGTCAATCTACAACAATGGCCTGCAAATCGTTCAAGGCCCTGGATTCGTCGCGATCCAAAAAGAAATGATCCATGAAACACGGGTGATTCCAACAGAAGAACGGGCTCCGCTCGACGAAAAACTTACGACCTACCTTGGAGACCCACACGGGCACTGGGAAGGCGATACACTTGTCGTTGAAACAAATAATTTCAACGGTAGAACAAACTACCGAGGGTCAAGTGCGGATATGAAGTTGACTGAACGATTTACACGTACCGCAGACAATCGCTTGGAATACCAATTCACTGTGGATGACCCGAAGGTGTGGACACAACCCTGGACGGGCATCTTCACGTTCAATCTTGATAATGAACAGTACGATGTCGTCGAATATGCCTGTCACGAAGGAAACTATGGAATGACCAATATCCTTAGTGGTGCGCGTGCACTCGACAGAGAACGGGCCGAAGGCTCACGATAACGAGGACAATACTAATGAGTAAGAAACTATCGATTACTTTGGCCGGCATAACACTTCTTCTGCTGGTTGGCATAGCCCCAATCGTGGCGCATCATGCGTTCTCCGCCGAGTTTGATGCGACGAAACCAGTCGCGCTTCGTGGGAAAATCACCAAGATGGAGTGGATCAATCCACACGCGTGGATGCACATCGACGTCACGACTGAAGATGGTACGGTCCAAAGTTGGATGATCGAAGCTGGGCCTCCTGGAGCCCTTGTCCGCCGCGGATGGAAAAAAGATTCTGTTACACCCGGTACCGAAGTTTTGGTTGAGGGATATCAGGCCATCGACAATGCGTTCCGCGCTAACGGCCGCGATGTGACCTTTCCTGATGGCACACGCTTATTCGCTGGCTCGTCTGGTACCGGCGCACCGAGAGATGGTCGAGACGCAACCGAACCAGAATAAAGCACTATTTGTCGAGTGGCGTGCTACTCGGGGTTAACGGACTGCTGCGCGCTGTCTTCGAGACGCGCCGTTCGCAGCATGCCAATCATCGACACGTTACCTTCGTGACAGGCAAATTCGTATAACGTTTCATCCCGACGCGACAGTGGAGTCTCGGCTGACCACGAGGACACCCACGTCGTCGGGTCCGAAAAGGTCAAGTGGTAGGTCAAGATGTCAGGTCCACTTCTCGTGAACCGCTCTACCAAAACAAGCCCCTCTGCCGATCCACGGTAGTGGCTTTGCACCGAAAAATTTCTAGTTTCAACCACTAACGTCTGACCATCCCAGTACCCACGAGAATTCCCGTTCCACTGGCGAACCTGCTCGGGCAAATGAGCACGTCTATCCAACGGGATGATGCGAGCATCATGAAAGGCCTCGTTGAAAAATACAAAATACTCCGGCGTCTGGAAGATTTGGTAATAGGTATATGGCCCAGCCCCAAAGTTTCCACCAAGCCGCGGCACACCGGTCGTGATACACCGGTGGAAATTATTCAGATCCTCAGGGCCGGTTTTGAACTGCCATCCGTCAGCTACCGACTGCTCCCGTGAGCGCGCCGACGCCGTTTCCGTCGGAATACGCCCATCTGGCGGATCGACAACTAGCGAAGTCTGATTCGTTACAGCCACATCCACCATTCCGATAGAACTGCTCGTCGACCACGCATCGTAAGTCTCAATATCCTCAAACGCGGCGCGAAAAGCTCCTTCAGGCGTCGCAAACGCACTGCGCCCATTTCGAAAGATTCGTTCAGCCCGTTCCTGCAGTGTGGCGACTTCTTCATCAGTCAAACGTGGCCTGTCGGCAAGCGAGGAAGGTCGTTCCATAGGAATTGCGGCATTGCTGAGCCAAACCCCCTGCAAATCAGGTCGCCCATCAGAAGTACGCGGAGCCACCCAATCGCCCTGGGCCGTCACTATCGAGGGGATAGACCACATCCCCGTTGTCAGGTAACACAACAGTAATGCCTGGTGACCTCGCATCCGTCATCTCCTGAGTTTTGTGCTTCGATATAAAATTCCGTGGTCCCTGCGGACAAAAAGATTTCTCGCCAACAGAATAATCTCGTAAAGTAACGTGCCAACGCAACGAATCTCGATTTATGATACGACTTACCTTCAGGATTCACCTTGGCGTTGGACGCCAAGTATCGAAAGGGGCCGAAGATGGCAACAAAGACCACGCGTCGTGACGTAATCAAGAGCAGTCTCGCCATGGCGGGCCTCGGAGTCCTCGGTTTACCGGAATGGGCCATGCCGGCACTTGCGCAAGGCGAACGCCTCATGGAATTCACCGATCTTCCCGACGAAATCAATCTGATTCGTGACGCTGAACGACGCATTATCGATGTTCGCCATATCGACAACTACTTCACTCCAGTTAATCAATTTTTTACGACGCAGCATTACGGACATCCACAAATTGACACCGCCGTCTATCGACTTCGCGTGTCAGGCTTGGTCAACGAACCACTAGCTCTATCACTCGCGGACCTTCGCGCTATGCCGAGTCGGGAACTTGTCTTTGGCTTTGAATGCTCCGGCAACCGAGGCCCTTTGAATGGTTTATCCAGTAATGGTCGCTGGTTAGGTGTTCCGCTTAAAACCGTCCTTGAACAAGCTGGCATTCAGGACGAGGCCAGGGAATTTGTCTTTTTTGGCGCAGACCACGGCGAGGAAGAAGTTGATTTCCGAGGACGAACCTACAACGTTGACCAACAATACGGCCGAAGCCTTGAGAGAGATCAAGCATTATCAGACGAACCATTACTGGCCTACGAACTTAATGGAGAGCCACTAACGACACATCAAGGCCGTCCGCTACGACTACTCGTCCCCGGATGGTATGGCGCTCCAAACGTAAAATTCCTTTCTGAAATTCACGTACAGAAGGATCAATACCTTGGGAAATACCAAACCCACTGGTACCGCACGTTAAAAAGAGAAACGGTCAATGGCGAAACGAAATGGAAAGAATCGGCCATTTCTACCATGCGCCTGAAATCGTTTATTGCGCGTGTATCCAGTACGGACAGTGGCCACAATATTTTCGGCGTAGTCTTGCATGACGGAACACCCATTAATTCCGTTGAAGTCAAAATTGACGATGGTCCATGGCAGCCGGCAACGCTTGACCCAGAAACAGCGCGTGAAAAATACGGATGGAAATTCTTCAATTACACGTGGAATGGGGCAACCTCTGGAGAACATACCGTCACATCACGCGCAACTGATGCCAACGGTGTCGTGCAGCCAACAGCGGAAGAGCTCGACTTCGAGCTTGGCGGTGTAAAACAAACGTTCCTGGAACACAACGCGCAATTAACTCGGCCGGTCATAATCGCATAGTTGATTACGTTGTCGTAGCGCCGGAACAACTAGAACCGGCGCCAGCTGTACATCCAAAACAGTGACGGTCGACGACGATCTCACGTGACTGAAGCGCGTGAACGTCGAAGTCACGAATGTGACGTGCCGATGACGTCACGGGCAACTCGAGCATCTGATTGAAGTCGCAATCATAGATCGAGCCGTCCCAGCCAATGGACAGCATGTTTCGGCACATCAGTCCCTCTACAGTACTTGGGTTAAAGCTCGTCACAAGCCGCTCCATATACTGGTTAAGATTCGTTGACTCGATCAACCAATCAAGAAAGCGGCTAATCGGCATGTTCGTAATCGTGTACAACGCATCGAATCGGATGCCATATTTCCGCCCCAACTCCTGTTGCCATTCCTGCTCTAATGACTTCTGTTTCGCAGGAAGAAACGCACCAACCGGATTGGTAACCAACACCAACCGCAGACCAGACCCGGCGTCGCCATAGCCCAGTTCATTTAGCCGCTGTAACCCTTTAATCGATTTTTCAAATACACCATCACCGCGTTGTCTATCGGTGTTCAGTTCACGGTAATGGGGCAGCGAACACACGACCTCTACTTGATTCGCAGCCAAAAAATCTGCAAGGTCAGCCTGCGATGGTAGGTCGAGCACTGTGAGGTTACAGCGATCGATCACATGCCGATCGAGAGCACGGCACTGTTCTACCAGCCACCGAAAATTTGGGTTTAACTCCGGTGCTCCTCCAGTTACATCGACGGTCGAAATCCTTGTCTGGCTTAGTGCATCCAAACACTGTTGCATTGTTTCGCGTGTCATTAGCTCGCGGCGGTCTGGTCCTGCATCAACGTGACAATGGAGACACGTCTGATTGCACAACTTGCCGACATTAATCTGCATGGTGTCAATAGCTGTCGGCACGAGAGGATACGACCCCATTTCTGACAGCACCGCATCAAAATCCTGACCGAGTGTTACATGGCGCAACACGGCCAATTGATCACTGGATGACACCAAATGACGCTGGCCTGCAACCAGGTTCGACACTGTCTTTTTCATACGATCAGTCCTGTCACATACCGACCTGGGTGGCCTGGTTTCTCATCTGAATTCCATGCACCAGTGATGCTCCGCCTCGGATAGCCGATGCGACGTGTACCGTTTCAGTCATTTGATCGACATCTGCCCCTTTTTCCAGGGCATCCGCTGTATAGGCTTCTATGCAATACGGACACTGGACAGTATGCGCAACAGCCAACGCAATTAAAGACTTTTCGCGCGCGGATAGCGCCCCGTCTTCAAAGACCGCGTTGTACCAAGCGAAAAATTTCTCTGACAGATCAGGACAATTCTTTCCAATGTCACCAAATTTCTTCAGATCATCGGAATGGTAATACGTCTCATGCATCGTTCCTCCTATCTTTTCTGCAACATCGCGTAGGTCAGCCACTATAATCGGTCACATCAACTGATGAACCGAGTCTTGAAAATCGGTGCCACCATAGCAACGCTCACGGCAATGGTTTTTCCAATGACCGCAGCCGGTCCGAGCTTCGCTGAAATCACCTGGATGTCGATGGCCAATCTGCATTATCAGATCGCAGATGTAGGTATCGTTACTGACGGTTACATCACCCGTATCCCAGAAGACGCATTCTACGGTGGTCCCAGTGGTCTGGCACAAACGCGGACCACGTTTCGCCCAGATGTTACCAATGTCCGCCGGGTATTCGACGCACTGGGGGGGAATGACCACGTGACCCAGTTGCTCACCGGTCATAGTCACTGGGACCATTCATTCGATATCGGAACCTGGTCAAAACTGACGGGCGCTCCCATTATTGGGTCTCAAACAACATGCTATCAGGTGATGGCCGAAGGAGTGAGTGCAGACCAGTGCCAAGTCGTCGAGGGAACAGAGCAAATCTCCATCACGCAGGACATCGATCTATTTGTCGTCCGCTGGAACCACAGCGGAGACCCCTCAGTAAATCCTGAACAACATAATGCCGTGGAATTGGATGCTGTGCCAGAAATAGATCCGACAACGGGCGGGCTTCGTGCAGGCGTTGCCGAAGATTTCCCCAACGGTGGCGGGTCTCGCGGTTTTCTTTTTGTTGTGGATAGCCCTGAAGGCCGATACAGTTGGTTTCAACAGAGTTCTGCCAGTGCCATCGACCTCCATATCCCGATCGTGGTGAACGGTGTCGACTACGGTGCACCAATTGACAATCTTCGTAACGCCCTTACCGATGCCAACCTTGACTTCGTCGACCTATGGATTGGCACAGGCGGACTACCCATTGCAGAAGCACTTGTCCCTGTTCTGCGACCACGTGCCTATCTGCCAATCCATTGGGACGGACTATGGTCACCGTTTGAAGACGGCCTTCCCCGTCCCTTCTCATCGCCGAATCTTGAAAACTATCTGGATCAACAGGGTGTAATACTCGTAACGCCCAATCAATTTATGGATAAGTGGCAACTCGGCCCGACCGGCATTCGAGAACTCGACAATCGTGCAGTAAAAGAAATGCTTGGATTTTCAGACGTCCAAGCGTTCTAGACTCAATGCAGGAGACGATCGTTATGATGCGTACGTTCTTACTTAGTGCTCTCGGCGTATTTGCACTATTCACCATTAATAGCTCAGCACAATCAGGTGGAATCACCCCCGTTGCAACCATCAGTCAGATTCAACGGGCTATGGTTAGCCCTTCATCGGATGTCATCTTTAGTATCGGAAGTCAGGAACCTGAAACAGACGAAGACTGGCAAGCATTCGAGAACGCTGCGGTCATTCTGACGGAAGCCGGAAATCTTTTTATGATGGACGGTCGAAAAAAAGACGACGGTCTGTGGATGGAGCTGGCTGGAGCAATGTCAGAGGCTGGCGCGGCAGCGCTAACTGCAGCAGAGGCTCGTGACGTCGACGGCGTTTTTACGGCAGGCAACACCCTCATTGAGGTCTGTGAAGCCTGCCATCAACCGTACCGAGATGGTGGCAGGCCCATGGGACCACCACCCGGCGTCGATGATAGACCGTAACAGTAATCCTAGTGTTCAGCTCGCTGGAATGGCTTCCATCAACAAGGCTAGCGCACGACGCAGTGCCTGCCCGCCCTCTCGCGCACCGCGATAGTGCCCTTGGCGCACCACGACAAGGTCGTGTGATGGAATGATAATCGTGTTTTGCCCGCCTGCGCCCGACATGTAGTACGCATCGCGGGGGATAGGAAATGTTCCCGTCCCATTGATCCAGAAGAATCCGCCATAGATCGGTCGACCGTCATTCTCCCAGGCGGGTGCGACCTCACTCACAAAATCCACATAGCCTTCTGGGAGAATCCGCTCTCCGTTCCAGACACCATCCTGCAGGTACAGATTTCCAAGGCGAGCCCAATCGCGAGCTGGGGCAAGTTCATACCCTTGTAACAAATAGTTACCATACGGATCGGTTTCCAAGACCATGCCATCAATCCCGAGCTTGTCAAAGAGGTTACGTTGAGGAAAGGATAGATATTCGCCACCACGTCCCTCAACCCCGAGTCGAACCAAATAGTTCGTCAAGACCGGATCAGAATTTCGATAACGACCGATCGTATTCGGGGGCCATTGCTGTGGACGCGTTGCTGCCCACTCAAATGAATTGATACTGCCGGTGTACACGTAAAGATGATCGGGGTAACCCAGTGCTGGGTCCAGATCAGGATCTGCTACCCCCCGAAACCGTAACCCACTCGACATCCGCAAAATATCTGCGATCCGGATCTGTTGCCGGGGATCCCCGGCAGTCTGCCACTCCGGGATGGGTGCCGATTCGTAAAGGTCGTATACGCCCTGCTGGATAAGGACACCCATCAGCGTCGCAGTCAAACTCTTTCCCATTGACCAACTCTCGAGTGGCGTGTGCATCGTGAGTCCATCGCCGTATCGTTCACCAATAATTCGGCCTTTATGAGTAACAACGAATGACCCGGTCAGAGCGTCAGCAGGTGTAAAAGCCACGTCAACTGCTTCGCGGACCGTATCGAGGTCAATTTCATCTGGAAAAGGCGTGTTTGGTAATACGTCGCCCATGGGCCACACCGTTGTGTCTGCAGCCGGCACATTACTGCGGATATCGACGGGCTCAAAAAACACATCCTCGGCTCCTACCGGCAACGTCACGCACCCATGGTCGCCGTTGAGCTTCGCGGTACGTACTATGCCGTCAGGCAATGTCAGGTGAACACGTCGACCGTCGTTATCAATCTCGCGACGCACGACCTGGTCACGATACTCATAGGGTCCACTAAAAAACCCGACGCTCTCAGCAGCAAAGTCCGCATCAAGACCCGTTACGAATACTGCCGAACAAAGGGTCTTCGCAAAACCAGAAATGTGATGTGACAGCGGGTCACCCGGCGGCGGAACATAGTCCGTGTCGAGTTCCACCTCGCTTGCTCGGGCTAATAACGCAGCTCGTGAATTTCCACTTTGCTGCGCCAATAAACTAACAATTGATTCACCACCTGCATACAGACCAAAAGCGACCAAGCAGGCGACTCCCGACAAAACTGGCTGACGATGGATTTGTACCATAGGGGAAACCTACAAAGTCAAAATGCTACCGTCAACGAATCGCACCTAGCTCGTCCAATTGTTTTCTGAAATCACGACCCAGATCAAAACCAAGTGTGGTATCTGCCCCTAATTCTTCCAATACTTCCGCTGTTTCTATGTGCGTATAAAACGACCCAGATCGGTATTCTCCCTGAGCCGCCACCATCCACGGCGTCTGGCCTCGAAGATTCACCACATCCATGTCAGCACCTTGTTCGACCAAATATGGCGCAATAACAGTGCCGCCCATGTACACCGCTCCGAACAACGCCGTCTGACCACTATCGTTCGCAGTATTCACATCGAAACCAAGATCAAGACAAAACATCGTCGCTTTATATGCACGCTCCTGAATGATCGGCAGGAAAGCGGGATATGAGCGGTACCCATATTTATCCTGCCCTTCAACGTAGTCCACTCCGGCTGCAAGCATTAGCGCATTGGTGTTGTCTTCCGTTACCAATAACGGATCGCCACCAGCCTCGATGAGCATCCGCATCATCTCGACATCACCATAACTCGCCGCCAATAAAAACGGCGTCGACCCTATCGTCGTTGGGCTCAGTCCGTTGTCTTGCTGAATGGAACGCGACAGAAAGGGCAGTCTCTTTTCCAGTCGTACATTTGGATCAGCGCCACTCACAAGTAATGCCTGTACCACGTCAGACAGTTGTCGTTGTACTGCCGAGTGCAGCGGAGTACGACCTGCTCCACTATGGTTAACGTCCGCGCCTCTTTCAATTAGAAAACGCGCCATCTCTGAATGCCCGCTATCAATAGCAACCATCAGGGCAGATGCATCTGTTCCTTCTCGGAAAATGTCTTGCGTGTTGGTATCACCGCCGATGCCATCAGGAGCAGATTCATTCACATCCGCACCCGCAGCCAACAACATCAGGGCAATATTGACATTCCCCTGCTGTGCCGCAAAAAGTAACGGCGAGAACCCGTTTGAACTACGAGTGGTGGCACCACCCGCCGTTTCAAGAATTAAACGTGCGACAGCGGTATGATTTTCCGCGACAGCCCACATCAAAGCAGTTTGACCACGAGAAGACTCGGAAGCAGCAGGATCTGCCCCAGCAATCAGGAGTTGTCGGACAACATCAACGTTGCCAACACGAGCGGCCGTCATCAAAACAGTTTCACCCGTAGAACGCGCACTGGTCGCATCGGCACCCGCGCGAACAAGTCGCTCAACCATCACACTGCTACCATTCAAGCAGGCAAGTGTTAACGGCGTGACACCGTGATCATCAGCTGCATTCACATCAGCGCCAAACTCAATCAACAGATCAGAGGTCTCGATGTTTTCACGGTGGACAGCCCAATGAAGTGCGGTCGTCCCGTCACCTCGTGCTCCACTCACATCAACACCCGACGTTATCAGTCGCTCAACACGATCCAGATCGTCAGCCCGAATGGCCTCTATCAGCTCACGGGGCGTTTCTGCAGAGGCAGCGTCTGCAACGACAACAGAGGTAACCGCGGCAATAGTGCCGACGACTAGACATGACAACCTGTGCGATCTATTGAAATACATTCTCGTCCTTGACTCTTCTGTTCGTCGCATCATAATAATGCAGTGTTTGTAGCGTCATTTACAAGCCGATCGTCACTTACTGGCAGCCCCAGCGTGCTGCACGGAACCACTCAATGATGTGGCCAATCTCTCTCCGACAGTTCGTCGTCACAATCGTGGCCATTCCCTTCTCGTGTGTTGCGGTTTGGGCTCAATCAGTAAATACTGAGGACCCTGCACCACATTACCGCCAACTTCTCAATCGCTACTGTACCGGGTGTCACAACGACCGAACCCTAACCGCCGGCATATCGCTCCAACATCTCGATTTAAACCGAGTGGGCATTGAGGTCAAAGAGACCGAGATCTGGGAAAAAGTCATTCGGAAGCTACGCACACGATCGATGCCACCACAAGGCCGTCCCCGCCCGGACAACTCAGATTACGAATCGATCACGACATGGCTCAGCACCCGTATCGATCAGGTCGCTTCAGAACATCCAAATCCCGGACGACGCCATGCCGTTCATCGGTTGAATCGAGCCGAATACGCAAACGCCATTCGTGACCTCCTCTCGCTCGAAATCAATGAAGACACCCTGTTACCACCAGACGACTCCGGCTTTGGCTTCGATAACATCGCCGATGTGCTTTCGGTCTCGCCAATGCTCACCGAGCGTTATCTCGGTGCAGCAAGAAAGATCAGTAAACTCGCGGTTGGGGACACGACGCTACAACCCACGACTGAAGTCTTTGAAGTCGACAAAACCCTCCGCCAAGACGGACGAGTCAGCGATGATCTGCCATTTGCGTCGCGAGGTGGACTCGCTGTGCGTCACACGTTTCCGGTTGATGGTGAATACATTGTGAAAATCTTTTTCCTTCGTACCTACGATGGAGAAGTGCGCGGAGTCACCGAACCTCACACACTTGAGGTACGCCTCGATGGGTCACTCGTGGAATCGAAAATGATCGGAGGACTCGAGCGCCTCCGTGAATCCACTCGTGGCCGGGGCCGAGACCTTCGGAATGTACCAGACGACGGGCAAGAAATTCGTTTCACGGCAAAAGCTGGCTTAGCAACACTTTCTGTCTCCTTTGTTGATAAAGGAACCGTACTCGAGGGCATGCGCCGCCCGGTCTATCGAATTAGCAGTTATGAGTACGCTGGCGACTCCACTGGGACTCCTGGTATTGCAAGCATCGAGTTACGAGGGCCCTATGACGTCACGGGACGCGGTGACACGCCAAGTCGTGAGCAAATCTTCACCTGCCGACCGTCGACCATAGAAAATGAGCCGGCATGCGCGTCTGAAATTATTGAGGGCTTGGCGAGGCGCGCGTTTCGGCGACCGGTGGACACCGATGACATGACCATGCTTCTCGAATTTTATGAATCGGGTCGAACAGGCAATGACTTTGATTCAGGAATCGAAATGGCTCTCAGGCGGATCTTGGTCAGTCCAGATTTTCTCTTTCGCCGAGAATCAGATCCCGCAGATGTAGCGCCTGGCGAAGCCTATGCAATTAGCGACATAGAGCTCGCGTCGAGACTTTCATTTTTCTTGTGGAGCAGTATCCCAGACGACGAACTACTTGCGACCGCCGAACGTGGCGAACTTCGAGACCCGGCCATCTTGTCTGCACAAGTCCGTCGTATGCTCGCTGATGTTCGTGCCCGTGCGCTGGTCGATAATTTTGGTGGGCAATGGTTGTACATGCGGAACATTAATTTCGTTACACCGGACACCAAGGCGTTTCCTGATTTCGACGCAAATCTCCGTGAAGCCATGTCCCGAGAAATGAGCCTCTTTCTCGAAAGCCAAATGAGAGAAGACCACAGTGTGCTCACACTCATGACTGCAGATTACACCTTCGTCAACGACCGCTTGGCTCGTCATTATGGCATCCCGAACATCTACGGAAACCATTTTCGGCGCATTCAGCTAACGGATGATCTTGATATGCGACACGGGTTGCTCGGTAAAGGGAGTCTTCTCACCGTGACTTCGTATGCTCATCGCACCTCGCCAGTACTTCGTGGTAAGTGGCTTCTCGAAAACGTTCTCGGAACGCCTCCGCCGCCGCCACCACCCGACATTCCCGCACTTGAAGAAAACGACGAAGCAGGTCTGAATGCGCGATCTGTCCGTGATCGACTGGAACAGCATCGAGCAAATCCAGTCTGCGCAAGCTGCCACAGCGTGATGGATCCACTCGGATTTGCGTTAGAAAATTTTGACGCTATTGGCAGATGGCGAAGTTCTAGCGAAGCCGGTACCCCAATTGATGCCAGTGGAATACTCAGTGACGGAACCGAGGTTAATGGTCCTGCAACGCTGCGAGAAGCATTTGTCACCCGAGGAGACAATTTCCTGACGACGGTAAGCGAAAAGCTTCTCACCTATGCCATTGGGCGCGGTGTTGAATCTTTTGACGGACCAGCTATCAGGCAAATCGTGGACGACGCCGCCCAGGAAGAGTATCGTTGGTCAGCGCTAATTACCGGGATCGTGCAAAGCACACCGTTTCACATGAGGAGATCGGCTGAGCCATGATCATCACAAAGAAGACACTCCCTCGTCGCACCTTTCTCCGCGGAGTTGGCGCCTCGCTAGCCTTACCGTTACTTGACAGTATGGTCCCGGCTTTTGCGGCAGTTCGAACGTCAGCAGCAAAGCCGATCCAGCGGTTGTTCACTGGATATGTTCCAAACGGCATGATCATGGCTGACTGGACTCCAGCTGCAACGGGAACATTAAGCACTTTGCCGATGACCCTGGAACCTCTGGCGCCATTTAAAGATAAATTGCTGCTGGTAAGTGGTTTGGCTGACGCGCCGGCCTTTCCCTTAGCTGGAGAAGGAACCGGCGATCATGTTCGTGCCGCGGCAACATTTTTAACTGGTGTCCACCCGAAAAAAACAGATGGCCCTGACATCCGATGCGGTACCTCCATGGATCAAATGGCCGCACAGGTTCTTGGGAATGAAACAGTACTAACATCACTTGAATTAGCGTTGGATCCGAACGAACTCGTCGGAGCATGTGAACAAGGCTGGAGTTGCGCGTATGCCAACACCCTTTCTTGGCGAAACCCCACTACCCCGCTCCCCATGGAAAACCAGCCGCGAGCCGTGTTTGAGCGTTTGTTTGGTGACACCGACAATACAACTCCGGAAGCGCGACTGACCCGTATCCAAGAAGACCGCAGTATTCTCGACTCACTTGTCCACGAAGTGGCCGATTTCGGTAAAACCCTTGGGAACGATGACCGAATCAAAGTCTCCCAGTACCTTGAGGCTATCCGAGACATTGAACGGCGAATCCAAATTGCCGAAACGCAAAGTGACCGTGAACTTCCTGAACTGGCACGCCCAACCGGTGGCATTCCTGATACGTTTAAAGACCACTCCCGGCTAATGTTCGATCTACAGGTCATCGCGTTCCAGGCCGACCTGACCCGTGTCATCACATTCATGATGGGTCGAGAGGTCAGTCCTCGAACCTACCCGGAACTCGGTATTCCCGATCCACATCATGGTCTTTCGCATCATCAGAACAGAGCTGAAAATATTGCGAAACTCGCCAAGGTGAACCGTCATCACATCGAACAACTGGCGTACTTCATGGAGAAACTCGATGACACTCCAGATGGGGATGGCTCACTGCTAGACCATGTAATGATTCAGTACGGCTGTGGCATAAGTGACAGTAACCAACATTTGCATGTCAATCTACCGATTATGCTCGCCGGCGGTGCCGCTGGTCAGCTCCAAGGTGGGCGCCACATGCGAGTCACAGAAGAAACACCACTAACTAATTTACAGCTCGCGGTTCTCGCCAAGCTTGGTGTCCCGACCGAAACGCTGGGAGATAGTACTGGCGTCGTGCAACACCTATCTGGTGTCTAGCCTGAGCAAGAGCGAAAAATTCTTGAGGGGCGGGACCATAAGGTCTCGCCCCTTTGATGTATCTGGACATTGGTCGGTGCTGAACCAAACAACATCACAAAGCCGACATCCAGAGCGCTATTTGCCAGCAGTTTAACGTAAGCCACAACTAGCAGTGAAAAACGCTAACAATCAATGATTCAAGCGACAGACCTGAGGAAGTCCTACGGTAATACCACAGTCGTCAAAGACATCAACCTGTCTGTTGCAGCCGGAGAACTTCTTGTTTTGCTCGGAGCATCAGGCTCAGGGAAAACGACGACCCTCAAGATGCTTAACCGGTTGATCGAGCCAACATCTGGAATTGTGCACATCGCTGGAATTGATACGACCACTACTTCTCCCTACGAACTACGACGTCAAATCGGCTACGTCTTTCAACAGTCCGCACTGTTTCCTCATATGACGGTCAGAAGCAATATCGGGATCACCCCAACTCTTCTTGAATGGCCTGACGACCGAATTACTGCACGAATAGATGAATTAATGAACTTGGTCGAACTGAGTGCACCATTGGGCACCCGCTTTCCATACGAGCTTTCGGGAGGACAGCAACAACGCGTCGGAGTCGCACGTGCACTGGCGGCTGGTCCCCGCGTGATGCTACTCGACGAACCATTTGGCTCTCTGGATGCACTCACGCGTGAGCGTTTGCAGGAATCGTTTCTACGTATTCACAAATCTCTATCTCTCACCACTATCCTGGTTACACACGACATGACAGAGGCCTTGACGATGGGCGACCGGATCGGTGTCTTGCGTAACGGAGCTCTGCTACAGATCGGTCCGCCACGCGAACTTCTGTCTAACCCCATAGATAGTTACGTGGAACAGCTCATGGATGCACCACGCCGACAGGCTGCGGTGATTGATGCGCTGGCTGCCCCCCCTCCGAGCCAACAAAGAAGCATCGATGACTGAGCAACTCGCCTTGCTCCCAGAGTACCTCACCGCCCATCTACAGCTAACTCTGACTGCTCTTGCATTCAGTATTCTCATCAGCGTCCCCGTTGGCATTGTTGCGACCCGTGTTTACTGGCTTGAACGGTTTGCGTTAAGTCTTGCTAGCGTCGTGCAAACGATCCCCAGCCTTGCGCTACTCGCATTGATGGTACCCCTGCTCTCCGCACTTGAATTACAAAGTATTGGTATCCTGCCAGCATTAATTGGCTTGACGCTCTATGGCGTTCTTCCGATTCTTCGTAACACCGTCACCGGACTCACCGGCATAGATCCTCAAATAAAAGAAGCTGCGCGCGGCGTTGGAATGACGCCGCAACAGCAATTGATGGCCGTCGAACTTCCCCTCGCGATGCCCATGATTATTGCTGGCATCCGTACTGCAACCGTGTGGACGGTTGGAATTGCAACACTCTCAACGCCCATCGGTGCCACTAGCCTCGGTAATTACATTTTCAGTGGACTACAAACGCGTAACTACGCGGCAGTACTCGTTGGCTGCATCGCCGCAGCAGGTCTCGCACTGAGCTTAGATGGCTTGGTACGTAGTATCGAAACAAGTATCACTGCACAATCCAGACGAAGACTCCTCGTAACACTTGCTTTCATCATCATGTTATTTGCCTACGCGAGCATTACCGTCGTGCGGCCATTCGGCGAGGAAGCACAGCGCCCCATCATTATCGGGGCGAAAACTTTCACTGAACAGTACATTTTGAGCGAAGCTTTGTCTGAATGGATTGAACAAGAAACTGGTCGTCGTACCACACTCATGCAGTCACTTGGATCGATTGTGGCATTCGATGCTCTCAGTGAAGGCGATATTGATATCTACGTCGACTACTCGGGCACACTCTGGGCCAACGTAATGGCGCGTGACCACGTCGGAGCGTCTCGTACTGAAGTACTCAATGAGGTTCAGCGATTTCTTAAAACTGAACATGACATCTCACTGGCGGCCATTCTCGGCTTTGAAAATAGTTACGCCCTGGCGGTTCGAGCTCAAGATGCTCGTCGCCTTGGCTTACGAACCATCAGCGACCTTGCACGTAATGCCGCTAATTTAGCTATCGGTGGTGATTACGAATTTTTCGTACGCCCTGAATGGGGCTTACTGCAGAATCAGTACAACCTTAGGTTTAATGAACAACGCACTATGGACCCCACTTTAATGTACCAAGCAGTCGCCGCCGGCAATGTCGATGTCATTAGTGCTTTTTCATCTGATGGACGTATTAGTTCTTACGAGCTCGAAATACTTGAAGATGACCAGAATGCCATCCCCCCATACGATGCAATTGTGCTCGTTGGTTCTCGATTAGTACAAGAAACGCCAAGCATCATTAGCGTACTCTCTACACTTAACAATACAATCGACGCGAACCGGATGCGCGAATTAAACCTACAGGTTGATGAGCGAGGTCATTCGCCTCGAACCGTAGCGTTAACCTACATTGACCAGCTACGCGACACGGTGACGGAGAGCCGGTGAGTATTCTTAAACTATTTGGGCTGTCGGGAAAGGGAGAGACAGCCTCTGCAAATGAAGAAAGTGGCGATGGTGATTCGATCCGTCGGATCGCTAGAGAACTAGACGCACTCCCCGACGATCAAGCGCTCCACCTCGCAACATTTGCTTATGTATTGGGACGTGTCGCGCATGCTGATTCACATTTCAGCGAAGTGGAAACACAGAAAATGCAGGATATCGTGCAGGTGCTCGGACATATTCAGGAATCACAGGCTGTGCTTCTTGTCGAAATAGCGAAACATCAGGTCAGACTTTTCGGAGGCACCGATAATGTCGCCGTCAGTCAACGGTTTCGAGAGCTGTCGACAGCTGAACAACGTATTGAACTGCTGGAATGTGTTTTTGCTGTTTCGGCAGCTGACGACTCTATTACTGTGGTTGAAGAAGGACAGGCTCGACAGATTTCCACTGAACTTGGACTCACTCACAAGGAGTTTGTTCAGGCACGGTCTGCCTATGTTAACCACCTTGAAGCCCTAAAATCTTTAAGGGCCAGTCATTCCCAAACCTGAATATAGCTAAGTACTATCTGCTGCGCCTGATGGATTGGCCCCCAACATCACGGCAACCCAACGAAATTCGTGAGTGTTCTCCAGCGTAATCTTGACAACCATTGTTAGTGGCACAGAGAACAACATGCCGACTGGCCCCCATACCCATCCCCAAAATACAAGAGAAATAAAGACTACCAAGGTAGATAGACCAAGCCGGTGCCCCATCAATGTCGGTTCGAGCAAACTACCAAACATAACGTTTACGGCCAGATAGCCAGCCGCGATAATCGCCGCAGACTCAGGTCCTAAATCTGGCTGGATGAGTGCTAACAGCACCGCTGGAACAGCAGCAAAAATTGAACCGAGGGTCGGAATAAAGTTAAACATAAATGCAAGCAGGCCCCACGAGAGCGGAAAGTCCAATCCCATCAGACCCACCCACATACCAATAACCACACCCGTTGCAGCACTAATTACCGTTTTTGCCACGAGATAATTCTGAACTTGCGCAGCCATTCTGGTCATCGGACCAAACAAATCATGTACATCCCCAAAAGCTCTCTTCAATTTCGCACCAAAACCAGCAGCTTCAAACAAAATAAATACAACCGTCAATAAAACAAGAAAACTATTTGACAACAAGGACCCAAGCGCCCTCAATGTTTCACCAATCACACCCCCAACCAGGTCGAGTACACCGGACGGTGCCATTGCGGTGGTCAACTGATCAGCTGGCATACCATAGCGTTCAGCTAAACTCGTAATTGACGCAAATAACTCTTGCAACCTCGCCTGGTAAGTCGGGGCAACCACTGACAGTTGATTCAGTGATGTCGCCATCACACCGACCAAAACACCAACAATTGATACAGCCGTCAAGACCGTCAACACCACCGCAATGGGTTTTGGTACACGATTACGCATCAGCCAGTTCATCAACGGCACATTTACTACAGCGAGAAATACAGCAATTAGAAACGGCAGGATGATTGGAGCCGCCGCGCGCAGTCCGGCAATGATCACAACGACACATGCTGAAACAATCAAAAATCGTATGCCGGTGTCACGTTGTGCGGAGTCTAACGTCATGTCACTTCAAACAATGTCAGAGCAAAAGCGGAAACTGATTCGACCCATTGATCAACAACCCTAAATCCAGCTGAAGAACCCAAGGAGCGTACTTGTTCACGCGTGTATTTGAAAGAACTTTCAGTCCAAATTCCTTCACCTTTAGCCAATCGAATACAACAATCAGCTCCGGGGATACACACCGTTTGCTCTCGCTGACTAACGACATACGACTCCACGCAACTATCTCCACTATTCCAAATAACACGGTGCACAAACTGCCGTAAATCAAAATCGGCATCTAGTTCTCGATTTATACGGGCAAGTAGGTTCATATTAAACGCTGCAGTAACCCCAAGTGGATCGTCATACGCGGCAAGTAGATCAGGTTCCGGTTTCACCAAATCGGTTCCAAGCAATAACCGATCACCTATTTTGAGTTCTGCTTGAACATCAACAAGAAACTGCGATGCAGTTTCTGCACTCAGATTTCCAATATTCGAACCCAAAAACAGCACGGTCACCGACTGGTCAGGTTCGCATGTCCCAACGGAAGCATGCAACCCATCGATGTACGACATGTTATGCCGTACGATCTGAATAATAGGATATCGATTCAGTTTCTGTGTTCCGAGTTCGAGGGCGGTCTTGGATATATCGACTAAGTGAATTGTGGCTAGTCGCCCCGTACTATTGAGTCGCTCAGCAAGAATAGATACCTTTTCACCACTGCCAGATCCCAGCTCAATGATCGCGCCTGGACTTGAAACGTACTTGATGATTGCGTCGCGTTCTTTAAGAAGAAGTATTCGTTCGCTCCGTGTAATCGGATACCACGGAAGTTCACAAATTGCCTCGAACAACTTTGAACCGAGTGCATCGTAATGATATTTCGTTGGGAGTCGCTTGGGGTCACGGCTTAGCCCTTCTGCCACGTCTCTCGCGAATATCGCATCGGTCTGTGTAGGGGTAATTTCCGACATCAAAATATTCGTCATCTCTCAGCGATATCCATGACACAGCGAAACGTTGCGTACATGTATGGATAAGAGGGGCGAAACCAGTTACGGAAACTGGGCCGTATCAAAGCCCGCCCTGTGACAGGAGATGCACCTTTCACCACAAAATGATCACCGTCAAAAAAGTCAGCTGAATATTCTGGGTACGAGGCCATCGGTCTAAAACCGGGAAATCCTGCAAACACGGTCGATGTCCATTCCCACCCATTCCCGACTAAATCATGTACTCCCCACGCACTCTTTCCAGCAGAATACGACCCAACCGGAACCGGGTCCCAATGTTGAAAGTCAAAATTCCCTCTTGATGAATCTATCTCTGCATTCCCCCATGGATATAACCGCTCAGCACCATTCGGTGTTCCATAGGCAGCACGATGGAATTCAGCTTCGGTCGGAAGCCGTAAACGCTTCCAGCGTGCAAAAGCAGATGCTTCATCATGCGTCACATAGACTGGCCACTTCAATGGCAGTGGAATCCGTTCGAACATCCCTCTCCAGTGCCAACCTCCAAGCCCAGACTCCCAAAACAACGGATGAGACCGGTCGGCATCCTGAAGACGTTGCCATGCATCTACTGACCAGTACTCTGGTGTCTGGTAGCCACCAGCCTCAACAAATGCAAGATAGTTTTCGTTGGTAACATTGTGAGCATCAATTGCAAACGCAGACACATCGACAATCATCAACGGAAATTCGTTATCCCACCCAAATGTTACGTCGTTGAGACCAGCTCCTAACGTCGCTTCACCACCAGGAACTGTAACCATGTTCTCCGTTGGTGCAGAAGATTGATCTACCCCTACGGCCGTATAGTTTGCCGGGCAAGTCTTTTTATCAAAGTCAAAGCGATGCCACATATACAACAAGGTTTCCTGATGCATCACTTCATGCTCGAGCATTGTCCACACGCCTTGTCCACGATGAAGCACCTCGTTTTTTTCACTTTCAATCGTGTCAGATGTCAGAGCCTGACAAATGGCAGCATCAGCATTTTGAACGTACTGACGAACCTGCTCCCGTCGCGGCCATGAACTGACAGCTGACTTCTCAGCAGTGTCTTGATCACTCGGATCAATACCACGCGCAAATAGTTCTTCAAGATCTGAATCTAGCCCAGGATGTCCCAACCCTTTTTTTAAAAATGAGTTGACCGCAAATGCCGGAATATGACCGTCATAAAAGACAGGTGGGTGGCGCAAAGGTACCGGTCTCTCGTAGTAAGCATCTTGTGACAGTATTCGAAACAACGCCTCCGTTCGCGCACGATTGTCTCGATATGTCTCTATCGCTTTCTGTCGATTAACAACAGTTTTCGCCATAGCCTGAGATGTGTTCATAAATTCAACGCCTTTTCTCGTCACCATCATTGGCTGCTATAAAATCGATACCACTAGAATGCGACAACAAGCAAGCAGACTCCTACCGCAACGACCGGTATACTAGATTGATGTAAGTGAGAGCGAGAGCGATTCGTGCGCCATCCGCATCAATGCGAAAGTGGCGGAATTGGCAGACGCGCCGGATTTAGGATCCGGTGGCCGCAAGGCCATGGGGGTTCAAGTCCCCCCTTTCGCACCAATCTCTCGCATTGTAGTGATGGTCAACAAAATGAGTCAGAACTTAACACGCGACAATGACCGTTACGGCAAGTGACATCAGAAATGAAGACAGATTTTACGAAGATCAGTGAGTGCCGGCAGGAATTAAGCGTAGAGATCCCAGCCGAAGCTGTAGAAAAAACGCTCGCTCGCCTCTCAAAAAAATACGGACGAACAGCAAAAATCTCCGGGTTCCGTCCTGGAAAAGTTCCGGCGCAAGTAATACGTGCTCGCTTTCGAGAGCAGCTGCTACATGATGTGGCGCAAGAACTCGTCCCCAAGGCTGTCGATGACGCCCTCTCAACAAACGATCTGATACCCCTTGCAACGCCTGACGTTCGAGATGTAAATGTCAACGAAGGCCAACCATTGACCTTCCGTGCAACTTTCGACACATTACCCACGGTCGATCCGGGACGCTATGACGACTTTACGCTTAGACAAACACCCGTGAATATTGATGACGACGCGGTGAATAAAGCACTCGACCAATTACAGCTACGCGCCTCACGACTAGACCCAGTCGAAGGACGCAGTATTGAGCATGGTGATACGGTAACGCTAGACCTCGAACGCCAACTCGTAAAACCACCTACCGAAGAAAATAACGAATCTTCTTCAGAACCTGAACAACACCATGATGTATCTGTAGAGATTGGTCATGCCTCAAATCCACCTGGATTTGACAAAGAGCTCATCGGACTCAACGTAGGTGATACCAGCTCATTCACCGTTAAATTCCCCGAAGAATATGAAGTCACATCATTTGCCGGAGCAGAAGCTGCCTATAAAATTGAAGTTAAGCAGATCCACCTGAGGGAACTACCTGTTCTGGATGATGATTTCGCCAAACAAGCGGGCGACTTCGAAAACGTAGCAGCCTTGCGAGAGAAAGTCGAAACCGATCTCAACCAACAGGCCGAGACCGAGGCCAAAAATGATGTCCGGCAAGACCTCCTTCGGCAACTCGCAGGGCGGCTCACCACCGAAGTTCCCGAAGCACTTGTCTCGCAGGAAATCGACCGACGGGTCGAGCAACTTGCGAGGCACATGATGGGGCAAAACATCGATCCGCGCGAAGCCAACATCGACTGGAATGCGTTTCGCGAGCAACAACGTGTTGGGGCAACGGATGCGGTCAGAAGCACGTTGATGCTGGACGCGATAGTTACCCGAGAGGAGATCAACGTTACGGATGAGGACATCAACCAGGAAATCGAACGTCAAGCTGACGCAAGTGGGCGCGCACCATCAGCCGTCCGCGCTCTTATCGAAAAAGACGGTGGTCTCAATCGACTCCGGTCGGGTCTAGAGAGAGAAAAGGCCATCGATATACTTTTGTCGCGTTCGACAATTGTTACTGCATGAGGCAAAACTACGGATACATCATACTCATCAAGTGTTTCTTAACAGCGGCACGGCGAGAGGTAATGAGTGACCAATAAACCTGAAGTTAAATCGCAGCTAGTTCCAATGGTGGTCGAGCAGACTAGCCGAGGGGAACGCGCATACGACATTTACTCACGTCTGCTCAAAGACAGCATTATTTTTATCGGGTCACCTATTGATGATGGTCTCGCTAACCTCGTAATTGCACAAATGCTCTTCCTAGAAGCCGAGGATCCCGACCGCGACATCATGCTTTACATCAACAGCCCTGGCGGTGTTATCTCGGCTGGACTTGCAATTTATGACACGATGCAGTTCATCAAACCGGACGTACAAACAACGTGCATCGGCCAAGCAGCGTCGATGGCGGCAGTCTTACTTTCAGCCGGAGCCCCTAAAAAACGTTTCTCGCTGCCAAATTCAAGGATCGTGATTCACCAGCCACTGATGACTGGCCTCGGCGGCCAAGCGACCGACATCGATATTCATGCCAAAGAAATTCTGCGCACACGTGAGCGATTAAACGAGATCCTGTCACATCACACAGGCCAATCGCTCGAGCGGATCGGTGAAGACACGGAGAGGGACTACATCATGAGTGCCGAGCAGGGTCGCGAATACGGTATTATTGATGACGTCATTCGCGAACGCGTTTAGCGCGAGCAACCCAAATACCCATGAGCAAAAAGAGCGGCGCCGACGACAATCTCCGTTGTTCCTTCTGCAACAAAGATCAAAACGACGTTCGTAAACTCATCGCTGGGCCGACTGTCTTCATTTGTGATGAGTGCGTTGACGTCTGCAACGACATCATTGCTGACGACAACCGCGTCGACAACAAAGCGAAGCTTGGCAAAAATTTACCTATACCGTCTGAAATCAACAAATTCCTTGACCACTATGTGATCGGTCAAGAAGCAACCAAGAAGAAACTCGCTGTCGCTGTTTACAATCATTACAAGCGGGTAGAAATACAGAAGCAATCAAAAAGTCGTCACGACGCAGAACTTACCAAATCTAATATCTTGCTGATTGGTCCCACCGGCACTGGCAAAACATTACTAGCGCAAACACTTGCTCGCTTGTTGTCGGTACCGTTTACGATCGTTGACGCAACAACTCTCACCGAAGCTGGATACGTCGGAGAGGACGTTGAAAACATTATTCTCAAACTGCTTCAGGCCGCCGGCGGAGATATCGAAAAGGCGCAACAAGGCATTATCTACATTGACGAAATCGACAAAATCTGTCGCAAAGACGAAAACCCTTCAATTACGAGAGATGTCTCTGGTGAGGGAGTCCAACAAGCACTGCTGAAAATACTTGAAGGGACTGTTGCTAATGTTCCGCCGCAAGGTGGAAGAAAGCATCCTCATCAAGAATTCTTTCAG
>Ga0209034_10000244_pt1 | contig 27378 bp, 26 predicted proteins | sample MarorgKNORR_S2LV_2_FD_188219 | JGI IMG/M metagenome (GOLD analysis project Ga0209034, IMG submission 188219) | Marine microbial communities from the Southern Atlantic Ocean, analyzing organic carbon cycling - 250m_A/KNORR_S2/LV (SPAdes) (version 2) | ecosystem: Environmental > Aquatic > Marine... | reverse complement strand
ACGACCCTTACTCAAAATCAGGACCAGACGATGAAATAAACTGAATACCTTTATCAGGTACAGACGTAATTGGATGCGAATACTCTCCTTGGGCTGATAAAACTCAAACCTTCACAGAAAATTATTCACCCAGGTTAACAACTATATTGTCCGGGGACCTCGTCAGCACAGCCTCGGCCGGTTCATCAGTAACATTGCCTTCTATATGCGGAGTATTAGCGGGGACAAAAATATAATCACCAGGCCCAGCATCTACATACTCTTTGAAGTCCTCTCCAAAATACACCCGAATATTGCCACTAAGTACGTAGGCGGCTGTTTCAGCTTCGCCATGATGATGGGGTGGCCCCAGTTCATTAGGCACGCAAGTAACATGACCCATCCATATTCGGTTTGCTCCAGCTGTGCTGTTATCGATTCCTGGTCTTCTCTCCATTCCTCGAGTCTGAGCCGTTGTTCCTAGAGGTTGAGTACCGTTAAAAACTTGGGGCTTCTGAGTATCACTCGATGTACGTGAAACAGTCATTTAATACACCTACTAGTTCTGAATTTCCTGTTTGTCTATAAAAACTCTGGCAATCTCAAGTTCCTAGAAACTACCTATCAGTCCGCCCAATATAACACCCTAGGGTTCAGCATCGTTAATTTCTCGTCTGTTAAGTACATATAAAACACATTTTTATCCTATAATCTAATCATGCCCTCAACACGCCCAGAGCCTAAATGTAAATGTGGTCACCTGAAAGCACATCACATTGATAATAAATGTGAGATGTGCCTCAGATGGAAATCAAAATATCCTCACATAGAATGGATAGAACGACACAAGTTTTCGGCAGATTATTCCCCACAATTAAAAGTTCTGGAGTCAGAAAGATTCCAAGAGGCTATTGTTCGACTTGATGAATATATATCCAAGGGATTCCGTGGTATTCCCACGAGATCTATCGACAGACTACCGAAGGGTTAATAACTTATCCACCCGAGTTAAATAACCTATAGATTAAATGTAAGGTATAAAAAAACCAGCAATGCCGCCGACCTATAAAAAATTCTCAGAAGGCGCTATAGGCTTCATTAAGGGTGCAATATATCTACTCTCGGTAATAGTCATACTTCGAGTACTTATAACACTATTCCCAGATGGGAGCAGAACCCTATTTTGGATTATAGGTTTGCTGGGCGGTATAGGATCAATTTACCTTTTCTCAAAAATCATTGAGAAACTGGGGGATAGGGCCCAATAAAGGTCAGTAACATTCGCAACAAACTGGAAAATTCTTAGATACCATGGCTACCCAAATTCCACCTTTTTGACATGAAAAATTTCAGAATATTTTTAGCTCTTTTGATACTGGTTATCGTGGTATCACTAACGGACATAGTTCCTCCCATGTGGAGCAACCTGATTGCGGGAGCATTTGTGGCTTGGATTTTGTACAGGCTAATTACCAAGATATGGGGAAACAAGGACTAGCGAGAGAAATTGGACAGGTAGAGACCCATTTATCCATCAGTCAGAAAAACTTTTACTTTGCGATTGTTCCTCCGTCCACAACTAGTTCCGCTCCAGTAATATAAGAAGCTTCGTCAGAAGCTAAGAACAAGACAGCATAAGCCACTTCTTCGACTTTGCCTTCTCGTTTCATAGGTATCTCTTCTACCATAACCTTTCTCATTTCTGGTCTGGCGGTCCCCGCCGATGTCAGCATGGGTGGCATCATTCCTGGATGCACTGAGTTAACCCTAACATTGAATTTTGCGTACTGAACAGCAGCAGATTTTGTCATGGTTCTAACCGCTGCCTTAGATCCACTGTACCCCATATGAACGTATTCCTGTCCCACAAATGCAGCATGGGAGGAAATGTTTACGATGGAACCAAAGCCCTGTTCTTTCATTATGGGCAAGCATGTTTTCATGCCTAAAAAAACTCCCTTTGAGTTTACTTCCATTATTTTGTCATATTCACTTGTACTTAGAAGATCTGGTTGGGAACCACTAATTGCTGCGTTGTTAATTAATATATCGATTCTCTCGTGTTTCTCTGCTGTACGAGAAATAACATCATGCCAGTTCTTCTCATCTCTCACGTCTAATTTAAGGTACTCTGCCAAACCATTCATCTGCTCTATTTCAGACACGACAGCCAATCCTAATTCTTCCCGTATGTCAGCTACTATAATTGTGGCCCCTTCAGAGGCTAGAAGCTTTGCCTCCGAAGCCCCTTGTCCATTGGCTGCACCCGTAATTACAGCAACCTTATTTTTTACGCGCATATTATTCACCTTTCAACATCACATTAATTGGTTCTTAGTCCCAGAGAAAAACTTGAATCAAATTCACCGAAGGAGTGACTATAGATATAGCTAGTACTGATAGATGGTGGAGCTGGGGAGGATCGAACTCCCTACCTCTTCAATGCCATTGAAGCGCTCTCCCAGATGAGCTACAGCCCCACAGTGTGAAGGACAGTTATTATACACTGTTTTCGTGCCTATATGAGGTGTATTATGGGCGGTTGGTCCATGGGGGTTATAGACTAATTGGATGCTAATGCAAAAACCCCCGAAGCAATAATCCTTTTACTATGCCTAACTCGAAATAAAGCTATCTGCTAGGAACCTCATCGTCACAATTGCTACTAAGAACCCGAACAAGTCCAATTACCTAACTTTTATCAACTCAACCTCAAAAACTAAAGTAGTATTCCCCGGAATAGGCCCAACGCCTGCATCACCATAGCCGAGCTCAGGTGGGACCACCAAACGCCATTTATCACCTTCCTTCATCATTTGAAGTGCCTCTTGCCAGCCAGCTATAACTCCATTAACGGGAAGATCGATTGGTTCACCGCGATCCACTGAACTATCAAATACACGGCCGTCCTCAAAGGTTCCATGATAATGAGCCGATACTGTGTCCGTAGGCCCGGGTGTTGCTCCAGCACCTTCTACTAAAACTTTATACTGCAGTCCTGAATCAGTAGTGATCATATCCGTCATATCATCTCCCTCGATAATCATTCAATATTCAACAAATCTGTTAAACCCCAAGTCTACAGTGAGAACGTGTACGAAAACAGATTACGTCAACTATTAAATTCATAGATACACCATCCGATATTAGATGAGTGTAATCATGAAGAAGAGAAATGTATGGCTACAGCTACGAATGTGTGGTGACCCGCATCGGACTTGAACCGAAAACCTACGGATTAAAAGTTGTCAGAACAACTTGAATGAGACGGGTCACTATAAAGGCGTTTCCGCCAACTTATAAATTTGATTTAAGCTTCAGATTTTCCCATCCCCACGGATTCTGACCGTAGATGAAATATTCCAAGAACTATGGCCGATATTATCGCCAATATGAATGGAACAATCCAAATTATTCCTGGTAAATCGTCAATCCCTACAAGAAGATGCAAAATTAGCATCAAGATTCCTGTAAGTAATAATAATCCTGACGCAATCTGGTTGATTTTGTTTTCAATAAGGAGTGCAACTCCCAGCACAATATTCCCAGCCGTCCACGCCAAAAAGAGGCCCGCAAACATAGAGTCACTTACCGCCCATATCCATTCGGCCTCTATCAAATTCTCAGCACCTTCACCGATTACTGGGTAACCCATCCCCATTGAAAGAAAAACTATTGTAGTCATTCCTACAAAAATCATAGCGGCTATAGACGCCAGGGTTCCTTCTGCCGTTGACCCATCTGCTTTAGACCACGCCAAAAGAGCGAAGCCTGTCGTCATAGAGGCCAAGATTATCGTCCCAACTATCCCGAATATACCAACGATCGCTCGTTTCTCCAGAATATTGGCCACCTCCTCCGAAGTATTTTCAGAACTACCCACCAACACATCCCAACCAATAAAGAAAACTAGAAAAAACAAAACAGGTGCAACGATCAACATCCAACTACTTAAAGTTTTTGAGTTCATAATAACTCCAATATATTTAAATTAATCGATAAACCCACATAACTATTCATAAGTTAATAAAAATCATCTTGGAAATATTCTAGGATGCTATAAACACAATATGAATATGTCGTAAGGCCAGATTTCTGATGAATTTTGTGTGTTCTGTCTACGAAAGAAGTCAGATTCAATGTACAGACGCATGAATCATGACTAACAAAATAACGAGTGAAGTGGGAGTGCCTAATGTATGGCCTTCCCACTTCTAACTGTGTCGGCGCGATGGCTCTTAATTAACTTACAGCGAATTTATGAACCAGATTCGGTTTTACTACTTTATTCTGTTTCATTCCTTCTCATCGTGAATATTCCTAAGATAACCATAACTAGGCTAACAGCCATCCATAGCGGCGCTATAAATCCTTCATTACTACTCAAATGTTCCGTGCTCATAATTGCCAAGTAAGCAAACGCTATCAAGGAGAGAACAGATAATAATCCTGACAGCCATTTAGGGAAAAGGTCAGTTCGTGTATATCCTATTCCAGATATCAATACCCCAAGAAACAATAATGACCACGCTGTCGGTGCAATTGCTTCTCCAATTGAATCTGAAACACCACCTAATTCCGCACCGTTAATGGCATCTGTAACGATTCCTGCACCCCAAGCAACAACTATTATTAAAAACCCTGCGTCTATGAAATTATTTCTTTTAATATTTCTTGTCATCATAAAAGCGAGTGGCCAAGTGAGCAATACATAGGCCGCAATTTTTTCCGTGTAGGCCATACTTACGATTCCTGTTTCGCCTAGGCCAATATAAACGACAAATGGACCAAGGCCAGCGATTATAAACAATATTCCATTAACCATCTTATCTGTCATGATTTTTCCTCCATTTACTTTTATAACTGGATTAGCCAGTCTAGGTAGTCGAGAACTCGACCGCGTAATTAGTAGCCACTATCGGTCCAATTCTCAGAGATAACATAACGACTTATTCGAATATGTCCCCTTTTTCTGCCTCCTAATTGCCGACTAGTGAAAACTTCCGACCATTATCTTTACTGAAATTTGATAAAGATAGGCAATTTCAGGCCACTTTTTAATTTTTAGTTAAGGCTAAAGTTAGGTCTTTTACGGCACGCCTCATGATTGGAACAAGAAATGAGATTGTTAAAAAGTCCTTGACGAATATCACCCACCGACTATATTATATTTACAGATACTATTTAATAATGTCCATAGGAGAATATAATACTGAGCATGGAATTAATGATTTTCGCTTTTTCAACACTAGCTGTGTTGGTCGCTCTGCACCACGTTTTAGTTGGATCATCCGCGGACTTCCAATCCTCTGACCTGGATTTCGCTGATTACTGGTCACACAAACTAGCTTCTCCTGAAAGGGAAGCAATCCGATAAAACCGTTCTCTCCGAGTCGCTAGGAGTTGAGTATCAGCCCCTAGCGAATATCTCCACCGTACAAAGTACCGATTTCAGATATCTCGCCCAACAAGGTTTTCTCCAAAACACGACGTGACCCAAAAGCATTATTGATATATCTGGGAAATAATTAGCGGCGAATGGGAGCTTTTTATACCTCCGCCTTGGAGATATAAGTTTCGTCTAAGACTCCATTCACCTAACATCAGAACCTGATAGTCGAACAGATCCTACCACTAACATCCGACTTATATAAATCTTTTGCGTGAGTGTTTATTGACGGGGCGTAGTACGAGGATCCGGGCCATGCTGATTTTGTCCCCGATTACCTTGCCTAATAGCCCAAACCAGTAAAATAATCCATCCGACAATAATGGCAAACCACAATAACTGCCACCATCCCGATTTTCCTATATCGTGTAGCCTTCTCGCCCCTAGGGCCAATCCAGGAATTATTATGGCCAAACCAAATAAACTCCCCAAGAAACCTGTCCCCAATATAGCGTCAACAATTCCTAGAACCACATCAGCTATAACTATGAACAAAGTCCACCACCAATATTCGGCTCGGGTGGCACGTCCCTGGAAATTGATGTAGTTTGAAAATCCAAGACTAATAGCCTGAATAAATCCAACCATCGGCTGCTCATAACCCTGTTCGTTGGCACCAGGTAAGAAATCATTTCCTTCTACTCTAGTTCCGCAGACACCGCAAAATTGCGCTCCCTCTTCTAGCTCCGCACTACAGACAGAACAGTTCATTTTCAACTCCAGAATTAATTACCCAATCATGAAACGAGACTACCACCAGTCATCAGTTCGAGACACCCTAAATAATGTGTCCTAAAACAATGAAAGTAAATTAGCAAAAGATATAACTTTTATAGATTTCACATGAAATCGACAGTTACTACAACAGCTTTGTAACACTCTAAGAAGGTTGATCACGAACCACTTCATCAACGCCAACATCTACTGGACCAACGAACAGCTCCCAAGGCCGGAACTGCTCAACAAATTCTTTAGCATCTTCCATAGACGCTAACCCTTTCGTGGCTCTTTCAGGGGTCATCGTAAATGTTTTTGCAAAGGCGTCGAATCCAGACTTCGTTTCACGCACTCCTCCTATCATTTCAACCCTTTCATCCCAGCTCAAAACAAATTTCTGGCCCCTACGGGTCATTTCCCAATAAATTTCCATCTTATATTTCCTTAAAACCTTTGAATTTGTGATGTTAAACGTAATTTACTACAACCATTCTATGTTGAAAGTATATTTTTGACTTGAATTATTTTAAACAATAACCGTTTGGGTAATAAAACCCTTTTTGTTAGTTTTAACTTGAGAGGAACCTCCCCAATCAGCATAATTGGCGTGGTACATTCCTTTTACTAATATCCGATCGGACATCATGAGAGGAGAAATAGTCAGTGGCTGGTCCATACACCGACATTCGCGTTCTGGATTTCAGCCGCGATATGGCAGGAAGATATGCAACCATGATGATGGCTGACATGGGAGCCGAGGTGATAAGAGTCGAATCCCCAGATGCCGTCTCGAATGAATCAAATCAATCGAATCGTCTTTTTGACAGGGGAAAGAAATCTATTTTCCTAGATTTAAGTAGCCCTGAAGGAATGATCAGGCTGACAGACATCTTAAAGTCAGCAGATATGCTGTTTGAAACCTGGCTTCTTTCAGAAGCAAAATCGGCGTTTTTGGACTATGAAACTGTCTCCAAAATTAATCCCTTTTTAGTATACTGCTCAACTCCTCCTTATGGCGATACTGGCCCAATGGCAGAAATCCCTGGGGATGACGGTACAGTAGGAGCTTTCACAGGGATCCACGAGGGCCAGGGGGGCGAGACCGGAACTCCATTATTTGTAAGACTACCCCTTGTCTCATATGGAACAGCTTTCAGCATCTGCCTGGCCGGGGCCTCCGCGCTGTTGGAGAGAAACCAGAGTGGTATAGGCCAAAACGTGACAGTGCCCCTGTACTCGGGTTCAGCAATCATTCAGGCTACGTCATTTATCGACGGAGTTAACGTCCCCGCGCCTAGGAAGAGACCTGCAAGTGCTTCCGGAGGGCTGCCCACGTACAGACTATACAAGTGTAGTGACGATTGGCTTTTCATGGCATGTGGAAACAACGTCTTCTGGAACAAAATGTGTATTGCTCTAGAACAATATGAATTTCTTGAAGATGAAAGATTCACAAATGCACCATGGGGTATATCTATGGATGACTGGCACGTAATATCAGAAGTGCTAGAACCTTTATTTGGCTCCAATACTCGAGAGCATTGGCTAAAAGTACTTCGTGATGGAGATGTACCTTGCGGACCCGCGGAGACGAGAGAATGGTTCAAAAATCATCCTCAGGCCATATACAACGGCATGATGACTACTGTAGAGGATCCTATACTGGGTTTAACAGAGCAACCTGGGCCACCAATTGAAATGTCAGAATCAGTACCAGCAATTCAAGGCCCAGCTCCCATACCCGGTAGTACCAGTGTTATCAATGTCTCTGAAAAGTCTCCCAACGTCCCGTCACCTGGTACATCTAAAAATCACCCGCTCGAAGGAATTAAGATAATTGACCTGACGGGATACATAGCAGGGTCATACGGCACAAGACTACTCGCCAATCTTGGGGCAGAGGTTCTGAAAATAGAGTCCTTCGCAGGGGATGGCTTTCGCCAAAACTCAGCCGCGTTTCAGGGCTGGAATCAGGGTAAACAAGGCATGATCCTGAACCTGAAAGATCCCGAAGGACTGGCGATTTTTCACGATCTTGTAAAAGATTCCGACATAGTTGCAGAAAACTTCAGGGGAGGTATTGCGAAACGCCTTAAGGTAGATTACGAAGACCTCCGAAAAATAAACCCAAGTCTTATCTACTCCACGGTAACCGGTTATGGAAGCAGCGGGCCATCAAGCCACCTTCCTACATTCGATCCATTAATACAGGCGCAGGGAGGAGCTATGAGAGATCAAGGAGGGAATGGGGACCCTGTTTTCCTTAGAGTAGCCGCATCTGATTACTCTTCTGCCATACTTTCAGCCTTCGGTATGGTATCGGCGCTCTACCATAGGGACAGGACAGGAAATGGTCAACGGGTTGAGGTTTCTCTTGTTAATTCAGCCTTTGCGTACCAGGCAGCTGAATATTTTGATTATCCAGGTAAAAAAGATCAGACACGCCTAGGAAGTGTTGGTCATTCAGCAGATTATAGGCTCTACAAAGCATCAGACGGATGGATATTTTTATCCTGTAAAGAGCCTTCTGAATGGTTAAAAATGAGTAAAGCTTTAGGAGAGGATAACCTGTCAATGTATTCGGATGTATCCAAAAGGATTCAGGCAGACACACACTTGAATACCTGGTTAGAAGCAATTTTTGCTACTGGAACTGTTTCAAAATGGATAACTACTCTCCGAAATCACGACGTCAAATGTTCAGAAAGTCAGTCGATCACACGTATTCATAAAGAACCGCAGGCTGAGGCGCTCGGGCTACTGACAACCGATATGGCGTTTGGCGAGTTGGGAGAAATAAGGGCCATGGGAATTCCATTTCAATTTTCCCGAACCTCCGGAAAGCTGGATATACCAGCACCAGACCACGGAGAACATACCGACGAAATTTTAGATTCCCTAGGATTCGATAGCACTCAAATTTTCGATTTCAGGGAGCGAGGAATCGTAGGCTAATCAAAGAAATAACAATCAGAAAATAAGGAATTTCTCATGAAAATAACCTCCGTAGAATGTCTGATTTTAGACAAATCCTTCCCGTTTATCTTGGTGCATACCGATGAAGGTATAACAGGAATAGGCGAATGTTTCAGAAGACAGCCCACAGTTACAAAAAAAATAGTGGACGACATACTGGCTCCTTCAATTATAGGTAAAGACCCTACACAAACAGAATCAAGATTTAGAGATATGGCTAAGGCAGGAAGTGCCCTTGAAATCGGGGGGGCCATATGGATCGGTATCGCGGGCCTAGATATAGCTATGTGGGATCTGAAAGGTAAAGCACTAGGCTTACCTATTTATGAACTACTTGGCGGAAAAGTCAGAGATCGTATGCCAGTGTACGCAAGTTCAATGAAACGGGATATGACTCCCCTGGAAGAAGCAAAACGAGCATCTTCTTTCGTTGAACAAGGATACAAAGCATACAAACTACATAGTGCTCTTCCGGGCTACATTGACCACCCCGGTGATCAGACGATCGACACTGTCACAGAAGTTAGAAAAGCTGTAGGTGACGACGTTGACATACTGGTAGACGTAAATGGAGCATATTCTGTACACCATGGAATTGAGATAGGCAAAAAACTGGAAAATCTTGGAGTTTTCCACTTTGAGGAGCCCAGGCCACACTACGACCTAGATGGACTTTCTCAAGTAGCCAATGCCCTGACAATTCCCATAGCTTCAGGAGAAATGATCTACAGTCCCTACGAATACAAAGACCTTATGGTTAAAGGTCAGGTAGATATAATTCAACCTGACATCGTCAAAACCCCCGGATTTACAACCATGATTAAAATAGCCAACATGGCTGAAACCTTGGGAGTTCCGATTACATGTCACAACACACAGCCAACTATAAGTACAGTGGCACACGCACACTTTGTAGCAGCTACCACTGGAGTTCCCTTTAAACAGGAATACAACATTGAACCGGTCTCCATTAGGGACGAAACGCCGGTGCTAGCCTCTCCCCTTAATATCTCTGAAGGGTATATGGACATTCCGAATGGCCCAGGACTAGGAATTGAACTAGATATGGATGCCGTAAAGAAGTTAACTAATGTCTAGGAGATTTCTATTCGCCAATGCTTAAAGGAATTACGATCCTGGATAAGTGAGAACATAAAGCAAAAAATCCCGGAATGTCTTTTAAGGACACTCCGGGATTCATTCCCTCTGCCGCTTAGCCGTTTAAGAGGAGCGACTATTCAGCTGATGTAAGTATATTAGTACACCTGTTCTATATTTGTCAACCTATTTAGAACATATTTTCGAACATTTCTAGTTTCATGCTTAATGGCATTTATATACTATGCAACATAATCATTACTAAACCATTCCTATGATTTTCTAAGTGTAGAATATTATTAATCAAAATAGGTCGCATCAAATATATAAAACAATAATGTTGAACGACGAAACGATAAAAGCTCCGTACCATAAAATGGCTAGCCTTATCAGAGAATCCAGACTGGCACGTCAATTGTCACAGAGGGCTTTATCCTCCTTACTAGGCATGAGTGGAGCATATGCAGCCCATCTGGAGAGTGGAAAAATACAGCCCTCAGTAGAAACACTTAGAAAAATCGCAACAACCCTACGACTTCCGTATGGAACACTTGCACTCTTAGCAGGCTATATAGACACGGATATTTATGACAAATCTCTTGGAACGAGCCATCTGACAAGACTTACCGACATAGGGGATCTCACTGATGAAGAATGGGAGTCGGTTCTGGATTTCGCTCGCTATATACGAAGCAAGCGGGAAAATTAGTCAGCCTCTGGAAATTAGGGCGTTTAAAACCTACTGGTTCTAGAGTTCTTCATAGCCTATACAGAACAATTCAGGCTACCTAGGTGGTGAAAAGAATCGGATTTCTCATCTCCGGAGCTATCTGATCCTGTGACAGCTCAATTGCATCTTTTTTGTATATTTGGATTCTGTGGTTACCAAAATCGGTAATGAATAAGCGAAAATCGTCATCCACCCTTATTGTCATAGGGACATCTAGTAACTGAGTTTTTTCCACATCGCTCATTGCTCTTAGCCGAAGAGTTACCGCATTGGCCAATATGTAAGTCTGTCCAGATTTCGAAAGGGAGGCATTGCCATGGAAACTCTGTATATATTTCCCCTCTTTGTTAAATAATTGAACTCGATTATTCTGACGGTCACATACGTATATATCTCCATGGTTATCAACAGCAACAGAAGAAGGTCGATTAAATTCTCCCTTCCCACTACCGCTTGACCCTAAAGTCATAACGAGATCCCCATCACGGGAGTATTTGACTATCCTGTCATTTTTCCAATCAACCACATATACATTGTCAAGTTGGTCTACCGCCACCCCCCATGGGCTATCCAGATCTCCTACCCCTATTGTCTGCAAATGTTCGCCACTTCGAGTGAACCTTTGGACCCTATTATTCATGGTGTCGGAAAGGACTATATTCCCTTCACTATCAAACGACATTCCTGATGGCCTATCAAGCTCACCTTCTCCATCACCTTTCACACCCCAGGTTTCTAGGTGATTCCCATCTTTATCCATGGTAACAACGGTGTGTTTAGCTTCATCGGAAACGATCAGGTTCTCCTCCGAATCAACTAAAAGTGCAGCGGGCCACTGGAAAAGATCCGTGCCTCCGAGGACACCAAGGTTCTCATCCTCCCAGTTTATAACTCTCACTTCTGTGCCAAGCCCACCTTTGGTAAGTACGTAGACGTTTTCTTTTCCAAACCCAATATCCACGGGGTTGGATGTCACTCGTCGTTGACCTAACGTCATGTAGTAAGGAAATCCAGACCTCAATAATTCGTGTGCTAACGCCATGCCTACTTCTCCACGATAATTTCTAGTTAGTCTTGAAAGGATTTATCTGCTCAAATGTCCCCTGGACGATAGGTGCTGCCTCCAGGCCGAGCCACTGTTCTAGCACCGTCCCATATATCCCTCTGTAATCAATGGTATGTTCAAGGTCTTCACCTTTGGCCCAGCGATCACGTTCCAGGGAGGGGTATTCGCAGTACAGTCCACCGTCAACAGGCTTTCCAACTAGGAAGGCTCCTCCTCCGGATCCATGGTCAGTCCCCGACCCATTGTCAGCAATGCGCCTGCCAAACTCCGAGAATATAAGCATGATGACATTGTCATCAGCATCATGCTCTTCCAAGTCCGCAAAGAAGTCATTAACAGCCCTAGCCAGGTCTTTGAAGAGACCTGGTTGAGTAGGGAGCTGGTTAGCATGTGTGTCGTATCCACCTTGCTGGGTGTAAAAAATACGTGTGCCAAGATCGGCAGTATGTACACGAGCAACATCCCTCAATGATTTCCCAATAGGACTGTCTGCGTACTCTACCGTAGATTCATATCTTTCAGGAGCAACCTTTATTATGTCAGCCCCAGTCAGGACGTCATTCCCGGTCCGGGAGAGGTAATCCATTACAGGTCCCGTACCGACCGCCTGACCATACATATTTTTAAATATTTGAAGCGCTTCATCTTTTTGATCTTCTGCCGTGATACCACTCATAAGACCATAATTATCGAGGTTGGAAACACTTGTTACGGGAACACCTGCCTTTGTCATAGCCTTGGGTAGTCCGACCCCAAAGTTAATCCCAGTCAGAGGATTTTCTCCTGTAGGATCCAGTTGTTCTATGGTGTTACCCAACCATCCAATGGTGGATACCTCATCCGGCGTACAGGTATGCCAGATATCCATCCCTCTAAAATGACTCCGGTTGGAATCCGGATAACCAATTCCCTGAACAATCGCTACCATGCCTCTGTCGTACAGTTCTTTGAAGGGCCCCATCTCCGGATGCCATCCTAGAGTACTGTCAAGCGGAAGAACGTCCTCTTCTGGAATGTTCAAAAATGTTCTGTTGTCATAGTAGAGCGGATTTGTGTACGGAATTACCGTATTCATAAAGTCATTTCCGCCGGAAAGTTGAACAACTACGAAGACCGGATCCTTCTTTGTCGTTGTGGCCATGCGCTATCCCTCTCAAATGTAATTGTTTATCTTGAAAATTTTTAAATTTGCTGGCTATGCGAATTGGTATTCCCTGGTCGAGACAATTAATTGAATCATTCTAGCAATCTTAACCGCATTCTCGGTTCGCGCCTGATCAGTGCTTAGATCAAGATCTCCCACAGCGTCTGCATAACTGCTGAGGGCAGCATGAGTTTCATTACCAACCTCTATGGGACCGATCAGATCGAGACATCTACCAACGAGGTCATCAGATTTAACTTGGTCACCCAATCGAGACAGAATATCTTTAAATCCAGGTGTAGATACATCGTCGAATTGATTTACGGCAAAATTCACACGTTCGTTGAGAGTCCCACCGTCGATCCATTCAGAGCCTGTATGCCAACCCTCCACAGTGGGAGGATTCATTAGAGCTTGTCCCATTACAGAGGCACTCCCATACAGGGTTCCAAGAGCCTCTCCTTCCTTAGGTATAACATCGTACATACCTGTTAACTTAATTGTGCCTGCAACTAGCTCTGTAGGATTTTTCACTTTCTTGTACCAAGCATCCTTAAAGAAATCTGAGTTGAACACAAATCTAAGTATCGATCTTATATCTCCATCTGTTTCCATGAACACTTTAATCATTTCATCGATGGCTTCGGGATTCCGCGGCTCCTCGATACTCCATGTGTGAACCTGGGGTTCATCCTCAACGAAAAATGTGTAGAGATGGCGACAGATAAATTTGGCGGTTGCAGGCTGTTCACAAATAATTTCAACGATATCTTCGCCATTGAAATTACCCGTCTTACCTAAAAACGTTTTCTCAGATCCATCATGGTCATCCTCATCAAAAATAAACGAAGATGCGAAGTGACCAAAAGGATAGAGAGGGTGAGGCTGTTCAAAAGTCCATCCTGTAAACGCCCGGGAGGCATTTTTTATGTCGTCCTCCGAGTAATTACCTACACCCATTGAGAACAGCTCAAGAAGTTCTCGTCCCCAATTCTCATTTGGCTGATCCGAGTGATTCTCACAGTTGTCCAGCCAGTAGTTCATGGCAGGATCTTTGGCCAAATCGTTAAGAACCTTTTTTATATTAGACAACCCGTTGTTTCGGAATGTTTCTATCTGGGCTATCAAAGTAGGGACATGTTCACTCTTGTAATAGGCAGTAGCAAACACGTGATGCCAGAAAAGAGCCATCTTCTCTTCAAGAGGTCTCTTAGTATTTATCATCCTCCATATCCATCTACCAGCATGGTTCTGGAAACCATCATGGTAAGAAAGTTCTGGGTTATACCGCCGTATATAGTCTTCATCCAGATCTTCAAACCTTTCAGGATGAATCAAATCCTCCACGATTTCCTCGTATCCGTTCTTGGCAATTTCCTCAAGTTCGCCCCGGGATGCTCCGAACCCAGCGCGTCTGAGAAGATGTGCTTTTAGAGCAAGATCATTACTTCCCATCTTCTTAAACCTTCCTATCAACGAATTAAGCTAATAAATACTTGACACTACACTCACTGCAGAATCACGCCTATTCTAGCCAAAAACCGGCTCATTCGGCAATAAGTATAGGATATCAGTGAGGCGCTCTATGAGCACACCTTCGAATGCACAAGTATAGAAAACTGCGGTATCACAGTTTCAGCTAAGCTAAACCCGAAGCCTTCTCCCCTTTATGTAATCCACAAGAACGTATTTCCCCAGCTCGTCCGGACTCGTGTAAAAGGCTCTGCCACCGTTAATCTTAACCATGCTATCTATGAATTCCATAAGGGTATAATTCTCTTCCAACATAAACGTGTTTATGACTATGCCCTCACCAGTGCAACGCTTCACCTCTCGCAAGGTCTGGTCCAGGGTTCTATCACTGGGTGGATAGCTGAAATAAGCCTGGCCACCCTCCATATGACAAGTCGGTTCACCGTCTGTGACCATAAGTATCTGTTTATTACCAGCATTCTCTCTAGCCAGCAATTGACGAGCCAGTATAAGGCCGTGATGCATATTAGTTCCCGCAACCCAATGGTTCCAATTTGACTCAGCGATATCTTCTCCCTGTATAACCATCCCGTAGTCAGAAAATCCGACAACGAAAAATTTATCTCGAGGAAACTTGGTTTTAATGAGCCAATATAAAGCCAAGGCCACTTTCTTGGCCGAAGTATAGGTGCCATACATTCCCATGGACCTACTTTGATCAATCATTAACACCGTTGCTGACCTAGTTAAATGTTCATGTTCATTGATTTCAAGATCTTCATAAGACATATTTAGAGGCAGAGAGGCACCTTGACGTTTAACAGTGTTAAACAGTGATCTCTGCAAATTGATATTGAATGACCTATCAGGTTCATAAGGAAGTGTCTCTCCAGTTAGGTCTCCCCAGTCACCACTAATATAAGCCTCATGATCTCCCGCTCTATCTTTTTTCATTCGATCAAAAACTTGTTTCATAGCCTTCTGAGCTATCTGTCTTATGGCCGAAGGTCCAAGCGTGAATCGATCCCGCGTTGAATTAAGATAACCAGCCTCTTCCAGTGCCTGCACCATTCGGCGAACCTCTTCCAATTCGAATCTCGCTTCCTCCCCCAGAAGATCTTCTACTTCGTCTAAATCAAGATCCGTCAGCCTTCCACTTCTCATCACTTCTCTGATTGTGGCATCCAGTTCATTGATCCGCCTCATTTCTTCAACTAATTCCATTCCTTTTCCCAATGAAATCTGAGAGGACCCCGTAAAGTTATAAGCATCAATCAAATCCTCAAAGGGTGAAATCTCCTGAATGTGACTAGCAAGCTCACTCAATAACGAAGACAGTTCACGATCCATAGATTGTTCAAATATTTCTGAAAGCTCATGTCTGACGTCATCAGAAAGACTAGCCGCAATCGAATGCATAGCAATGAAGTTATTTCTAAAATTTTGGATAAGATCGTCAAGATTTGATGGTCTTTTCCGATCCCCTTCCAAACCGAAAAGATCTCCGTACCTATCCATAAACTCATCAAATTTCTCATCTTCACCAGCGAGGCGATCTCTGAGCATACGATTAATTTCGTTTATTGCATCCCTAATATTTACTTCGTCATCGCCCGTCAGGTAATCCAGGCTATTTTTAGCATCTTGAAAAAAACCACGGATCATCTGTTCCTGAAAAACTTCAAGCAAGTTCTGGAATTTATCACGTGCACCGGAATCCATAAATTCATAGTGAGACAGGTGGGTTATAGCCTCTGAAATACTTTCTGGAAGATTCTTTAGCTTTCGCCTCCCATCAGCGGCTCTTTTTTTAAGAAGTTCCATAGCAAATTCGAGTGATTCCTTCTCTGATTCACTGGAATGCTCAAAATTCTGCGAAGCATCGGAGACTCGGCGGGCGATTCCATCTAATTCCGTATCAACTACGTCTTGCAACTGCTCAGAAATTTCACGCACCGGTGATCCCAGGTCGTAGTATTCCTGGTTTAGCCTCCTAAGTTCCTCAAGTCTCCTTAGGAGATCTTTGAGGCCTCCTACAGGCCTAATACCCGTTGAATGTCCCCTCTCGGCATCTGCATATACGTCAGGCCTATCGGAACTAAATCCATCAGCATAGAGATTCCGCAAGGCTTGGTTTACGTCACCGGCCTCGAGTATCTCCGAGGCGAGCCGATCAAACGCTGTTTCTAACTCTTCAAAGGGACTTTGGGTCCCATCCCATTGCGAGTATGTATATCTGGTACCCATAACTGGAATACTACATCAATGAGTGCAGCAAATTTGAAATTACCTAATGGGTTTTGTCATGCTAGAATCGGCAGCCTGTGTAATCAATAATTCGAACTAAAAAATTAATCGCTGGAGTTGATGGAATGAAAATAACTAACATGAGAGTAGAGTGTTATCGCTGGCCTAAAAGAGTTCCACAAAGTAATGGCAAGCACACATACACTCATGACGGACGAAATTTTGTATTTGTAGAAACAGATGAAGGAATTACCGGGGTGGGTCAGATCGGTGGAACACACTCTTCAGACGAGGTGGTTAAGTCAATTTTTAACTATTACAAGGATTTCGTAATTGGACAGGACCCGTTCAATAATGAACGGATATGGGACGAACTCTGGGAGCCTAAGATAACTGGAAGACGCGGCCTTTCAACCCGTGTTATCAGTGGTATCGACATAGCCCTTTGGGACATAAAGGGTAAAGCAGCCAATAAGCCCGTGTACAAACTGCTAGGCGGTTATACCGAGAAGGTTCCGGTTTATATAGCAGGAGGATATTACGAGGAAGGAAAAGGTTTACCTGAGCTGCAAAATGAGATGGTTACCAGTGTTGAAATGGGGGCGGATGCCGTAAAAATGAAGATAGGTGCTGTCCCGATTAACGAGGATGTGGAGAGGGTGAAAGCGGTTCGGGAAGCGGTGGGACCGGACGTGAAACTACTTGTCGATGCAAACTGCGCTTATCGTTATTACGAGGCAATTGAGATAGCCCGAAAAATGGAACCATATGACATATTCTGGTTCGAAGAGCCTATCCCACCGGACGATTACAAGGGTCACGTTCTAATTAGCCAGGCAACATCCATACCTATAGCCACCGGGGAAAATGAGTATACGAAGTATGGATTCAGGGACCTCATAGAAAGCAGGGCTGCCGCAATCCTACAACCCGACGCACTGATTATGGGTGGGCCGACTGAATTCATGAAGGTTGCTGCACAGGCGCAGGCACATAATCTCCCGATAGCACCCCATGGAAGACAGGAAGTACACATTCACCTTCTCTGTGCAATACCAAACGGTCTGATCCTTGAGTATTACAGAGGAGAAACTGATCCTATATTCGACAAAGTCTTCAGCTATACACTACAGGTAGAAAATGGCTTTGTTAGCCCACCAGACCTCCCTGGTTTCGGTATGGAGCCCGATCTGGAATTCTTAGAGCAGTATCGTGTGTTGTAGGGGCTTGAAATAGTTCCGTTTCATAAGTTATTCACTTTACTGGGGCACAATTTCGGGTCACCTAGTTTGATTGTGGATCGATGAATCTTGCTACTTCAAAATTGAATATATCCGGCTTTTCAAAATAGACGGAATGACCACAATCCGGGATAACAGTCACCTGGGATCCTTCAATGTGTTTCGATGCTAATTTAAGAACATGAGGGGGCGTGAGCTCATCCTCCTCACCTACTATGAACTGAACAGGCATGGTGAGTTTCTTAATGTCGGCACCTTTGGGTCCACCGTAAAGTATGCCACCTCCCATATCCCTGGGGGGATTGGATCTCTGTATTTGAAGGTATAGATTTGCCATATCCGGGTTTCTTTCACGAAAACCTTCTGAAAGTGCTCTAAAGCCAATTCCTCTCGTATCCGGATGGGATTCTCTCCAGTCAGTGAGAGCCTTTTCAACATCTCTTTCTCCCATGGCCCCGGTGGTATCAGCAAAAGTTATGCTCGCGACTCTTTCAGGATAATTGACTCCAAATCCTAGAGCTGTCCTGCCACCCATAGACTGAGCAACTAGATGAAATCTCTCGATTCCAAGTGCGTCCACAAGCCCCCTTAAATCATCAGCAAATGCCTCCATACCTGGACCATCTTCTAAATCATAGGAATGACCAAATCCCCTGTGTGAAAAAACAACACAGTCGTATTTGCGGGAAAAATAAGGAATTTGTTGAAACCAGGAAAGTAGATTACCACCAGCTCCATGAGCAAATACAATGGATTCTGCCTCGTTGTTATCTGGTCCGTACCTTTGGTACTCCATTTTTATTCCATTAACGTCGATTTTTGACATATTTATACCTATCTTTTGTAGGGCATCTTGGCATCAGGATTATCATTGACATATTGAACCTGCTGAACGCCAAAATTCTCCTGTAACTGGATTGTAAGACCTCCATCAACCGGAAGAGCATGACCTGTTATAAAAGATGCTTCATCTGAACTGAGAAAAACAGCAGCGTTCCCAATGTCTTCCGGAACTCCAGTCCGTCTAACCGGGTACTGATCTTCAAAAAATTTTAGTCCACCCGGGTTATCTTTCCACGTGCTCTCAAATATCCGTTCCGTCACAATATGTCCCGGACAGATTGCGTTAACCCTTATCCCCATTTCACCGTAGTCAATTGCCATCTGACGTGTCATAGCTATAACAGCAGCCTTACCTGTTTCATAAGTAAGTGCCTTCCGTGCCATCAGTAGCCCATGAACAGACGCGATATTAACGATTGATCCTCCTCCACCTTCTGCAAGTATTGGTATCGCATACTTACTACCTGCATACACAGAGGTAACCAATGAATGTATGTCTCTCTCCCACCTTTCCTCCGAAACCTCTAGTGCTCCACCTTGCTGCCCATCTGCAGCGTTATAGGCATTATTAACCAATACATCGATTCTCCCCCACAGAACTTGAGCTTCGTTTACCATCAATTTCAAATCTTCATAAGAATTCACATCCGTTTTTATAGCTGAGGCCATGCCGCCTATATCCAATATCCCGTCTACTGTTTTATTGGCCGTTTTGAGATCTATATCAGCCACAAGTACTTTGGCACCAGCTAAGGCCATTTTTCGAGATATACCACCACCCACTCCCTGGGCACCCCCGGTGACAATTGCAACTTTACCTGTTAAGTCTGACATCCACTCTCCTTAGTCCTCGACACTTAAAATCTTCGGATAATTTAATGGAGCGCCTCTAGGACTGCCGATTTCACTGAGGTCATAGCGGCTGATATGCCACCTTCCTAGGTTTGCACTCAACAAATCAGAACGGTCAGATCCACAAAAGGCTATATTAGTTGGGCTTGCCATCAAGGTCCCTTCATAATCATCGACAAGAACTTCCAGCCCTCTATCTTGCCTATAGCGCCATATACGATCGGGGCGGTAGCAAGATATGTAAAGCGTTCCTTCATTATCAAAAGCAAGTCCATCAGGCACACTTCGAGGTACCAGAGTCACTATTTCCCGAGATCCCGACGTACCATCATCATTTATAGAGATTCGTTCTATCCGCGGTTGATCGAGACTGACCGCCACGTAAAGATACTCACCCTCAGGAGACAGACACAAACCGTTTGGAAAAGTTTTTGGGTACTCAGACCACACATCGGTATAACCTTCCGGCGTAACGCGAAAGATTTTTCCGTTCGATTCACCCCATATACCTGCATCAGATACATATAGATTCCCATGAGCGTCGAAAACGGGATAGTTGGGCGCAAGCATCTCATTGCCTTCAGCACCTCCGGAATACAGGGACACTTTTCCTGTAGTAGTAATCTTATAAACACCATTGGCAACACAGGCATAAAGGTTATGGTCCAAGTCCTGGCATATCCCACCCACGAAACCCGGAGTGGTGGCGAACTGTTCAAAGGTACTTTGAACTAGGTCAATACGGTATATTTGTCCGCTTTCTCCACCTGCGTAGGCAAACCCGTCACACCCCCAGGCTACACATTCTGGATGGTCCAGTCCCTGTCCAAAACTACCAACGCAGTAGGAGACAGATTCGTGCACGTCTAAAAGTGGTTGTCCAGATTGCTTATTATTCACAGTGTTAAAGCCCTACTTACTAAGTGTGAAACGCTCACCCCACATCAAGTGATACAGTCCCTAAATTATCCATTTCAACTACAGCTAGGGTGCCTGATTCAATAAATATCGGGGGTATCATGCTACCGGTAATTACAACGTCCCCTTTTCGGAGTGATTTACCTCGAGATGCAACTGCATTGGCTATCCATATCATCGGTTCAACTGGATGTCCGTTAACATCCTCTCCTCTGGCTGTTCCAGCTGATTGTCCATTTAACTTAAGTTCACAGACCGATCCCGGAATATCAAGGTCTCGCCAGTTTTCGACCGTATCACCTATTACGACTCCGGCACCACTGATGTTGGTGGCTATGGACTGCGGGATACTGGCATCTCCTAGGGAAGGCCTTCCATCAATAATCTCAAAAGCCAGTGCGATATGTGCCACTGACCCATAAACAGTCTCTCTTGTAAAAGGAGCTTCGCTTTGGAGTAAATCATTTCCAAGTGTGACGGCGACCTCGCACTCAACTCCAATATTTACGTAATCTGAGGCTTTCACTTTACAGGGAGAATTAAAGACACCGTCGGAGAGTATTCTTCCATATACGGGCTCTTTGGCTCCGAGTCTCTCCTGCATTACTTTTGTAGTATAGGCAATCTTGTAACCCGCATAGCCTCCCGCATCCCTAGCCTTAAGATCCATATAGACGTCCTGCACAGAATACGCTTCTTCTATGTCTGCTGGAGCTTCTGGTCCGACCATTAAGGAAAATTCCTCTCTGGCAATGAATTCCTTATAAAGAGACTGACCCGCTCTTTCTATCCTACTCTCAGGCATTATCCCTCCTATCTATTACGTCGAATTAAACTAAAAATTGTTCATTCAAGCAGTTTCCTAATCACTGAAGGGAGCATCCCTCCAGGCAAGAGCAGCTTTTAATCCCTGCTCATTTGATATCCGATTAAACTCCCTAACGATCTCCGATTGATGGGCAACAGCATCCGTTTCAGCCGCAATTATCTGCATCATGTTTCTGCCCATGAGGTCGAGTGCCTTGTTCACAATGCTCTTATTTGCAGCAAGCATGTCCCACGGGATTTTCGCCATTTTGTTTGCTAAATCATCGACGGCAGCATCAAGTCCTTCAGCAGGCACTGATTGCATCACCAAACCCATCTTTTCCGCTTCCTTACCCGATACTGTCTCACCTGTGAGCATAAACCACTTCGCTCTCTGTGGACCCACCATGTATGTCCACATATGGGTAGGAGGAGTGCCCATGGAACGAACTGGCGGGAAACCAATATTGGCGTCGTCAGCCGCTATGACAATGTCACAGTGAAGGGCCAAATCAGTTCCACCTGCTATAACGTGACCATGTATCCCAGCAATCACCGGCTTACTTAGATCAAAAACCGAGGTCATAAGGCGGGCAGTTTTTCTCAACCTGTGCATGTCCTGCCTGATGTTCCCTCTCCTCTCTGCCGAGGCTGTCCTCTCTTCCTCCGTCTGGGGAGGTGTTACGTCGTACCCGGCACAAAAAGCCCTACCGGCACCTCTTAAAGTTATAACTCTGACATTCAGATCGTCGTCAGCCTCCTGAAGACAGTCATATAATTCCTTCTGTAATGGAAGACTGAGAGCATTGAGCTTCTCTGGCCTATTGAGTAGCACATTGGCAACCCCATTGTCGGAAACTTCATATTTAATGAATTCGTAACTCATTTCCTTCTCCTTTAGCGACACGGCTCCTTCAGGTTCCGAGATAGTAGTAGAAAAGCCGCGAAATAGTATCATGGGGGCTTACGTTTCAATTAATTTAACTGAAAGATATTAGAATCCTCTGACGTGCCACAGAGACTATGGCACAGGCACCAATTGGAATACTTTTGAAAAATCTTCTAAATCTCATCTACTCATGGCACCCCAGACCTCCATTTTTCTACGGGTGGTTGGTCTTGGGAGTCGCGGCTGTGGGAGCTTTTATAGCGGCCAGCGTTTCTCAAACCGTCCTAGCAGGAGTTCAGGACTTAATTGCTCAAGACATGGAATGGGACAGAAAAACCATTGCTCTTGCCGCCACACTGGGTACCTGGACTTCAGGTATGACAATGCCATTCATAGGTAGACTGGTCGACAGGTTCGGGCCAAGGTGGATGATGTTGAGTGCGGCCATACTAGTGGGTTTAGGACTAATATTCCTCTCAGAATCTCAGACCATTTGGCAGTTTTTCTTTGCTTACATTATTGTCCGATCCATAGCAGGACCTAACCTGCAGAACCTTATACCCAGGACAATAGCAGTAAATTTTTTCAGTAAGCGAAGAAATCTAGCGATGGGATTCACTTCTTTAAACCGTATCGCGAGTGAATCTGTAAACATTCAGATAATAACAGCGCTCTCCACCGCATTCTCTTGGCGAGTGGCGTACAGAACTCTTGGACTAGCCGCCATTCCACTATCGTTGCCGATATTTTTAATGGTGAGACACAAGCCAGAAGACGTTGGCCAACTTCCAGATGGGGATTCATCTCAGGAAAGTGAAAAACTATCGTCAAGTAACAGCGAGAAATCTTCTAAAGAACGTAAATGGTCTATACGGGAAATCATATCTCTACCATCGTTCTGGTTCATACTTACTGCAGAATTCGTAGCAGTGGCGGCAACGTCCATGGTCGTGTTTCAATTGGTTCCATTCCTTGTAGACGGGGGGATGACACAAGTCACAGCTGCAGGCGCTCTTACATTAGGAAACCTCTTAGGGGGAATGACTGTCCCATTATGGGGGTGGCTCACCGATCGGTTCACGATAAAGAAAATATCTATTCTTATTGTCTTAACAGCAATTTTCCCAACCCTTCTTTTCACGATGGTGACGCCACTCAGTTTGGGCTTTCCACTCGTCGTAACATGGACTGCCATCACAGGAGCCGTAAATGTCCTGGGAAGCATGATGCTAGGGACCGTTTTTAACAGAGGCTCTTTCGGAACAGTAACCGGAATAACAGGCCCAAGCAGGACAGCTGCAATGGGACTAGGGCCAACCGCAGGGGCCTTAGTAGCAAGTTGGAGAGGTAGCTACAACCCCATATTCGTTACTGCAATTGTCGGATATATTCTTGTGATAATTCTTTATTCTAGCGTTAAGACTGAAAACTCTCCGCTATAAATCCTCTCATCCTGGCTTTGACAAGTTCAGCCAACTTCGTTGGTTGCTTGTCAAAAGAATGAGTTGCACCAGGATATACATTTAATGTGGACGGGTTTCCAGAAGCAAACCAACGTGAATGCATGAACAACGAATCATCTAACAAAGGATCCAATGTACCTACCGTAAACAGAGCCGGAGCCAGGTCATGCAAGGAAGCGAATAGAGGTGACACATCGGGGTCTCTACGCATTTCAGGGTCCGGAACATACTGCTCCGAATACCACTCCATTATAGGTGTATTCAAAATCAGGTAACGATCTCCCCAGAGACGGCTACTTGGGGTGGAAGATAAATCAAACCATCCATAGACGAGATTGGCCCCGGAAAAGCCGGAGTATCCGTGTCTATCTCTCATTCTAATCATAGTTGAAGCAGCTAGATGACCACCGGCGGATTCTCCACCTATCGCAATTCGGTCTGTGCCGAACTCTGTCTGAGCATTTTCTATAACCCACTCTGCAACTACTTCACAGTCATCTTGAGCAGCTGGATATGGATCTTCTGGAGCCAATCGGTAGTCAACACTAATAACGACCGCATTAGCATCTTCCATAATCTCCAGTAACTGGTCGTCCTGATGATGTGCTCTTCCCGTAACAAACCCTCCACCATGAATATGCAAATACACCCCATCAATCTGCGTCGTAGGAATGAACGCTCTTACCGGAACCGATCTATTATCTGTGGGTATTTCGCGTGTAATAGCTTTATCCGAAAGGACTGGCTTTGGTCTTGTTGGCGTCCCATTCTCACGTTCCTCTCTAGCAGCAACAGGACCCATTTCCGTTATTTGCACCTGCTTACTGAGGTCCTCTTCAAGCTGAGAGACAAATTCTCTAAGTTCCACTTGGACTTCTGAAGTAAAAAAAGACGTTTCTTCTTGCATTACCTATTCCCTGATGTGGCCATCACCTAAAACTATCCATTTATAAGAAGTTAATTCCTTTAGCCCCATTGGACCGCGAGCGTGCATTTTATTGGTGCTTATCGCAACTTCTGCACCTAAACCGAACTGACCACCATCGTTAAACCTTGTCGAAGCATTAACCATTACGGCACTCGAATCAACCTCGTTTAAAAATCTGGTTGCAGAAGAAGTATCCTCAGTCACGATCGCTTCGGAATGACCAGTCCCATGATCCAGTATATGGTCGAGAGCAGCTTCCAAAGAGTCAACAACTTTCACCCCGGCAGTAAGAGAGAGATGCTCAGTATCCCAATCCTCTTCAACAGCAGGTGTAATTTTTACATCCTCTCGGCTTCCCAAAATTGACATTGACCTTGTATCACAGCGCATTTCCACACCTGCCTCAGCAAATGCATTGGCAATTTTAGGTAAATATTCTGGAGCCGCAGAAACATGAACAAGCATTGTATCTAAGGCATTGCAAACAGATGGTCTTTGAACCTTCGCATTGAAAACTATATCCACTGCCATATCTAGAGAAGCTGACTCATCCACATACGTGTGGCACACTCCAACTCCTCCTATTATGGAGGGCATCGAAGCTTCTTTCGCAACTCGGGCGACCAAGTCCGCTCCACCCCTTGGAATCATGAGATCTATAAACTCATCCATTTTTAGCATTTCAGATACAAATTTTCTGTCCGTACTACCGACGATTTGAACAGCGTCTTTTGATATCCCTGCGTCTAAAATCGCAGCCCTGATAACATCTGCCAAAACAGTGTTGGAATGAAAAGCCTCACTCCCTCCCCGAAGTATCACCGCATTACCAGACTTCAAGCACAAAGCAGATATGTCTACAGTTACATTGGGCCTGCTTTCATAAATCACGCCTATCACACCAAGCGGAACCCTTCTTCGACTAACTTCAAGCCCATTGGGCATCGTATTCATTTCGATGATTTCCCCAACAGGATCAGACAACCCAACAACGCTCAAAGCATCACGCGCAATAACGTCAATACGTTCATCATTCAATAAAAGTCGATCTAGGACAGCCTCAGAAAGTCCTTTTTTCCTGCCCTTCTCAATATCGCGACTATTCTCCAGGACGATTTCCGATCTGGACGATGACAGGCCATCAGCAATATTGCTGATAGCTTTATTCCTAACATCCCCCGATAAAGAAGCCAAGCTTCTTGCAGCAGACGTGGCAGCCTTCCCTATTTTTCTCAATTCCACAGAATCCATACCTTATCCTGTATCAATCGTTCAGAAGTACTAAGTTGTCCTTGTGAATGACTTCATCTCCATGGTGGTAACCAAGTATCTGCTCAATTCTACTCGACCTGACTCCACTTAGTTTTTTTACATCATCTGCTCCATAATTGGAGATCCCTGCGGCAATGACAAATCCACTAGAGTCTTGAACCGAAACGATATCTCCTCTGACAAATGTACCTCGGCTCCCAACTATTCCGGCCGGAAGCAAACTTGTGTTACCACTTGTCATTGCATTAACTGCACCTCCATCCACTTCAATGGAATTTTTAGCACCAGTAGCATCCCTCAACCCACTCAACATCCAACGTTTTCGACTCTCTAATTTGCTCACTGTAGCTTTGAATAGAGTTCCCAAACTCTCTCCTGCCACAAGACGAGTGATCGCGTCTCCATCCAACCCGCTCGCTATAACAACATCGACACCGGAGGCTGTCGCCAAACGCGCAGCTTCAATCTTGGTGACCATACCACCTCTGCCCATTTTGTCAGCAGAAGGTCCAGCTAAAGAACTTATACTGTCATCTAAGCGGTGAACAACAGGAATAATTTCCGCGTCTACGTGAAGGTTGGGATCTTTCGTGTACATGCCTCCTACAGTTCCAAGAATTATTAGTAGGTCAGCATCAACCAAATTAGCTATTAGAGCAGACAAATTATCATTGTCACCGAAAACTTCCCCTTCTAACTCATCTACCGCCACAACATCGTTTTCATTAACTACAGGAATGACACCATTATCCATAAGAGCAGAGAGGGTATTTCTTAGATTAAGATATCCGAGCCTATCATTTACGTCTCTACGCGACAAAAGCGCTTGCGCTGATACCAAACCATGAGAAGCAAATTCCTCCTCGTACACATGGATCAATCTACCTTGGCCAACAGCAGCCAATACCTGTCTACCAGGTAAATCACCAGTGCCACTCTGACCACTAAAGCTTCTTAGAACACCCCTTCCGGCCGCAACAGCACCTGAAGATACCAATATGATTTGCATCCCACTAAGACTGAGGGTAGCAATCTGTGAGACCACATTTCCAACCATAGCTAAGTCGAGTTCATCTGTTCCTCCCGTTAGGAGGCTTGTGCCCACCTTAACTACGATGCGCCTATGATTACCCTTGACGGTGTTAGACATGAAACGATCTTTGGAAATTCTCTTTAAATATCAACTCAAAAACCCATACTTCTACGATAACTCAGATTATAAATGGGTGGATGGATCAACATGAAAATTATATCAGTGGACACATATCAAGATAAGATTCTCTTAC
>Ga0209034_10000243_pt1 | contig 27478 bp, 27 predicted proteins | sample MarorgKNORR_S2LV_2_FD_188219 | JGI IMG/M metagenome (GOLD analysis project Ga0209034, IMG submission 188219) | Marine microbial communities from the Southern Atlantic Ocean, analyzing organic carbon cycling - 250m_A/KNORR_S2/LV (SPAdes) (version 2) | ecosystem: Environmental > Aquatic > Marine... | reverse complement strand
AGTGGTGCCGGGCCAAAAGCATGGATACTTTTGGTGCCTTCGGTCCTAGCATAAGCACTAAGGTGGATCTCAATCAAATGCAGGTCAAAACCTTCAATCGTGGAAGAATGAGGCAGGATTATGCAGTCTCTGATTTTATTTTTTCGCCTCAGCAAATAGTTAGTTTTTTGTCCCAGGAAATGACTTTATTCCCTGGAGATTTGATTGCGTGTGGTACCGGTGACGGTATTTTATTGTGGAAGCCGGGAACTACTGTTGAAGTTAGAATTAATGGGCTGGATCCGCTTACGAACGTCATGGCATCTAACTGAACCTTTTCGACTTCAAGAACGGATGGAATGAATCGGAACATGCTAATTTTGACGATAGCCTTGCTGGCCGGTTATCAGTCAATTACTTCCTTAAGCAATGCCTTTGGATAAATTAAAGGTGTGGCTGCCTCAGAGTAATGCAAGAGGATGAGAGCATCCTAAACTTGAACTTTACTGTTGGCCAATAAATTGACTGGCCAAAATCAACTTTGTGAGAGTACATATGTGGATTTTTAGTTTGACCATGAGTTATTCTTGCGCGTCGGCTCCCATCCGTTTCAGTAAAAGTTTTCACGGGAACCGGCAAATTTGGATCACTAATGTTAATTGGGATAGGTTAGCCATAGTCTGCTTGCTTCTTGAATTAGCAAACCCTATTAGTAATGGCTGTGGGAGCTGGAGGTTTAATCAGTGATGGATGAATTGATTTACAATTTTGCGGTTTGGCTAGACGACACGCGATGGAGCGCTATGTTGCATGAGTCTTATTATATGTATAACTGGGTAGAGTCGACACATGTAATGACTCTAATGATTAGCCTGGGTATGCTTTTTCTTATCGATTTACGCATGCTTGGTTATGCTCTGCCCGATGTTCCGGCTAGCAAAATTGCACAAAAACTCAGTATACCAATGGCATTTGGATTCACAGTCATGTTTATCACTGGTATCAGTTTGTTTTATGCAGTGCCCGTGCGCAGCGCCCAGAGTGTATGGTTTCGTGTAAAAATGGTGCTACTAGTAGCATGTGCTGTTAACGCTTATCTGTTCCATAAACGAATGAACGAATCAGTTTCCTCATGGGATAATGATGCCCGTGCACCAAGTCGCATTAGGCATGGAGCTGCCTTGTCCCTCGGATTCTGGACCATTGTTGTGATTTGCGGGCGATTCATTGCTTATGATTGGTTTGACTGCGACTATGATCAATCTGGGTTTATCGAATTTGTTGCTGGATGTGTACCTGGTCAGGAAAGATTTTAGATTTCGAAAAGGTTCTTCCTTACCACAGGAAATAGCATAAAGATTAAGGAGATAGTCTGATGCCAACTTCTATATTTGGGCCCTATACAAGAACAATTTTCACGGGGGCAGTGATCACGGGGTTACTGCTATTCTCATTTACCTACGCTCGTGTTGGTGTTTGGATTGAGGTGCAACCTTTTTTTGAATGGATGGAGACAACCTGGTTTGGTGTAATTGGTAAGACATGGGGCGCAGCTTTTGCTTCTATTCAGGCCATCCATCTGATAGGCCTCGCTCTACTGGGGGGAAGTGTAATAGTGGGAGACGGGCGCGTCCTCGGTCTTATTCTCGCCGATGTACCCGCTCGCACAATTATTGACAGAGCCCATAAAGTATTTTTTTGGGCACTTATGACATTGTTGGCTACCGGGATATTTATGGCTTGCGGTGTAGCCATGAAATTATATTATCTACCAGTTTATTGGTACAAGATGCTGGCCCTTTGTACGGGTGTATTTTTTCATTTCTATATACGTAAGCCGTTATTACAACGAGAACTGGAGGACATTAATCCGTGGTTACTTAAGGCGGTTGGCGTGTCTTCTGTAATGATTTGGTTTACGGTTGCCGCCACGGGGCGTTGGATAGGATTCAGCGGATAGGGATTCAGGAGTTATAATGATGAGTGAAGAAAGTCAAAAAGAGTCACAAATTAAGGATGAACAAACATCAGCCATACTGGCAACGTCAACTATAATAATCTTCTTCGCTGTGTACTGGTTTTTCCAGATCCAGTCGGTACGAGAATTGTTGGAACTAGCGTACGGGTGAGCAAGTTAGTCCGAGAGTGACCCAAAAAGCTGGCTATATGCCAGAGCCAGCTTTTTATTTCAGGTCATAGTTACTGCCTTTTGTCATTGCATCGGAGAATAATCCGTAGCCACCATGTATTTAGCCTCAATACCACCGAGGATTTGTCCATTGGCGTTAGATGCAGCCGCAACTTCTGCCCATTCTGGGTCTGCTATAAAAGCTTGCCAAGAAGCAGTTGCAGTTTCTAGATCAGCATGTTCGAGCATGTAGACAAGCGTGTCTTCCCTTTCTTCCTCGCTGGTAGGGGACCAGTATCCAACAATTTCCATGCCGTGCTTACGAAATATACGAGTCGTATGATTTCTGAATCTGGCATGGAGGTTGTCTAGATTACCTGGTGTAGCTTTATAGGTGCGTAGTTCGAATACTTTTTCGCTTTGAGCCGAAGATGTAAAAAATATGCCGGCTCCTACGCCTACTATTAAAGAAAGCAGAGGAATTACTATTGCTTTTAATATCTTATCCACTTTGATCTCCTGTGGGTTAAATAATGACTTAAAGTATAATCGAGCACTTTTGAAATAGCGATTGAAACGAAGCGCAACAATGACAATCTATCCTCAGGTGTCAGCACGAATTCAATGTACTCAGCGTGCAGATTAGATTTACAGGGATTCTTCTAGTATGATCTCGCCGCTGCGAGCAGAGGAAAGGAAAATTCGCATTCTTCTGATATCGCGACACAACGAAGTGCATTGTTAACTGCTGCTAAAAATTACTACTGCGACAATCCGCTACAAGAACCGAAGTTAATAGATCTTTAAAATAAGCTGCGACTTATAAAATGTATTTTTGCGATTGAATTTAAAGTATGAGTAAAAATAAAAACCCCCTAGGAATAACGGACGTCGTACTGCGCGATGCTCACCAATCGTTATTTGCAACCCGCATGCGTATTGATGACATGTTACCAATTGCCGAAAAGTTGGATCAGGTAGGGTTTTGGTCACTTGAATCATGGGGCGGCGCAACTTTCGATGCCTGCATTCGTTTTCTAGGTGAAGATCCTTGGGAGCGTATTCGCCGATTTAAGGAAGTTATGCCTAATACACCGCAGCAGATGTTACTTCGTGGGCAGAACATTCTGGGCTATCGGCACTATGCAGACGATGTGGTAGATAAATTTGTTGAAAGAGCCTCTATAAACGGCGTTGATGTGTTCCGTATCTTCGATGCTATGAATGATATGCGTAATCTGGAAACATCTATAAAGTCTGTCAGAAAATACGAAAAACATGCGCAAGGTGCCATTTCTTACACTATTAGCCCGATCTACACTATTGATAGCTGGCTTGATATGGCCCGGCAGATTGAAAGTATGGGGGCGGATTCAATCTGCATCAAAGACATGGCAGGCCTGCTCAAACCTTACGTTGCTTATGAGCTCATCAAAGCGCTAAAAAAGGTTATTAATATACCTATCCACATGCAGTGCCATGCAACTACCGGGATGTCAACAGCAACCTACCTAAAAGCTGTGGAAGCTGGTATAGATAATATTGACACGTCTATCTCGTCTATGAGTATGACCTATGGTCATTCGCCAACAGAATCATTGGTGGCCATTTTTGATTCCACCGAGCGTGATCCTGGGCTGGATATTAAGCTGTTGGAAGAGATTGCCAGTTACTTTCGAGAGGTTCGTAAGAAGTACGCTAAATTCGAGGGATCTCTCAAGGGGATTGATTCGCGAATTCTCGTCTCACAAGTACCAGGTGGCATGCTTTCTAATCTTGAAAACCAGCTAATCGAACAGAACGCCATTGATCGAATGGATGAAGTGTTAGAAGAGATACCAAAAGTGCGTGAAGATCTGGGATTCATTCCAATGGTTACACCAACATCACAGATCGTTGGCACCCAATCAGTACTAAATGTGTTGGTAGGCGAGCGGTACAAAATAATTTCTGCTGAAACGGAAGGGCTGCTCAGAGGTGAATACGGTGCGACTCCGGCTCCGGTTAACCGTGAATTACAGGCCAAGGCTCTTAAAGGGGGTGAACCAATTAGTTGTCGCCCTGCTGATTTGTTAGAGCCCGAGTTCGAGAAGCAGAAGGCTGAATTACTAAAAATCGCTAAGAATGAAAGTACTACTCTGGCTAACGAAGACGATGATGCGCTGACTTATATTTTATTTCCGCACCCAGGATTGAAGTTTCTTAAAAATCGTAATAATCCTGAAGCCTTTGAACCTGTGCCAACTATAGGGCGGGATTAGTAGATTAGCGCTTCATAGATCAACAGCAATTCGATTATTTACAGATAACGCTGATTGGATGTTAATACCAATTAAGGAGAAGACAGCTCGTCATCCAAGATGTTCTGGTTCATGGTTTCTGCAGGTGCTTCCGATATTGGTTTACCAACGACCCGAGCAGGAACCCCGACGACAGTCGTATGGGCTTCGACATCAGTAAGTACCACGCTCCCAGCACCAATCTTGGCACCTTCTCCAATTTCAATATTACCGAGTACCGTTGCGCTAGCTGCAATCAGTACGCCGGTGCGAATTTTTGGGTGGCGATCCCCTTGTTCATTTCCTGTACCACCAAGAGTGACTTGCTGAAGAATGGAGACGTTGTCCTCTATAACTGAAGTCTCTCCGATTACGATCCCGGTGGCATGGTCAAACATAATGCCTTTTCCAATTATGCAGGCAGGATGGATATCCACGCCAAACACTTCCGAGTTTCGGCTTTGGATGAACAAAGCCAAGTCTCTCCGGTCGTTGTTCCATAAGAAATGGGATAACCGATGTACTTGGATCGAAAGAAACCCTTTAAGATAAAGAATTACCGGCAGGTAAGAGCTAATTGCAGGATCTCTTTCATAGACGGCGGTGATATCACATGTCGCAAATTCAATAATTTGTGGTGAGGTTGAAAAGGCGTTATCGAATAATTCACGTACGGTGATGGCCGGCATCACATCATCAGAAAGCTTGTTAGCGAGGATGAAACTTAGTGCAGTCTCCAGGCTGTCATGATTTAGTACACAGGCAGCGACATAACCGGCCAACAGAGGCTCCTGCTGAATAGCCTCTTCAGCCTCATTCTTTAGTTGCTGCCAAAGTTCATCGGTCATTCTATGTTCCGGTGTATTAAAAGGATGACCGATTATAAAGCCCTAAAGTGGGCTGACAAGCTTAAGAGAAGGAAAAGCTGGATAAAATAGTGAGTAAAACGGGGAAGAGACAAACGCCCTCAGTTTTTTGTAGTATCTGTAAGATGAAAGTGAAACTCAATATAGTCGGTTGGTGTTGTTTGTACCTGCTAGCTGATGGCCTAGTGTTGGCTCAAGAACGCGATCAGGCCCAGTATTGGTTGGATCTGGCTGCTACTGACCAAACATATGCCGATCGGTCGAGTGAAATTGGTCGTACCCGCGCTTTCCGTGAATTCCTTGGAGAGGGTTCCATCGTGTTCCGAGAGAATGGCCCTGTTGATGCTCTCGAAGAATATCGGATAGCGGATTTCGCTCGTGACGAACTCACCTGGGAATCTCATTACATTGATGTATCACGTGATGGTGACCTCGGCTTAACGGCCGGGCCTTACACCTTGGTAGATGAATCTGGGGAAGAATTGGATTTGTTTGGATACCTAGTAGGCATTTGGAAGAAAGCAGATGACCGCTGGGAACTAATGGCAGACATGGCGGCTCCTATTCCCGGTTATCTGAGTCTCGCCGTTGAGCCAAATTCGGAAGATACCTTACCTGTGTTGAGCGAGACAGCTCACCCAGTGGTAGCCATGTCAGTAGAAAACACCATGCAAAGCCTGATTGATGCGGATAACTTGTTTGGCCTATCGATCAATTTCCGGGGAGGGCAACGAGCGCTTCTTAGATATGGGCTCGAAAACTCGCGCGTCTACTTGCCCAATATGGGGCCTGCCGTCGGTGCCGAAGTCGCTAGCGCAGTTTACGGGGCCTACCTTGATGACCAGCTTCGCACCACGAATCCGATCAGTCTAACGTATATGGGGGGATTCTTGTCTTCATCTAAAGAGATGGGTTATACATATGGCACAATGGAAGCTGACACTGACGAATTAGGCCCGGGTTTCCGCGCAAGTTATTTGCGGTTATGGCGCCTCAATGAAATTAATGAATGGCGTATTGCAGTTGAAGCGTTAAATCCAATTAATTAATTACTAACCTGAATCACTCTATCGCCATATCGATAGGAAGTTCCTTGTAAATTTTCGATTTCTATGGCCAACCGATGAAGTCCGTTACTTAGGCTACTGGTATCCAGGCTGTAGCTATAGCCGAGGATGGGTGCGTTGGGATCTTTTTGCACATTCATGGTTTCTACGACATCCTCACGCCGGATACTATACTGGGTTCGTCCGATGCGCTGATCATCTACTACCAGATACACTGCCTGCACACCAATATCTTCGTTATATGCCCATCCGCGAATATTCTCAGTCTTACTCAATTCAGCGTCGGGTTCAGGATAATCTATCCATGCTCGAGGAGGGTAGGGGCAGGGAAAGGAATGGGAATTTGGTTGAGAAGCTCTGTCGATAATTCTATCGGCCAGATAATAACTAAATCGTTTGTCCCCGTTAAATAAATTTAGTTCGTCTATGAATTCGATACTGTTCACGTGCTGGCACATGACGCCAAGTAAATCATGTTTGTCAGGTACGGTGAGTGTGCTGTCTTCATTAATATATAAAGCTGGTCGATTCAGCGCTGTGCTAAGACCCGATTCGTCTTTTTGCCACAATTGAATTTGAGTAATGCGCCCATCCCGAACAGCTTTGTCTCTATCTAATGTGTAGGTTTCGTTGGATAAGCCTGCGAATTCTATTTGAGCTGCAGTGTAGTAGTTGTCCGTAATAATAACAGGCTGTTCTCTTGGGAATCTCTGCCTAATCAACGCTGTGGTATGAGTCGCAAATGGCTTCCAGCCTGCCATTTTGTTTGAAAGAACGTTAGTACCTAGCAAAGTTTGCAGGGGTAATTGGTAAGCCTGTGTTCCGACCCCTACTAAAGCGATTATTGTCCCGGTAAAACCCAGCACAGGAATGGAAAATATGAGTCTACGCGCTATCAAATGGCCCCACCTGTTGCTAGACCATTGGTAGCATTCTCTCAAGATATTTGGCAGGAAGATTAACAGAGGGAAGTAACCGGATAATGGCCAATGAATCGACGTGCTAGTAGCATCCGTCCAGGGAGCGAGCAAAAGGTACACAAAAACATTGGTTGCCGAAAAGCTAAAAAGCATGGCAGCAACTTGGTCTTGGTGTTTGGCGCGCTTATATAATTTCCATAGTGTGATTGCGAATATGACGTACAGTGGGGGTGTAACGACACCAGCCTGCTTGAAGAGATGGAGGAAACCTGTGAGCTGAAATTCCCAAGGATGTCGATTAACGAAATAGAAGCTCGCACTACTCAGCTCGTTGTTCAGATTAAACCAAACTATCGGGATCAGACCAATGCTTGCAATTGCTGCGCTTACCCAGAAACCCGAATTAAACCAATATACCCGCGCAGGTTTATAAAGAGTAAGAAACAATACGGCGGCAAGCGGATAAAGGAAGAATCGATAATGTGTACTTAAACCAAGAGCAACAAATATACCCGTAGCCAGCCAGTAGGGTAATTTATTGGTACGTACCGCTCGTTCAAAAAAACCAATGGAAAGAATTCCTAGGAAAAGTAATGGAACATCTGGTATTGCTAATAAACCCAGAAACCCTCCCAATGGTAAACAAAGGCTGAGAGCCGCCGATTCGACTGCTTGTTGACGCGTAGTAAGAGGAAGGGCGAGCCAATAAATTAGAAAAGGAATACTGCTACCCAGAAGTAGGAACAGCAAGCGCACAGTGAGTGTGTTACCAGGGTCGAGGTTAGATCCAATGCCTACCAGTAATGCGGTCATAAAGGGGAGATCGCTGTACGCGATGGCAGGATTGGCGGAGGCTAACCAATAGAATACTTCATCACTGTACAGGTCAAGAACACTGCTTAGGTACACTTTTAGTCCAAGTACCAGTGCGAAACCAATACTGACCAGTTTTAGCGTTGGCACCCCGATCGCCTGTTGGCCGTCGTCGCGCAAGTAAATATCCCCACTAAAGTTGAACCGCTTCTATTAAGTTCTTGGGAACCATCTTGCTGGAGATTCGTTTGAGGTTCGCGATAAAGACCAGCAAAAAGGTCATCATTGAGACGATCCAGAGGGACGAGAATAAGGGGTTTACGGAGAAAGTGCCAATCTGATAGATCACGGTTGCGGTAATATATGCAAGACCTGTACACCAACCGAATACCAATAAGGTCCAACGCCATCCAGCTTCCTTGTTAACAGCACCCAGTACAGCTACACAGGGGGCATAAAGCAGCACGAATATAAGATAACAAAATGCCGCAAAGGGCCCATTGAACATGGCAGCCATGTTGGTAAGGGTATTACTGCTGACTTCCTGTTCTTCTGCTACAACCTCCACGTTGCTCACATCACCGATAGATATACCTAAAGGATCTACTAGGCTGTCTCCCAACGTCACCAACTCTGAACCGATGGAAGCAAAGGCTTCGCCAGCTGCGGCCAGCAAATCTGGAGGGCCTGTATCGGTCTCGTTTTCCGGTTCACTATAAAGCGCATCGAGTGTTCCAACGATTGCCTCTTTAGCAAACATTCCGGTAAACAATCCTACAGTTGCCGGCCAATTGTCTCGTTCGACTCCAAGAGGAGCGAAAGCGGGTGTTATGGACTTTCCGATTACGCTTAACACGGATTCTTCAGAGTCTTCATTACCAAAACTTAGGTCGGTGCCTATCGAATTTAGGAAGCTTAATACGATGACTACACCTACGATGGTTTTTCCGGCTCGAAAAATAAATCCTTTCAGCCGGTTCCACGTGGTTAATAGAATATTACGGAATATTGGAGGATGGTAGGCAGGCATTTCCTGTATTGATGGTGTGATTTCTCCAGGAAACAACTGTTTGCGAAACACCCAACCGGTTAAGACAGCCAATAAAATACCTAACAAATACAAACCGAAGACAATATTTTGCCCATTTTCTCTAAAGAAAGCTGCCGCGAATAACGCGTAAACCGTCAGACGGGCTCCGCAGCTCATGAATGGTGCCATTGAAATAGCCATTAGCCGGTCGCTGTCCCGGTTGAGAGTACGGGCTGCCATGACAGCTGGTACATTACAACCAAAGCCTACAATTAGTGGCACGAAAGCATTACCGGGCAGTCCAATACCGATCATCAAACGATCGACAACAAATGCTGCACGTGACATGTAGCCCGAGTCTTCTAGAGCAGACAAGCATAGGTATAGGAACCCGATTACTGGAATAAATGTGGCTACCAGGGTTATACCACCACCTACACCTTCAGCGAGCAGAGTAATAACTACTTGAGGCATTGCTAACTGTTCTAATAGCCAAGCAGTGCCATCAACTATTAAGGCGCTGAGAAGGATGTCAAAAAAGTCAATAAATACAGCTCCGAGGTTTACAGCAAACGTAAACATCAAGTAAATCATCAGGAGAAAAAATGGGACTCCTAGCCATCGATTTAGGAGCACGCCATCGATACGTTCTGAAATACTATGCTGAATGGGAGATACTTCAACGACTCCGTCCACTAATCGGCGAGACTGCTGATACCGTTTAATAATGGGTTCCTCTACCGAGTCACTTTTATCTATCTCGAAATTGACCAGGCCCAACTGAGGATCAGCAATTACTGTCTTTAGGCAGGTTACCAGTTCAGTTAGTCCCTGCTTGCGAGCGGCAACCATTTCTATAACAGGGATACGTAGATGCTCGGCAAGGATATGATGAGAAATGTTGATTCCCTGCTGTTCTGCGACGTCCAGCATATTAACTACCATGATTACTGGAATAGATTTTTCCAGGAGTTGCTGGGTTAGAACTAAATTGCGTTCTAGATTGGTAGCATCAACAATATTAATTATTAGGCTGATGTCGGCCTGTTCGAGATAATCTACCGCAATTTTTTCATCAATGCCTTGGTGTTCCTGTTCGAGGGAATAGATGCCGGGTAAATCAACTAGCTCTACTTTTTTGTCATCCAGCTTGAAGTAACCGAATTTTTTTTCAACCGTAACTCCTGGCCAATTACCAACTTTTTGATTGGCTCCCGTGAGCAAATTAAATAGTGTGGTCTTCCCACAATTAGGATTACCTATGAGTGCGATTTTTCTCATGGTTTCCGAATCTCTACCTTAATTATTTCGGCGTCTGCTTTACGTATGCTGATAAGAGTACCACGTACCTTTACCTGTATCGGATCGCCCAAAGGGGCAAAGCGCAGAATTTCTAGGGCTGAACCAGGAATAATACCCAAAGCATACAGACGACTTCTGAGCTCAGGAGGTTCTGGGGCAATATCTAGAACGACACAATGATCGCCACTGGAAGTATTAGCAAGGTGAACTTCGGTCATGGAAAAATTATCACTTTTTAAATCAATAACTTACCAAATAAAATGGGGCTGGAGCTTGTTGCTGAATATAGCAAATCTAAATCTACTTGACAATCATTCTCATTTAGATGTAGATTTAGGCCTGCTCTAAAGGTTTGTTATGTACATATGTATTTGCAGACAAGTTACCGATCATCAAATCCGCGACGTTTGTCGGAGAGGCAGTGTTAGCTTTCGGGATTTGCAAGCGCAAACCGGTATAGCTAGCGAATGCGGTAAATGTGGAAACCTAGCCCAGGCCATCGTTAAGGAATACAGTAAGTCACAATCTTTCGTTAACGCTGCCTAACAGCACTCATCCTTGTTTTATCAAAGTGTCGATTGACTTGCGGCTCGGTTTGAGCGGCAACGTGGTTTATGTAATTCCGTGTCTATGTGTCATTAATCGAATCAAGTCTATATGATAATGGTATTGCTTATCATTTACTTTACCTTATATATCAATAAGTTATATCGTTATTTCTTGACAATTTTCCCTAAACCGGTGATCCTTGCGTAATCCAGTTTAAGGAGATTTATCATGCAAGCAGACCTTAAGGTCATCAAGCACTTGAACAAGGCACTTAGCAATGAACTCATCGCGATCAACCAGTATTTCCTTCATTCACGCATGTATGATGACTGGGGTCTGAAAAAACTCGCAGAAAAGGAACATGAAGAGTCAATTGACGAGATGAAACATGCGGACCAGTTGATCCAACGTATCTTGTTCTTAGAGGGCCTGCCAAATTTACAGGATCTTGGCAACCTACTTATTGGTGAAAATCCTCGGGAAATGTTGGAATGCGATTTGCGCTTGGAAATGAATGCTACGCCTGACTTACGTGAAGGCATTGCCTACTGTGAATCGGTCAGTGATTTTGTGAGCCGCGATATTCTCTCAGAAATTCTAGATAGCGAAGAAGAACATATTGACTGGCTCGAGACACAACTAGGGCTTATCGATAAGGTAGGTCTCGAGAATTACCAACAATCAATGATTTAGAAAAGATATCTGCAGGTCGAGTCAAAAAATTTGCAAAGGGTTGAACTTCTTTATTTGTTTAAGTCTGAGCTAATCGCTCTAGAAGTAAATTCTGCGCATCGGGCTCCTTAGAGTCATAAGTTCGCTCCCTATATTCTCCAGTTGCCTGCAGCTCCCAGCTTTGACCCTTGGTGCTGATGTAAGTTTCCATTTCCTCGATAATTCGGCGTGCCATTTTTTTACCGAGAATAGGAAAGCTGACTTCTATCCTATTAGACAAATTTCTTTCCATCCAGTCAGCCGAAGAACAGTAAACTGGATGATTTGCATTTTGAAAGTAATATACTCGGGAATGTTCTAGGAATCTTCCTACTACTGATACCACTCTTATATTTTCGCTAACTCCGAGAATTTGTGGTTTCAAACAACAAACGCCTCGAACAATAAGGTCGATTTTAACTCCCGCTGAAGAAGCTTTATATAACTCTTTTATTACAGCCGGATCCGTAAGAGAATTTAGTTTTGCAATAATTCGCGCTGGTTCGCCATTAAGCGCAGTTTGTTTTTCGTGTTTAATCATTTTTACTATTGATTTTCGCAAATTAAATGGGGCATGGACGATTAATTTAGGATGAATTTTTTTTCCCATGCCGGTGATTTGTTGAAAAACTTTGTGAACATCAGCACACAAGGTAGGTTCTGCCGTTAACAGACTGTAGTCTGTATACAGAAGAGAGGTCTTGCGATGGTAATTGCCGGTTCCTAAATGGGCATATCGTCTAAGAGAGTTTCCTATTCTTCGTACAAAAAGTAACATTTTTGCATGAGTTTTATAGCCCATAACCCCATATACCACAACAGCTCCAGCCTCCTGTAATATGCTGGCGAAGTGTATATTCTCTTCTTCATCAAATGTCGCGCGAAGCTCAATTACGACAGTTACTTCTTTACCATTTCGAGCTGCTTCGACAAGTGCTTCCACCATCTCTGAAGTTTCATTAGTTCTATAGAGGGTTTGTTTAATAGAAAGGATACTGGGGTCCTTTGCGGCTTGCCGAACCCAATCAATAATAGGAATGAAGGATTGATACGGATGCAGGAGAAGTTGATCACCTTTATCGACGGCAGCAAAAATGTCGGCATTCTCTTCCAATGAAGTAGGGGTGCCTGGGGAAAACTTTGTAAAGTGTAAGTCAGGCCTGTCGACCATGTCGATTAGCGCCGTTAATCGTTGCAGATTAACGGGCCCGTCTAGAGTAAACAGCTCATCATTGCTGAGACTAAATTTTTCGAGAAGGAAACTGGTTAATTCCTCTGGACAATCTATACCGACTTCAAGCTTTGTGGCAGTACCAAATCGACGGCTATGCAATTCTCCCTGAAGCGCACTGGCGACGTCTTGAATTTCTACATTTGACATTTCTAGATCAGAATTTCGAGTTACTCTAAACTGATGGCATTCTGAGACAGTCATGCCAGGGAAAAACTCTTCAACGTAGGCATGGATAATTGAAGACAGGAATACAAAATTGTCACCTTCCGGCATGATCTCTTCGGGAACTTTTATAAGCCGTGGCAAAGAACGGGGTGCTGGCACTACAGCGAGGCCACTGTCCCTTCCGAACGCATCTTTGCCATCAAGGGATAGGATAAAGTTCAAGCTCTTGTTTACTAGTCGAGGAAAAGGATGTGCGGGATCTAAACCAAGCGGGCTAACTACGGGTATCACTTCGTCATGGAAGTAAGATTTTGTCCATTCGATTACATTCTTATTCCATTTATCACGATGAAGAAAATGTATATTTTCCTGTGCTAATGATGGGAATAAATCTTTATTCAAGATACGGTATTGTTCACGCAGCTCATTTCGTACTACTTCATGGATTTCCTTTAAAATCTGTTCCGCGTGTTTACCATCAGGTCCTAGCCGTTGACGACCAAAATCTAGTTGCTTCTTAAGGCCTGAAACTCTTATTTCATAAAATTCATCAAGATTTGAGCTAAAAATGAGTAAGAAGATTAGCCGCTCAAGCAATGGGTGTTTGTGATTCTTAGCTTGTTGTAATACACGGGAGTTAAATTTCAGCAGGCTCAATTCACGATTTTCGTAAAAGTCGCTATTGGAAAAATCAATGTCATTATCCGATAGCTTTTTATCGGTGACGCTCGCGATTGAATTATCGATCACCACTTCAAGTGATTTGTTAAAAGACTGTTGGCTCATTAACTTCGGTAAACTGGTAATTTATTTAAAAATATGTTTCGTGTATCTAATGGCATTTAATGCTGTAACAAATTTTTGCCAATAGAAGAGGTAAAATTCTAAATTTTTTTAAGTGTCCAATGACAAGTATTAGCGGCAACGGGTTTTGAATTCTAGCACATTTGTGTCGGTTTAAAGCCTCCATCTATAGAGTTTCAGGTTACGTTGACAGTTATAAACTATTGTAATAAAGTCACCGACCCTCAAATTAGAGTGTATAAGAAAATTAGCAGGATGAAATACACAGTAGTCACGGTAATAATGGGTCGAGCGACAGAGAATAATTCTGGAACTCGCCGTGGTTCACGCGAGCAAATTTATTGCCCGGGAGAGCTGTGGTTCTAGTTAGTTAAACAAAGAAACTATGACAAAAAACCTCTAAGCGCCTCCGGCCTTAGAGGTTTTTTTTGTCTTAAGGGAGCATCTATGAATATTATAAAAATCGAGCAGGCCAGTCGTTTTTCTTGGCCTGCACTCGAGGAGCAGGAATTACCTATAGGTATATTTCGCTACACAGCAGAAGCGAACCACTGTTCAAGTTCGTTGGCGCCTAACCTTGAAATTCGTATCGATCCTGATGAGCTAATAGCCGAGACTGAAGTATTCTTCGCAGAAAAGAACCTACCGCCAACTGTTCGATTACGAGAAGGGTCACCTCAGATTAGTAGCCTCGATCAATCTCTTTCGCTTGCAGGCTACGATTTGGATGCACATTTCAGCGTGATGGTTTTGAACCTTGATCCATACGAGGCAGAATCTCATAGTGGAGCAGATAAGGACTGGCATTACTCTCACCTAAATGATTGGGTCAGAGCTTGGCACTGCCTGAGAAAGCGGGACCAGAGGCTGTCGTTAATTCATCGAGTCAGTTTGGCCAGAGTCACCGATCCCTGTTGTTTTCTGTTATTTCAGGATCATCTATCACGGCCTGTTGCATCCGGTTTTGCCGTCCTTTACAAAGGAGCGCTGGGCATTCACGGAATAGCCACGTCTAAACAGAGCCGCCGGAAAGGGTATGCAACGAGGGCGGTAAATCAACTACTGCAATGGGGGAAAAGAAATGGGGCTGAATGGGCTTATTTGCATGTGGATTCGTTGAATATTGCTGCCTTCAATCTCTATACCAAGCTTGGATTTAGTGAAATGTACAAATACTGGTATCGAGTAAGGCATTAATGGATAGCGGCGAAAGTTCTCTTGTATGAGATAAGGCTGCTAAGGTGTTCGTCTTTATGGAAGTACGATAGACTCGGCGTCCGGACCACCAACAGCAATTTTAGGAATTAATAATGTCAACAAATAAGCGTGTACTGTTTGCTAAACGTCCTCTTGGGGAACCAGATGATGATTGTTTTAAAATAGATGAAGTAGAAATTCCGGCTCTAGGTCCAAACGAAATTCTTATTAAAACCTGTTGGCTTTCTCTCGATCCTTACATGCGCGGTCGCATGAATGATATGAAATCTTATACTGAACCTATGCAAATAGGTGATGTGATGACAGGTGAATCAACTGGAATTGTAGAACAATCGAACTCTGATAAATGGCAAGTTGGAGATAGAGTAGCGGCTCATATGGGTTGGCAGACCTATATCGTTGCAAAGGGTGATGATGCTCGGTTGATGAAAGTAGACTTGGATAATGGCTCTTTATCCGCCCATCTGGGTGTGGTGGGGATGCCGGGGCGAACAGCATACTTCGGATTAACAGAAGTGGGGAAGCCGAAGGCTGGTGAAACACTAGTGGTCGCAGCAGCCTCTGGCGCTGTCGGTTCAGCTGTAGGCCAAATTGCTAAGATTTTAGGTCTCAGGGCAATTGGTATAGCTGGGGGTTCGGAAAAATGCCGATATGTTAAAGAAGAACTGCAGTTTGATGATTGCCTGGATTACAAGTCCGGAAACCTTGATGACAAATTGAGTGTAGCCTGCCCTGATGGAATCGATCTCTATTTTGAAAATGTTGGTGGCGATGTAACAAAGGCCGTAGCACCGCAGCTTAACCAAGGAGCACGGGTTCCTATTTGTGGGTATATCTCTAATTATAATGATGAAGACATCACAAAAGCGGAAACTCCTTTTCATATTCTTAAGCAACTTGAGCACGTACCTGAGCACCGGTTCTTTGTTGTGTATGAATGGCAGGATCGCTACGATGAGGCGACCCGACAGCTTGGAGAATGGATTAAGGAGGGACATCTTAAATATCGAGAAAGTGTGGGCGAAGGTTTAGAGAACGCTCCTGAATTGTTTCGAGGTTTATTAAGAGGTAAGAATTTCGGCAAACAATTGGTCAAGATCGCGGAAGAGGAAATATGACTCCTCTGACTGGAGATCAGTTCCGGATTGAAAATCTCTTTTCATTGCGGGGTAAAACAGCTCTTGTTACTGGTGGCTCAAGTGGACTTGGTCTAATTATGTCGAGAGGCTTGTTACGCAATGGAGTAAAAGTTCTGATAGCTTCCCGTAAATCAGAGAAGTGCAAGCTAGCACTGGAGCAGCTAAAACCCCATGGAGAATGTTATGCTTTTGCTGCAGACGTTACCTCAATAGATGATAGGAAGGCTTTGTTGCAAGAGACGGAGGACAAACTCGGAAGTATCTCCATCCTGATAAACAATGCAGGCACTAACTGGGCTGCCAAACTTGAAGAATACCCAGATCACGGGTTTGCTAAGGTAATTAGTACTAATCTGAATGCCGTGTTTTCTCTGACTCGCGATGCATTACCTTTGTTGAAAAAAGCTGCTTCACTCGAAGATCCAGCTAGGGTCATCAATATCGGTTCCATGGATGGTATACACGTCCCTATTGTGCAGCGCGTGCCGACCTTTGCTTATTCATCAAGTAAAGCGGCTTTGCATCACTTAACCAAAAGTCTAGCCATTGATCTTGCACCTAAGCATATTACGGTCAATGCGGTGGCGCCCGGATTCTTTGAGTCCAGGATGACAGATTATTTGTTTGAGAACTATAAGCATGATATTGAGGATGACTGTCCATTGCATCGGGTTGGCGAGCCAGAAGAGCTGATTGGTATTGTTGCCTATCTTTCGTCGAGGGCTGGGGCGTACACCAACGGTGCTGTCATCCCTGTTGATGGGGGAACTAGTATCTCTAAAGGTAAAAGATCCTGGCAGGACTAGAATTGGGATTGGCAAGGATTCCGAACGAATCCGAATTTTATTTATCACTGCCTTGTTCTCAGGCAACCCGCTTGCTAGTTTAGTTATCCGTTTTTATTTTAAACAAATATTGCACTGAACCTTCCGGGAAAGGTGATTCACCAATGGAGAAAATATGAGCTTATTCAGTCTCGAAAATAAAATTGCCTTAATTACGGGTTCCAGCAAAGGTATCGGTAGGGCTATAGCCGAGCATATGGCAGAACAAGGCGCCAAAGTAGTTGTCTCCAGTAGAAACCAAGACGCCTGCGAAGAGGTAGCGGCGGGAATCAATGGACAGGGAGGTGAGGCGATAGCCTTAGCTTGCAATATCAATTACCAAGAGCAGTTGGAAAATCTGGTAACACAAACCCAGAAACAACTTGGTTCAATTAATATACTGGTCTGTAATGCAGCTTTGAATCCCTACTTTGGCCCTTCACAAGACATACCTGATGAAGCTTTTGAAAAGATTATGCATGCCAATATTGGAAGTGTGCATCGGCTGTGCCAATTAGTAATACCCGGTATGGCAGAGGGTGGCGGGGGATCGGTCATAATTATCTCTTCCATCGGAGGCTTAAAGGGCAGTGATAAGCTAGGAGCCTATTCCATTTCTAAGGCGGCGGACATGCAGATAGCACGTAACTTGGCTGTGGAATGGGGGCCAAAGAATGTCCGGGTGAATTGCATAGCCCCTGGATTGGTCCGAACTGATTTTGCCCGAGCGCTTTGGGAAAATCCTGAAATTTACGAAGCTACTGTTTCTAAGTACCCATTGCGTCGTATTGGTGAACCGCACGAAATCGCTGGCGCAGCTGTAATGCTGGCTTCGTCTGCTGGAAGTTTTACTACAGGCCAAACAATTGTAATCGATGGAGGTGGTACAATCGCGGGATAATGGGTGTAATTTCTAAGATTTTACACAATTAGTAGAGCAAATTACTTTAGGTTGGTGAGCAGATTATGGATTTAGGTATTTCGGAAGAATTAAAGGATATTCGAGAAAAAATTCGGGCTTTCGTCTATGAAAAAGTAACGCCAGTCGAACAAGAGTATATGAAAGAGATAGGTGTGGATGATAGATGGTCTCACACCCCTAGACAGGATGAAATTTTAAATAACTTAAAGGAAGAGGCCAGAAAACTAGGTTTCTGGAATTTTTTCCTTCCCGAAAGCCAGGGTGGTGCAGGCATATCTAATCTAGAATATGCACATCTTGCAGAAATTATGGGAAGAAGCCGCTTGGCTTCTGAGGCGATGAATTGCAGTGCCCCTGATACTGGAAATATGGAAGTACTAGAGCGTTATGGCTCTGAAGGGCAGAAAAAAGAATGGCTAGAACCCCTTTTGGCTGGTGAGATACGTTCTGCATTTGCGATGACTGAACCAGGAGTAGCATCTTCTGATGCAACAAACATCTCAACCCAGGCCAATTTGGATGGTGGTGAATGGGTTATAAATGGGGAGAAATTCTATATCTCTGGAGCCGGCGATGTACGGTGTAAGATCATGATAGTTATGGTTGTCACCGATCCCGGAGCACCTAAGCATACAAGGCAATCTCAGATTCTAGTCCCTACAGATACAGAAGGAGTAGAGATCGTTAGGCCGATGGAAGTCTTTGGCCGAGATGATGCTCCCCATGGACATATGCATATAAAATTTCATAACGTTAGGGTTCCAGAGAGCAATATTATTTTAGGACGAGGCCGTGGATTTGAAATTTCCCAGGGACGATTGGGGCCAGGACGTATTCATCATTGCATGCGTTCTATTGGGGCGGCAGAAAAAGCACTAGACCTTATGTGTATACGTGCCCTAAGCAGGGAAGCCTTTGGAAAACCACTTGCAGAATTGGGTGGTAACTATGACGTAATCGCAGATAGTCGCATAGAGATAGAAATGTGCCGCTTATTAACCTACAAGGCAGCTTGGTTGATGGATACCATCGGTAACAAGGCGGCCCGTGACGCTATTTCCCAAATTAAGGTTGCTGTACCCAACATGGCGCTTCGAGTGATTGACAGGGCTATTCAGATGCACGGAGCGGCTGGTGTGTCCCAAGATTTCCCGCTGGCGGCTCTATGGACCAGTCAGCGTACCTTACGTTTGGCTGATGGCCCAGATGCGGTGCATCGCCGTGTCGTAGCCAGGAAAGAACTAGCTAAACACGTATGAATTAGAGTTCATAATTAATATTAAAATGGGAACTTCGGTTCCCGTTTTTGCTTAGAACGCTCATTATCACCTTGTGGTTAAGCCTCCATGTCTAAACCCATTGCCGTAATAATCCCAACTCACAACAGAAGTCATACGCTACCGCGTGCTCTGGATTCTGTTAATAGCCAGACCGTAAGGCCAGACGGGGTTTTTGTGATCGATGATGGGTCCACTGACGATACAAAAAAAATGCTTGATCGTGACTACCCCCAGGTCAACTATATCTACCAAAACAATGCGGGGGTCAGTTCTGCTCGTAATACTGGTGTTGCCGTTAGTGAGGGCCACTGGCTAACCTTTCTGGATTCTGATGATGAGTGGATGCCTAATAAATTAGAAAGGCAGCTACAGGAAGCAAACCATAATCCCACATACCGACTCGTGCATTGCGATGAGATCTGGATCAGGAATGGCATTCGTGTTAATGCCATGTATAAACACCAAAAAGCTGGGGGGGATATCTTTGAACGGTGTCTAGCGCTTTGTACCATCTCACCTTCGGCAGTCATGATTGAACGCAGCTTATTTGAAGAAGTGGGAGGATTCAATGAAAGCTTACCTGCATGTGAAGACTATGACCTTTGGCTGCGAATCTGTAGTCGTTATCCTGTCCTTTATGTCGAGGAACCCTTGTTAAGGAAATATGGGGGCCATGATGACCAATTGTCTAAGCAGCACTGGGGTATGGATCGGTTCCGTATTAAAGCCCTTGTTGCATTACTGAATTCAGGGAATCTTTGTCAACAACAAAGCCAAGTAACACGAGCTATGCTAATTAAGAAATGTGAGATATTAACTCAAGGCGCGGAAAAGCGAGGAAAAGGAGAGTCCGCCCGTTATTACACTTCATTAATGAAAAAATTTGCTAATCCGGACTTATAAATATCTCGATATGACCAGTAAAATGGGCCAAGTAAACATCGTCGTTGCGCATGCTCTGGAAGCACGGCCGTTAATTAAATGTTTTGGGCTAAAGCCAAATAAAGCCGTAGGAGCATTAACAATATACAGTAATGACACTGGTGTCTGCGTGGTTATCACTGGTATGGGGAAACAATCTTCACACGCTACTACCAACCGGCTAGCTGTTTTGTTAACCAATGACCTCGGGGTGCAGGAAGGATGGTTGAATGTTGGTATAGCTGGGCACAAGACAGCTGAGGTTGATTCCGGATTTTTGGCAAATAAAATTATTGACGCTGACTCCGCCAAAGCGGTTTATCCAGTTCCGGTACTAAAAGATAAGCCCACTTCTGCAGTAATCACGGTAGACCAACCTGAATTAGAATATAGTGAAGATGCTGTTTATGAAATGGAGGCATTTGGTTTCTGGGCAGCGGCATCAAATCATTCTTTTATCGAACTAGTACAGGTTTATAAAATTATTTCTGATAATCTAAAATACCCGGCCGATCAACTGGATAATGTTTTTATCGAAAACCTCATTGCCAATCATTGTGATAGGATTGAGAGTGTGGTGTTAAATCTCAAGGAGCTTGTGCGGGAGGTCAATGAAATCTATCGGTTACCTGACGAGTACGAGGAATTACAGAAAAAGTTTCGATTCACGGTTACTCAACTACATCAATTAAAACGGTTATGCCGGCGTTTCCACGCGCTAGGTTTAGCAGATAAGCTTGTTGAGATAATCGATGAATCCCCTTATACAAGCAAACAATTGATCCAGAATCTTGACTTAGCGTTGCTCTCGGAAACTAAAATTGAGTAACTATCTAAATTGTGTTTTCCGCCATCTACATAGAGAATGAAGTTAAGCATTATAAAAGGGTAGAGCTAATGCTAAGCCGCTATCCTGATGTTCCGCATATTTTCTGTGAGCGTTATGGGGAGATTTTCAACCGCAACTCACAAAACTTTCGTCTGCAAAAAAAATCACCAGCTCTTATACTCGCTAGAAAGCATGGTAATCTGGTTCTACCAGCCCCAAAAGGTTATGGTTTCGATAACGGGCCTGGGTTTTATTTTTCCCATATGTTTAATTGTGTTTATGACTGCAGATACTGCTTCCTGCAAGGAATGTATCGCTCGGCTAACTACGTGGTCTTTGTTAACTATGAAGAATTTGAATCGGCTCTACATGCCAATATCACTAAGTATCCCGGCCCTTCTGTTTACTACAGTGGATACGATTGCGATAGTTTAGCCTTGGAACCAGTGAGTAAATTTTGTAAATATTTTCTACCATTCTTCTCGAAGCATCCTGAGGTGGTTATGGAGATCCGCACGAAAAGTACTCAAGTGAGGACGTTGTTGGAAAGTACCCCTCTTAAGAATTGCATTGTAGCAATGAGTTTTACAGCTCACGATGAAGCGAGGAAATGGGAACATAAGGTGCCTTCGATTGCAAAGCGAATCGACACGCTAAAAAAGCTACAGCAAGCTGGCTGGCCTGTCGCGATACGATTCGAGCCATTAATATACGAACCTAATATGTTGCAACGCTATTTATCGTTATTTGAACAGGTGTTCAGTGCACTCGATAGTTCAGCTATTCATTCCGTGAGTACAGGTGAGTTTCGAATGCCAGCTGAATATATGAAAAACATCATCAAGCTCTATCCCGATGAGCCTTTGTTTGCGCGGCCGATGCATAAAAAAAATGGAGTGATGTCTCTGTTCGACAAAAATAATTCCTATCATGAGGCGATCGAAAAATTATTATTAAGATTCATTTCAGCCGAACAGTATTATCGTTGTGTATAGGATCCGAATTAAATGACTGATTATAAAAACCAACTAATTGTCGTCAGCGGAGCTTCGTCGGGAATTGGGTTGGCTATGACAAAAAGACTTCTTAATGAGGGGTACAGTGTTCTAGGAATAGCTAAGGAATTTAGTGACCCGACAATTGAGAACGAAAATTTTAAACCTATAACTTTGGATATTGCTGACCTCGATAATCTTCAATCAGCATTGGTTGAAATCACAAAGAAAATAAATCAGCCGCTTCGCGGTTTGATTAACAATGCCGGGCTGGGGAAAATGGGATACTTGGAACAAATATCTATTGAAGATATTAGACTTGTCATGAATACCAATTTCCTTGGTCACGTTATCATTACAAAATGTTTTCTTCCGATTTTGAAACAACAGGATAAGCGGGCGGATATTTTATTTACAGGATCTGAAGCTGCGTTACAGGGGGCAAGGCAAGGTAGTATCTATTGTGCTAGTAAGTTCGCGATTCGCGGATTTGCTCAAGCGTTGAGGGAAGAATGTGCGAAATCAAAGGTTAGGGTATCCATTATTAATCCAGGAGCGGTTCGAACATCCTTTTTCGATGATTTGCATTTTCAGCCAGGTAATTCCGAAGAAAATGCCATAGTACCCGAAGATATTGCTGAAGTAATGATGACTGTTCTTGAAGCGAGATCGGGCACGGTGATAGATGAAATAAATGTATCACCGCTTGTCCATGTCTGGCAGAAGAAAGATTGATCTTGTGTTTTTACTATTGCGACAATATGTCGCAGTTGGAGGGCTCTATTTTAGGGTATAGTAGGCATTATTGATAATTAATTGTCCTATTTTTCAATAGCAGAAAGCGCGTAGTTGCTAACTTACGGGACCGGGAATTTAAGGACATATTATGAAACTTAAGATGAATCCTTCCGAATTCTTGCGAATACTGATCGCAGCCTTTCTAGTGGCGCTGTTTTCCACTAATACAGTGGCTCACACGGCATTGCAAGAATCTAATCCTGGAGATGGAGCTACAGTCAAAACTCCACCAGCCCAGCTTGACTTGGTATTCAACGGCCCGGTGAAATTAATCAAGCTAGAATTAATGGGAGTTGGCCACGAGATGCCCACTAAGTTTGAACCGCTAGCTGACGCCGTGGCCACATATCGCATTGAAACGCCGGGAATGCATCCAGGGCAGTTTACAGTGAATTGGGCAGTAATCGGAGCTGATGGTCACACTGTCGCGAATTCTTTTAGCTTCGTGGTTGATCCAGCCGCTGAAGAACACACAGGTCACGGCGCCGACCATGGTCATGAAGATCACGATGACCATTCCGGTAATACAGAACACTCGGATCACTAGGGTTTCCACGACAGCCTATGTTTCTAGTCCCAACTAGTTGGGAACTAACAAGCCTCGTTTGTAAACTGTTTCTTTATTTCGGTACCGCTAGCATGGCTGGTGGTAGCTTCTGTCTGTGGCTATACAATGATGGCAGGCGCCAGTTCTTTAAGAAAGTAATCGTCTACATCATATTGGGTGCGTTTCTGGGGCTCTTAGGGACAGCCGTCAATTACTTCGTACAGGTGGGCTTAATTAATGCTCGTGGCTTAACCGGCATGTTCGACTGGGACATGGCGTCTTTGTTACTGGAGACACAACTTGGAGAGGTTACATCTCTACGCCTAATAGGGTTTATAGTAGCACTAGCTTCCGGTTTATTATGTTTTCGTAAAACTATACGGTTACTTCAACCACCACAACAGTCCTCTTACCGAATACTCCTCATAGCTAATAGCATCGCTTTTCTGTTAATAGCTTTTAGTTTTACAAAAGGTGGACATATTTCAATACTTAGCGAAATTGCTCGTATAGCTATTGTGCTTCACTTGTTTGCTTTCTCCACCTGGATAGGATCCTTATTCCCCCTGCTACTGTTGACCAATTCCACAGAATTGGGTCTGTTGCAGAGGTTAATGCGACAATTTGGCGACCAAGCTCTGAAAATAGTAATTATACTTGCTGGTGCCGGTATGCTGATGCTACTGGAATTGCTGGATAGTCCAGTGGAACTCTACACAACCCCCTACGGCTTAGCATTATCGTTGAAATTATTACTGGTACTAGTTACGCTGGGCGCGGCGGCAATAAACAAGCTGGTGCTCGTCCCTGCTATCCTAAATGATGCAAACCCATCGCGGTTGCGCCGCTCTATCCGGATAGAAATGTTAGCGGTCACACTGGTTCTGATAGTTACTGCTTATTTTTCAACTATTGTCGGACCGGCCGATCATTAATATAAAAACGCCTCTAAAAAGCTCAGTGACTCTTGTTCTTAGGATCCAAGGCATTGGATCTCGAGGCGTCCTTTATTCTTTACTACTTATTGTCCTAAAAAGTACTCTCTATTGGCCGACATGGTAAGCAGCAAGCCGGCCTTATTTTATTTTTACTCGAAATTTTGGAACTTATACACAAGAACAGTTTCCTATATAATTCACACCGGATTTTACTCAAATAACATTAACAAGGATGAGTCATTAACATAACAATGCGCAAGAAGTTTCCGAAGGCTAATCGATTTGTAAGAATAGCTATTCGTAGCAGCGTATTCTTTTTATAACGATTAACAAATTCTCCTCGTGATTTCTTCTATTTGTAAAAGCATTGACATGATTGCGCGTTTATCTTTGATTTTCCTCTTGCTCCTACCGAGCTTGCTCAAGGCTGAAGAAGGCTATCCACCTTCTTCTTATAATTATGATTTTAGAAATTTTGTTGCCTGGTTCGAAGACAAAATAGCAGAGAAGCATATCCCTGGTGCTGCGCTCGCCATTGTTTCCCGCGAAGGAATCATGCAGTTGCAAACCTGGGGTGTGAATAAAGTTATCGATGCGGATCCGGTGAATGCTGATTCAATCTTCCGGATAGCGTCAATGTCGAAAACATTTGCTGGCACGTTGACTGGTCTGTTGATTCATCAGAATTTACAGAGCTGGGATTCCCGTATCAACGATCTCTTTCCTCGGATGGAATTAGGTGAAGGGGATTCATCGAGGACAATCACACTTAAACATATTATTAGTCATTCTACAGGGCTCATGCCTCATTCATATTCTAATATGCTGGACGACGGTGTTCCGTATGACAAGATAAAGGAGAAATTCAATCAAATCCCGACTGTGTGTCGTCCGGGCCAATGCTATGGTTATCAAAATGTGGTTTTTTCCATTGTGGCTGATGTGGTGGAAGAAAGCACGGGAGATAGTTACGAAAAATACTTGCACCAACAGATTTTTACACCTCTTGGGATGATTACAGCAAGTGTCGGCATGGAATCTTACATAAACAGTCAGAACGTGACCTCTCCGCATCGATTAATGAGTGGTAAATGGAGGGCGGCCACGACAAATCCCGCATACTATTCAGTAGCTCCCGCATCTGGAATTAACGCCAGCATTTTTGATATGAGTATTTGGATACGTGCGAATCTTGGTGCTTTCCCTGAGGTTTTGCCAAAGGATTTTCTTGCTGAGTTACACGAGCCGGTTATCTCTACCCCTTATGGCAATTACTTTAATCGCTGGTCTGGACTGGAGAAAGCATACTACGCAACTGGTTGGCGGGTATTCGATTACAATCGCATACGAGCAGTTCATCACGGTGGTGGCGTCAGGGGTTACCGGTCTGAAATGGTTTTCGTGCCTGAGGCAAACGTTGGTATGGTAATGTTGTTAAATGCTGAATCAAACTTCGCTAACGATGTGGTTCCGGCATTCCTCGATAACCTTACCGATAGCGACTGATCCGATAAAAGCGGTCACTGAATAAGGAAGCAAAATCATGAACTCGGTAATTGAGTTACTGAAGTCACATCGTAGTATTCGCAAGTTTACCGACCAACCGATTAAACCCGAATTATTTGAAGAGCTGATTAAAGCAGGACAGGCGGCTGCTACATCGAGCTTTCTGCAAGGATCGACTATTGTGCGGGTCTCCAATACGGGGACCCGACGGAAAATAGCGGAGCTAGCCGGCGGGCAAACTCATGTTGTTACTTCAGCGGAATTCATGGTGTTGTGTGCTGACCTGAAACGCGCTGGTAGCTACTGCGATGACTATGACAGACCGTTTGAAGGTGATTACACCGAACATTTCATCATTGCTACGGTAGATGTTGCGCTGATGGCGCAAAATATAGTGACTGCGGCTGAGTCCGAAGGATTGGGGATCTGCTATATCGGTGGTATTCGTAATAATCCGGGGCTGGTATCGGAATTATTGCTACTACCAAAAGGAGTCTATCCGGTATTCGGGCTATGTTTGGGATACGCCGATCAGAATCCAGAGATTAAACCCCGATTGCCGCTGTCAGTTATTCTAAAGGAGGAGATCTACAATAACACTGGCGATCGCGAAACCATTTCCAAGTATGACGAACGAGTCCGCGAATACTATCGGGCTCGCACTGGAGGTGGTAATGAAATTAGCTGGTCAGAACAGGTGGCAACCCTGCTCTCAGAAAAATCCCGGCCTCATATGAAAGGATTTTTGGAAGGCCAGGGATTTAAATTTCGATAAAGTTTTCCATACGAATTAATGCCAATTGGGGTGTCCATACCCGATATAGAAAAGAATGACTAGAGATTCATATAGTATTCCTGAATTAGAGATACCGGAGTAGCATCATTAGGTCGTTGGGTTGAAATAGACCATACATTGACGGGAAAGTGCGCAGAGTTGGCCGGATTCATCAAAAATCTTGCCGGACTGTTGGGTATAACCAGCGGCAGCGGCTTCCACGGTAAACTCTAAGTAGAACCATTCGCTTTTTATCATTTCTGGTGGTATCACGAATTCCAGTGACCAGGTAAGAGAGCTTGAAGGTATTGGAGGTTTGTCAAAATAGGTGAGTATCACAGGCGGAGGTATGTCGGCGATGGTTACCAATTTTTCAGTAGTAAAGTCACTGTGGTCAGCACGGTGTCTTACCCAAAGGTTCATATGCCGGCTATTACTTCCTGAAAACGGCATATTGCCATCCATCCAATAGCCTTCGAAGTAGCGTAAAAATATAGGTTGGCGTTTTACGTATTCCGTAAAAGCTACTCCATGTTCTCTGGGCGTGGGTTTAAAATCTTGGGTTGATGACACACTTATGCCTTGCCGAGGATTTCCAAATACACCCATGGCCTGTAGGCAAACATTTTCATCGCAAACCAGATTAGCGCTCATTTGAGTAACATTTTTACCCTGACGCTGCACTTTCGCATCAACCCGCACTTCTCCAGGGGGCACTGGGGCAATAAATGAAACCATTAACGAACGCATTGGCTGTGGAGAGTTAAGGAGTTTTCGCATACCGGTTACGGCGAAGGCGGCAACTATTCCACCAAATGCTGAGCGACCCTGCGACCAATGATCTCCAAAAGATGTAGTGCTACTTTCGCTCTCTTCCAGTTGAGTTAAAACGGAAAAAAGGTCTGATTCCTGCATTTTCTAGTCATTCCTTCTCTAAAC
>Ga0209034_10000240_pt1 | contig 27715 bp, 22 predicted proteins | sample MarorgKNORR_S2LV_2_FD_188219 | JGI IMG/M metagenome (GOLD analysis project Ga0209034, IMG submission 188219) | Marine microbial communities from the Southern Atlantic Ocean, analyzing organic carbon cycling - 250m_A/KNORR_S2/LV (SPAdes) (version 2) | ecosystem: Environmental > Aquatic > Marine... | reverse complement strand
AGCGGTCACTATCGCCAACAGAATGAGAGTTTCCCCCCTCCTCGTGGGGTTCACCGTCGTTGCCATAGGAACTTCGCTACCGGAACTTGCAGTGGCCTTAGAAGCAGTTGGAAATGATACTCCGGATATCGCCGTTGGAGGAGTTCTGGGCTCCAACGTGGCCAATGTGATGCTGGTACTGGGGACCGCTGCCGTGCTCGGTGCGGCATCTGACCCTGGGCCGGGCGTTCGTCGCGATGCCATAGCAGTCGCCGTCGCCACCGTAATCCTGCTGGCCACCGTGCTCATCGGGAAAATCACATGGCAGTTCGGCATCATCATGTTACTGAGTCTTGCCGCCTACTACACCTACTCCTACCGCACCTCCAAGGCAGAGGGGGTCGATGTCGGGGACAGTAAGTCGTGGTTGCCTGAAAACGTGTTGTTAGCGATTCCGACCACCGCCGTGGGAGGATACATGATATGGACAGGAGCTGAGATGCTGGTCGAGGGGGCCACTGGCCTCGCGATAGACTACGGTATCTCCGAGTCCGTCATCGGCCTCTCAGTTGTGGCACTGGGAACCTCTCTCCCTGAATTGGCGGTGACTCTGGTCGCAGGACTAAGAGGGCAGGGGGGCGTTGCCATAGGCAACATACTAGGATCCAATGTCATAAACATCCTAGGCATCCTAGGTCTGACTTCAGCCTACGCAGGTGGGATAATCATAGCGCCGGAGTTCGCTGGGAGGGACATCTGGGTCGTCGTCCTCACATCGGGCTTCATCGTAGCCATGCTGCTTGACGAGCGACGCATCGGCAGACGTGTGGGAACGACGATGATCGCCGGTTACCTAGCGTACATGGCATTTCTGTTCCTCCTGCCCCAATAGTCCCTTAGAGGTGCGAACCGCTAAGGCCGAGGGCCCGCCCCTAGGGCCATGGTAGACTTCGCCCTGTCAGAAGAACAGCGTATGCTTCAGGAGGCGGCTCACGAGTTCGCCGCTGCCGAAGTCCAACCACACGCTGAGAAATGGGACCGAGAGAGTTCATTCCCGCTGGAAGCGATTCGCAAGGCCCACGAACTCGGCCTCCTCACAGTGATGATTCCCGAAGAGTACGGCGGCTATGGGATGGGTTCATTCGAAGAGATCCTAATCTGCGAGGAGTTTGGATGGGGGGATCCAGGTTTCGCCACTGCATCGGGCAGCACCATGCTGGCTTCCTATCCAATCATAACAGGCGGCACCGAGGATCAGAAGCAGCGTTACCTGTCCAAGGTGGCCGACGGCTGCATCGCGTCCTACTGCGTGACCGAACCCGGGGCGGGGAGCGACGTGCAGTCGATTCGGACGCGAGCCGTCAGAGACGGTGACGACTACGTCGTCAACGGCAGTAAAATGTGGATTACAGGAGCCGGGCACGCTGATTGGTTCTTCGTCCTAGCATACACCGACAAAGAAGCAGGGTACAGAGGAATGAGTAGTTTCATCATCGACGCAGACAGCCCCGGCATAGTTCTCGGCAAGAAGGAGGAAAACATGGGTCAGCGCTGCTCCGACACGCGCGCGGTCGACTTCAACGATGTTCGCGTACCTGCAGAGAACCTTATCGGTGGTGAGGAGAACAGTGGCTGGATGAACGCTATGAACGCCTTCGATCTCTCCAGACCTGCGATATCCGCGAACGCCGTCGGCAACGCCAGAGGCGCCATGGAGGAGGCTTTGCAGTACGCCAACGAGAGGAGTACGTTCGGAAAGCCGATCTACCGACACCAAGCAATCTCATTCATGATAGCCGACATGGCGACCAAGGTAGAGGCTGCTAGGCTTCTGACTTGGCGGGCCGCGAAGAAGGCCGACTCGGGCGAGCGAAACACCATCGAGGCATCTCACGCCAAGCGCTTCTCCGCCGACGTGGCGATGGAGGTCACCACCGACGCAGTGCAGGTCTTCGGCGGATATGGATACTCGGAGGAGTACCCTGTAGCACGGAGGATGCGCGGTGCGAAGGTCGTTCAGATATTCGAGGGTTCCAGCCAGATACAGCGCCTCATCATCAGCCGGGAGTTGCTGGACGGCCCGTGAGGTGTCGCATGAACAGTGACATCGGCTGCGTGGTTCTTGCAGCTGGCTCTAGCGAGCGGCTCGGTCAGCCGAAGGCCTTAGTCAGAATAGGAGAGCGGTGTTTAGTTGAATGGGTCGTCAGCAGATTGCAGGCCCACGGTCTCGATCCGCTGGTGGTCACGAACGAAGAAATCGGTGACGAGGTTGCTACCTCTGTCGACTGCGGGGTCGTTGTAAACCCGGACCCAGGAGCCGGTAGAACTGGTACACTGCAGGTCGGAATCGGTCACATAGGCACGGGTGCGGGGCAGAGAATTCTGGTCGTACCGGTAGACCGCCCGGGATTTTCGGACTCCACTCTAGAAACCCTGCTGGACTCGACTTCCACCAGTTGCCCAACTCAAGGAGGCAGAGGGGGACATCCAATACTACTGTCTGCAGAGGATGCGGCTAAGGTAGTGGAAGGTTCGCCTTCTGACCCTCTGCGCAATCTAATCAATCCGATTCGTATCGATGTCCCGGACCCTTACCTACACCTGAATGTGGACCGACCCGAAGACCTCGACTGGCTTGCTGATGCTTTCGCGGACCTGTGAGAAACATCTTATCAACGCCAGCAGACTCGAACGACTGATGGACATCATAGGGTTCATTGAGGGCTATGGACCGGTCCAACAGGCACTGCTAGCAGGTCTTTTCACATGGTTCATGACCGCCGCTGGAGCGGCGCTGGTGATTTTCTTCAAGGAGTTGGACAGGAAGGTCCTCGATGCAATGCTCGGATTCGCCGCCGGGGTGATGATAGCTGCCAGTTTCTGGTCCCTGCTCTCACCTTCCTTAGAAATGTCAGAAGGGAAAGATTTGCCAGTTTGGTTCCCAGCCCTAGTAGGATTCCTTCTGGGTGGCGTGTGCATGAGGCTGATCGACATGTTCCTGCCACACCTGCACCCTGGTGCCCCTCCAGAAGAGGCCGAAGGAGTGGACAACACTTGGCGCAGGAGTATGCTGCTGGTCTCGGCCATTACTCTGCACAACATCCCTGAGGGACTGGCTGTAGGTGTCGCCTTCGGTGCGGCTGCATCCGGGTTTGAAGGTGCTACAGTGGGTGCTGCCATCGCACTGGCTATCGGAATAGGAATCCAGAACTTCCCGGAAGGCGCAGCCGTCTCGCTGCCCCTCCGGCGTGAGGGGCTGTCCCGAAGAGACAGTTTCCTGTGGGGTCAGCTTTCGGCTACAGTGGAACCAGTAGCAGCCGTGTTGGGTGCCGCATTGGTTATCGCGGCGACGCCGATCCTCCCATACGCGCTGGCGTTCGCCGCCGGTGCGATGATATTCGTCGTGGTAGAGGAGTTGGTTCCCGAGGCCCACCGTGGAGGGAATGGGGACATCGCCACCATGGGAGTAATGATTGGTTTCGCCGTGATGATGGTTCTCGATGTCGCCTTCGGCTAGCCTAGCGCAATCACAAAGGCGGACGACCCGCTCTCAGGGGCATGACCCGCGCCGTGCTAACATGGGTTCTCGAGAGGCTGGAGCGTGGCGAGAGCGTGGCGATGGCATCAGTGATAGAAGCCAGCGGAAGCGTGCCGGGGAAGCCCGGTGCTAGACTGGCGCTTACTCCAAGCGGGGCCAGATTCGGCACAATCGGCGGTGCTGGGCTGGAGCTGAAGGTGGAGGATGCCCTGAGAGGCATGCTCAATGGGGGGAGCCAGCAGGTTCGCGAGAAGGGCGGCAGAGTCGAGACTTTCGTACTCTACAAGGATGCGAAGGGAGAAGAGGCGACGCCCCTTGACAGCCTATGCGGAGGCCGGGTCACAGTGTCGATGGAGGTCATGGATCCCATGCCGCACGTACTCATTGCAGGAGGCGGGCACGTAGGGCGCGCGGTTGCCATCGTCTGCGATACTCTCGGCTGGTCGCACAGCGTCTTCGATGTGCGCGCGGAATACGCCGATGTGGAACGTTACCCGTTCGCCAGCGAGTTACATGCCAAGACTGTCTCGGAGTTCCTCGACTCCGAAGACGGCGATACGCTCAGCAGATTCTCGGATGTGCTGCTGCTCGGCCATGACTGGGGCGTGGATCAGGAGATGCTTCTGGGGATGCTGGGCAATCTCAAGGGAGGTTCGAGGCCGAGAATCGGCGCCATCGGATCGACAGTGAAGTGGAATGCATTCCGCGAGGCGGCAATCGAATCAGGCATCTCCGAGAAAGCGGTCGATTCAGTGAGATGCCCGATAGGGCTCGATATCGGAGCGGACTCACCAGAAGAGATCGCCGTAGCCGTCTGTGCCGAGATACTGGCTCTAGAGAAATTAGGAGATTCACTCGACTAGTTCGGGTTCATCGTCATAAACAGCCGCTGTTGATTCTGATTCACGAATCTCGACCATGGGCGCTTCCGCGGTCTCCGGCGTGACATCGGGCGTGTTTGTCTGCCTCTCCGCACTAGGAATGAATGTCGCAATTGAGATCCATATCAAAATCATCACCAAGACTACAGATATCGAGTTCTGAGCTGTCGTCTTCAAATCGTCGCTGAGCAGAGAGGGGGCGATGTATCCCCATAGCAAACCCACTGAGAATGCGACGGTCAGACAGATTGATCCTACTATTGCCAAACCTACTCTGACGGGCATCTTCCTAAAGGCACCGAAGACGAAAGAAACGACAGAGGACACTGCCGTAGAGAGCCAAGATATCAGTGATGATGCGGCTTGTCTCAATTCAACACCCTTCGTCTACCCGCAGTCAAGATGCGGTGCTGCATAGGAGATGAATATGACTGAACTGTAGTCGCAGCGACGACGAAGACTGAAATCTCCCTAACGCCGCGGGAGAACGTGCGCAACCTCGCATTGATGCTCACGTTTCTTGTTTTGGTGGCCTCACTGAGTGGCTGCCTCTTATGGGGGGACGAGGGGAGTCCCGAAGTACAGGACGAAGAGGAACTGGTTTTCGGTGCCTTCAGCGTGGTAGCGCCCATCGATACTGGAATCAATGTCTACCACAATCACTTCCGGATGAACGAGTCCTACCCTCAGTGGCTCCTCGAAGGGTTCGGGGTGACCAAGATCTGCGATGTGACTCTGAACGGGACTTGGTTAGAGAGGTACGAGGCCGACAAGAGTACGTGCTGGGACAACATTACCTCGGAGGACATCGTCTGGTTCCGCGGCACACGCATCATCGGCACCACTCCTGACGATAACACCGACATACCGATTCTCGACGACCCGCAGGACGGGCATGGCACGGCTGTGACCGGTGCTGTCCTCAATGCCAATCCGGATGCCGTCATCTTCTTCGTCGAAGGTTTCAGCGACGCTGCCGTCCTAGCAGCTGCTAACCAGCCTCTGGTTGATCTGATCACCACGAGTTTCGGTCCGATACTCTCCGTTCCAGTGCCGGGTATCGAGGATGCGACGAAGGTCGCTGTGGTGCAGAAGAAGAAGTTGCATACCGGCGCTGCCGACAACTCTCCCTCACCCGCGATTCAGGACTCCACAGCCGGCCCACCTTGGAGCATCGGCATCTCGGGTTACGCCGAGGAAGGTGACGACCAGAAAGAGACCATGAGTGGTTCCTACCCTGATGTCGCCGCGGACTGGACGCAGGTACTGCCCAACCATGACGACATTGACGGCTACCACGAAACATCGGGGACCTCGTTCGCCACTCCGAGGACGGCCGGATTGCTTTCGAAGGTCCTGATGCACCTCAGATCTGAATTCGGAGACATGTCGTCGGGCGCCGACCCCGATACACGCAGTGGGCTGATGGTCAACGGGACGAACTTCACCCTGACCAACGACGATCTTCGCAACACCCTGAATCTCTCAGGATGGTATCCCTCGTTCAACACCTGGGACCCACTCTCGGGTACCACTCCGATTTCGCCAATTGCACCTTGTACGCAGGTGGGCTGGGGAGTCGTGAACGAAAGCAACGTCATGCCCATTATCGAGCACCTTAACGGCACCTCTACGATTGCCAACAGGCCCGGTGACGTGGTCATGTGTATGGAGACAAACCAAGCGATTCGCGAGGCCTATTGGAATTAGCAACGGCCCGCTGATTTCAATACCTGAACTGACTTGCAACGGGTATGAGGAGGGTCGTCCTGAGATGGAAGATCTCCTCTCTGAGAGGGGCCAGAGAACTCTCTAGAATTCTCGAGATAGCAGAGAGAGTGGAAGTACTAGGGCATCTCGCCGTGAGTGATCAGGGCGTCACCCAACTAGCGGAGATTAAGATGCGCGAGGGGCATTCGGTGGATGAGATATCTAATCTAGACAGTTTCGAGGTCCTCGAGGAGCACGAAGAGGATGAGGATGGCATTCTGGTGAGCCTGCTATGTAAGCATCCTCTCGCCATATCAGCTATCGAGATGTCCAACATACACATCCAACCTCCCTACGGCATCGACGCCGAGAGGGGGATGGAACTCAGAATCTCAGGCCTATCCAAGTCGATTCGCAGATTCTTAGCCCTGCTGAGGATGGTACTGCCTCCGGACAATATCAAAGTTCAATCAATTAGGGGCGAAGAGAGCAATGGGTGGTCGGAGGCACTAACCAAGAGACAGAAAGAAGTCGTCGCCCATGCAATCAGAAGAGGGTACTACAACCCCGAGTCCAATATCTCTCTGAGAGAGTTGGCTGGTGAACTGGGAATGGCCCGCAGCACCCTTGGGGAACACCTACAGAGGGCCGAATCGGAAATCATGAGAATGGTCGCAGAGGACCTGAATTGACCCCGCAGGGGTCAAACCGAATGCTCAAAGGATGACACGTCTGGTGTGGCCACTGCATGGTTCAGTTCCGACTCCCAATGCTGCCGGCGCCGGACGAGGTTCCGTGGTCCGCCAGTGTGAACGGAGCCGAGGTTGCTTTGCATATCGAAAGCAATGCGATTCTGCTCGATGTCTTGCGTGACCAAGCAGGTAGCCTTGGTACCAAGCGAGGCTGTGACATGGGGACTTGCGGGTGCTGCAGTGTGCTGGTCGATGGGACGCCCAAACTGTCTTGTCTGATGCTTGCACAAGAGGCCAACGGCTCTGATATTACCACCATCGAGGGACTCGCTGACGGACATCACTTGCACCCCATCCAGCAGACTTTCACTGAGTACGGCGGGAGCCAGTGCGGATTCTGCACGCCGGGCTTCCTAGTCGTCATCTCTGCTTTACTAGACGAGAATCCGAGCCCTTCAGACGATGAAATCAAGTCCGCTATTGAGGGGAATCTGTGCAGATGCACCGGCTACCAGCAGATTGTGGACTCCGTGCGCGCTGCCTCGGAGATACTCGTCTCTGGCATAGTTACGCCAGATGCGACAGATGCGATGAGTGACCCTCATCCTGGATACAGTGGAGACACCTAGGTGATTCAGATGGCCGATGAGAAAGACAAGGTTGTTGGCTACCGGCAGCAAGGTGGCAAGTTGCCATTTCCACGACCTGGCTCAGGAGGCAGTCGTAAGTTCAGCGAGCCGCGTGACGAAGACCGTATCGCCAAGACCAGAGGTTCCGGGAGTCACAAGCACAACGATCTGGTGACCGGTTCTGCGGTTGGTAAGGCCACTCCCCTCATCGACGGCCGCTGGAAGGTCACCGGGCAGGCCCAATATGGGGATGATGTTCGCCTGCCAGGGGAACTAATCGGCAAGATAGTTCGCTCGAAGCACCATTACGCCAGAGTTCTCTCCATCGACGCGACGAGGGCGCTGGAACTACCTGGTGTGGCTGCCATCGCAACGGGACAAGATGCCAGCGGTACCTTCGGTGTGCTTCCTGTGACCAAAGACGAGCACGCGATGGCACGGGACAAGGTCCGCCACGTTGGAGACTTGGTCGCCTGCGTCGCTGCCGTAGACGAGTCGACTGCTAGGGAAGCAGTTCGTCTGATAGAGGTCGAGTATGAGGAGATGGATGCTACTCACGACATGCGCAAGGGACTAGATGATGTGGACGAGCCTATTCATGACAGAGGCAAGTACCACATCGGCTCCTCGAACATCCAGAAAAGAGTGTTCCAGGAGTTCGGCGACATCGACGGCATGACTGAGAACGCCGTCGCCAGCCACAAGTCGGACTGGCTGTTTGCCGGAGCCAACCATGGATTCACCGAGCCGCACGCAGTCGTCGCCCATTGGGAGCCGTCTGGCCGACTGACTCTGTACACTCCTCAACAGGTTCCCCACTACGTTCACCGAGCACTAGCCGACGTGCTGGATATCCCTATGCACCAGATCAACGTCTACCGGACTTTCGTAGGTGGGGGATTCGGTGGCAAGTCCGACCCTTTCCCGCATGAGATGTGTGCTGCCATCCTAGCACGTAAGACCGGTCGGCCAGTGAGAATTAACTTCGACCGCGAGGAGGTCTTCTTGGTCAATCGCGGTAGGCATCCCTCAAGAATCGAGATGAATCTGCACGCTGACTCCGAAGGCAGGCTGTGCGGAATCGAGACCGATGCTCTGATCGATGGCGGTGCCTTCGCTTCGTTCGGTCACGTCACCACCTACTACAACGGTGTCCTGCACACCGCTCCCTACGAAATCGGAGCCTTCCACTACACCGGCGCGAGGGTGTGGACAAACAAACCTGCGAGTGGTGCCATGCGTGGCCACGGAGCGGTGAACTCGCGTTGCGCGGTCGAGGTCGGAATGGACGATCTGGCCGAACAGCTGGAAGTCGACCCTATCACATTCAGACTCGCTAACCTGCTTCCTCCCAACTCAGCCACGATTACCGGATTCAGAGTCACCAGCATTGGCATGCGAGAGTGCCTAGAGAGAGTCAGGGAGGCCTCGGGTTGGAAAGAGAAGTTCCGCAAGTTACCTGATGGTCACGGAATAGGCATCGGCTGCGGCTTCTTCATCTCCGGAAGTGGCCTTCCGATACACTGGGAGCCAAACAAGTTCCCACACGCCACGGTTCACCTCAAGGTTGACATGGACGGCGGCGTGACCGTCCACACCGGTGCTGCCGAAATAGGTCAGGGCTCCGACACCGTAGTCGCCCAGTCAGTGGCCGAGGTCCTCGGACTGCCGTTGGAGATGATTAGAATCAGGAGCAGGGAGACAGATACCGCCCCGGTCGATCTCGGATCCTACTCATCGCGTGTCACCTTCATGAATGCCAACGCTGCGATATCCGCGGCTATGGAAATCCGCCAGAAATTGTTTGCTGCTGCTGCTGATGTCACCGATGCTCCGGTCGAGAAACTGGTGATGGGTGACCGGCGCATCTACCGCAAGGACGACCCCGCGGTTGGAGTCTCGTATCTAGAGGCGCTTCACAAGGCGCAAGAAGAAACCGGTGCTCTGGTCTCATCCGGTGCCTATAGGACTCCGCCGATGGGTCGAGTGCACAAGGGAGCAGGTGCGGGAATCGCTCCAGCCTACTCCTTCTCGGCCTATGTCGCTGAGGTCAAGGTCGACGTCGAGACTGGACAGACTCGAGTACTGAAGGTGTGGGCTGCGCACGACTGCGGTAAGGCGCTCAACCCCTTAGCGGTGAAGGGGCAGATGATCGGTTCGTGTCACATGGGGCTGGGGCAGGTACTCAGCGAGGAGATGCGTTACGGTAGAAACGGGCACCTGCTGAACCCGGACTTACTCGATTACAAGATTCCCACAGTACACGAGATGCCGGAGATTGTGCCTATAATCGTCGAGTCGAACGACTCCGAGGGCCCCTTTGGGGCCAAGGAAGCCGGGGAGGGTCCACTGCTACCGATTCTACCCGCGGTCTGCAACGCGGTCCACGATGCGGTCGGTGTCCGTACCAGTGAGTTGCCGATAACCCCCGACAGGATGCACAAGATGATCGAGGGGCGTTGCAAGGAAGAGGGGGTCTCTGATCCCCTCGAGTTGACTTCACCCAAGTTGGAGTATTCGGATCTACAAGGTGTTCTGGAGGTCCGTGCAGCCATGCACGATGAGCGTGACGATGCTCGCAACACCGACCCGGATCCGCCAGATTACAACAACGGGGCGCTGTTCGGGTTCGATCCAGAGATTCCGGCCGACGAACAGGATGAACGCTGGATCGTCAGTGTGACTCCCAGTAGCGAGTACATCGACAATCCTCGCTTGGCTGGCAGCGCTTGGAAACACATTGAACGCAGGCATCGAGGTGATGAATGATGCGCATGCCACCCTTCTCACTGCACACTCCCGGCTCCCTAGAAGAGGCGCTGTCAATCGCAGGCGGACTCGCCGAGGCCGGTCATGAGTTTGACTGGGTAGCTGGCGGTACCGATCTACTGCCTAACTACAAGTGGCACCTGAACTCAAAGCCGCACGTAATCTCACTGGCGGGAGTACCGGAACTCTCCGAACTCACACACACTCACATAGGAGCCATGGTACGGTTGCAAGACCTCGTCGAGTCCGATACCGTGCACCCGCTGATTGCCAAGGTGTCGGGCACGGTTGCAAGTGTGATGCTGCGGCGATCAGGGACGGTAGGCGGGAATATCTGCCTCGACACTCGATGCTTCTGGTTCAACCAGTCTGAGGAGTGGCGTGAGTCCATTGAATGGTGCTACAAGTGCGATTGCGGGACCGGGGCCGACTGCAGAGTCATTCCAAACCAGAATACGCTCTGCGTCGCAACCTACCAAGCCGACCTTGCCCCGGTGCTGATGTGCCTAGGCGCGACCATCCACCTAGCCACCCCAACTGGTACACGATCGATGCCTCTGACCGAGTTCTTTGAACTAGATGGAATCACTCGCAACGTTTTGGAGCCCGGTGAACTGGTTACTCATCTCACCTTACCTGAGGACAACTCGAAGTGGCAGGGAGACTACCAGAAGCTGCGGCAGAGAGAATCATGGGATTTTCCCGAGGCGGGGGTCGCAGTACTGTGGAAATCTGGCTCCAATGGAGTCCCCTCCGGACTCAGAGTCGCTACTACCGGGCTTGAGGCGATTCCGGGATACCACCCAGAGGAGGCTGAGGCTGCACTCGGGGATTGGAGCGGCGAGGACAGCGTCAACGAGTTGGCCGAGGCGATTAGGAAAGCGGTCAGGCCAGTACTGAACACCTGGTATCCTCCGTCGTACAGACGCAAGATGGTCAAGGTCTTAACGAAGCGAGCAGGCAGCGGTCTATTGGAAGTCTAACATGAAAATTGGATTGGGTATCGGCATCTCACTCCTGCTTCTAGCCTCAGCGATGCCTGTGCAGGGCCAGTTTGGCGCATGGAACCTCGGAATCGAATACCATGACGACAATGAAGATATTCCCTTCAACGTCGATAAGGAAGGGAGGTCAACGATTCAGTTCTTCGTTGATAATGAGGAGGTCTTGGATATCGAGGTCGAGTTCGAGTACGAAATTCCCTTCGGCGGCGAGGCCGATGGCCCTGAGTCAGAGACCATTAGCGGCGGTACGAACAAGTCATTCACACTCTCAGTGACCGGTATAGATGTCTGGAGTTTCGCAGCGGACTCCAAGGAGGGGTTCACTATCACAGCCAACCTGATTTCTAGGGCGGGTCTGCCCATCGGTCTGCCGGGAGAGAGCCGTGAAGCCACCGGCGAACTGAAGATTCCGACAATCTATTCGATGGAAATCGACCTCGCTGACCCTGTCGGCCCGATTAACGCAGGCTCGGACGTCATCCTACGAGTCACTGTGTCCAACAGGGGAAACGTGCAGGACAAGATCGGCGAAGTCGAGGTCACAGACAACTGCCCGCTGCTGACCACCAACAACGGTCTGGACGTGCTAATGACTAGAGACATCGGCGCGGGCCAGATGACTGAGGCAGACCTCATAGCCACTGCATCCGAGAGTCATCCCCGCAGGAACTGCAAAATCGAGGTCACCGTCTCCTCTAACGGGGCGATGAATTCTGGTGGCTCGGCACTCGCCAGCGACGAGACAACGGTTGTGGTCGAGCCACCCTTGGAGAATCCTGAAGACACCACTGAACCTGACGATCCGAGTGACCCTGTAGAGGTGGTTAGTTCAAGCCTGCCGGCACCTGGTATAGCGTCACTATTATGCGCTCTGGCAGTAGCATTGTTCGTCAGCAATCGTAGATGTCCATTAGCAGAGGACTGAGGCGCTGATACCACAGTACTGAGAAGGTGCATAAAGAACACTGAAGATGATGAAATCAACTCGTTAGAATAAACTAATATCAGCAACATATAACTGTAAAATGACGCTCGCCTAAGCACCGTAGGTGCTGCCATAGCATACAATTTGGTAAAAGGTAGGAATTTGTATGGCTGATGAGGCAAAGGAAGAAGTTCAATTCGCCACCTATGTGGTTGGATCCTTGGCGATTACCATAGTGCTCCTCCTACTACTTCCGATGCTGTTCGTGATGGGCAAGTCCACCGCCTATTCTGCATACGAAGATGAGGAATTGTACCAACTCTCCGACATGCGGGACTCGCTCGCTGATCCCGACGATGATGGGGAGGATTCGGATGACGGTTATTTCATCGCCAACACGATGTCCACGCCAATGCTGGTCAACGACTGGAAGGATCCTCATCGCACCATGCTCCTGATTATCGCTCCAGAGAAGCCTATTGACGAGACTGAAGCTGATGCGATATACGACTTCGTTACTGAGAAGGGTGGCAAGGTGATTGTCGCAGCCGATGGAACGAACGCGAACCGGCTGGCCACCAAGTTCGGGGTCACTTACTTCGGACACCCGCTGAACGACGAAAATCAGCACTGGCTCGAATACGACGATAATGGGCCGCTCTATCCCTCATGGCAGAATGTCTGGAGTGTCGCCGCAGTGCAGGAGGACATCGACGGGATGGGGGCGGGGGCTTCTAGGAAGGGGTGCTCTGAGTTCCAGATTGTCAACGAAAACCCTGTCTCTTGCAGGATTCCCGTCATGTTCCGCTCTCCCACAGGCATGAAGTTCGAGCCATCACTCAAAGATACTGAAGAACCTGAACACAGGGACGTCAAGGTACTCGCTAGGGCCTCGTCGTCGGCTTTCATCGACCTCATGGGTGATGGCGATGCTAGCAACGCGCTGAACCCAGCCCCCGGTGATCTGACACTGATGATTCGCTTCGATTACCCAAACATCGCCGCTTACGACCGGGTTCGCACCGGACAGGGTGGCCTAGTAGGCGGTGACATCGGCGAGTTGCACGTAACCGGCAGCATCGTCTTCGTCTCCGATGAGGAGGCCTTCTCCAACCGGCTGTGGACCCTGCCTCAGGCAGTCGCGACCGGTTTGAGCCCTTCCTGTGAGGGTGTCATCGGAAGTTGCTGGATGCAAGAGATTCACGACAACAACGAGTGGCAAGGCAACGAGGTCTACTATGATCTCCTGATTCATTCAATGATGGAGTTCGACAACCTAGAGTTGTCCGGCGAAATCAGAAACGATGAGGGGGCGTTCCAAGTCGTCTTCGACGAGAGCCGCCACATCACCGGAGTGGTCTCCGCGCCGTTCGTCGAGACCATGGGCACCGTAGTACTGCTGACTTCGAACACCTTCCTCAAGTGGCTGGTCGTGCTGAATGTCGGCCTGCTTCTACTCGTGGCCATGATGGTTGTCCCCGAGAAGGAGAACTGGCGTCACGTGTTCGATCTTACCAAATTCAACCAACGGCCCAATAAGCTCGACCCGAGCACATACCGCCTTCGTGTCCAACAGTCTCTATTTACTAAAATCAGGGTCCACCACGACTTGACTCGTGACCAAATGGCCGCAAAACCGCCATCTGAGATCCAATCAATGATTGGCGACCCCCGGCTCGTAGAACTGGCATACAGTCAGAGCCGAACCTACTCCCCCAAAGAACTGCGCCAGCTAATGCAGGCAATCAGACGATGGGGCAAAAATAGTTGAAATAATGGAGAGATGAAAATGAATGCACCACCACCAGCAAAGAAAACTGAAAAAGCCCCGCCAGATGATGTCGAGAAGGGTTACGCGAAGAAGGCCGAAGCCGCACGTGGAAAGAAGAAGATGAGTCAGAAGTTGACTGCGGTCGGCGCGATCGGAGGAGCCATTAGCACCGAAGTGCAGAAGGTCATCATCGGAAAGGCACACGTAATCGATAACGTCCTTGTGGACATCTTATCGAACGGCAACCTGCTGTTTGAGGACTACCCTGGACTAGCTAAGACCCTGATGACCAACACCTTCGCAGATGCGTTGGGATGCGACTTCAAGCGTGTGCAGTTCACACCTGACCTGCTCCCAGCAGATATCACAGGCACGAACATCTACGACGCGAAGAAGGGCGAGTTTACCTTCAAGCCAGGGCCCATCTTCTGCAATCTACTGCTTTCTGACGAGATCAACAGGGCGCCACCGAAGACGCAAGCGGCCCTTCTAGAGGCCATGCAGGAGTTGCAAGTCACGGTCGGTGTAGTTACTCACAAACTGCCGGCGCCATTCCTGACCATGGCAACCCAAAACCCGGTTGAACAGGAAGGTACCTACCCGCTGCCTGAGGCTCAGCTCGACCGTTTCATGATGAAGATGAGTGTCGGATACCCAGATCGCGCTGACGAGGTCGAAATCCTCAACCGCCGTATCGCTAGGAAGAAGGATGATGTCGAAGTAGAGACCATCACCGACCCAGCCCGAGTCGTCGCCATGCAGCAGGCTATCGAGGATGTCTACGTCGATCCCGCTGTCAGACTGTATATGGTCGAGATAGTCGCCAGAACCCGCGAGGACGCACGAGTTCTCGTCGGCTCCTCGCCGAGAGGTTCGCAGGCTCTGCTCAAGACTGCTCGCGCCGCTGCGGCGATGCGCGGCCGCGACTTCGTAACGCCTGACGATGTGAAGTCGATCGCAGAATTGGCAGTGGCACACCGACTTATCTTGAAGCCAGAACATCAGATCAAGGGACTCCAGAGCGGGGAAGTCATCCAAGACGTCCTTCGCCAAGTGCCGGTCCCTACCGTTTGAGGAAGATGCAAAGGAGTCCGGAGCAGGAGGTAGGGGGCCGTGGCATGGAGCCGAAAGTCAGCGATGTTCGCAGCGCTGGCTATCGCTCTCTATCTGCTCGGCCTCGTCCTGCGCAACCCCCAGTTGGTGACAGTCGCTGTGGTGCTGCTGTCTTTCCTAACCTGGGCGGCGTTCCGAACCTCACACGCGGATGTCGCGGCATCCGGAAGGAGGATGGACGACGCCGAAACCGACGAGGGAATCCAATTGCACTCAGTTTCGGCACTTCGTCGAGTTTCCTCTGTTAGGATATTCGAGGATGGCGAGATCGATGTCACTTTGAGGATCCAGAACCGTTCAAATCTCTCCAAGGTTCTGGAGGTCCGTGACAGAGTACCAGAGGTAATGCGCATCAAGAAGGGCGCTAACTACGTGCTGATGGAACTCGGCCCCCAGCGAGAGACAGAAATCTCGTACACTATCGAGACGCCCCTGAGGGGTTTCTACACGCTCGGCCCAGTGTGCATACGAGTACAGGATGCCTTCGGGCTGTTCCACAACGAGCGTGAGATACACCTCTACGACGACTTCCTAGTCTTCCCCAAGATGGAGGACATCAAGGATGCCATGATCAAGAGCAGGGTTCCGAAAATCTTCACCGGAGCCGTAAACATCCGCAACCCCGGTGAGGGCTCGAACTTCTACAACCTGCGAGAATACATCCCTGGAGATCCGATGAGGAAGGTCAACTGGAACGCCACCGCTCGCAGTGGTGGCAAGATGATGGTGAACGAGTACGAACGAGATGCCGTCAGCGACATCATCCTGATTGTCGACAGCAGGTCGGTCGCAGAGACCGGCCCTGTGAGCCGGAACTCACTGGTGTACAGCACCAGAGCTGCTGCGAGCCTGTCGCAGTACTTCTTGGCCCGCCGTGATTCGGTCGGTCTCGTCACCTATGGTGATGAGATTGTCTCAGTCGACCGAGACACCGGGAAGAAGCAACTGTATGTCCTCCTGACAAAACTGGCAGGTGCGATGGCCAAGGGCAACACACCACTGAGGGTGGTGACCAACAGAATCATGCCACACATCAACCGAGGCAGTCCGGTCATCATCCTGAGTCCGCTCGAAGACGATCCAACGGTTATCGACGCTGTACGTGACCTCAGATCGAGGAACTTCGACGTGACTATCCTATCGCCGAGCAGCCTTGAGTTCGAGTTCGACGCAAGGCGACTCGACAGGACCGGTTATGAGGTCCTCAAGACCGAGCGGGACATTCTGCTCAGCGAATTGCGCGGCCTAGGTGCAAACGTGATGGATTGGGAGCCAGACATGCTGCTCAACACCGCTCTAGCAGGGGCGAGGGGATTCTAGGGGGTGAGACGTTATGGCCGACGAGGATATTACAGTGGAAGATGCTAGCGACACGGCTCACCTGTACGAGGGAAAGACTGTGAAGTCTGCACCCCCGAGCCGCAGGAAGGCAGCAGGTAACCTGAAGCATAGTTCTGAGATTCCGGCGGATGCGATTCCAGAAGTCCACGTTCCAAGCGTCATCGAGTCATTCTTCGGAGGGCCAATCGTCAGCACGATGAAATTTCTGCCGCCGGACAGAATGGTCTCCTCGCTACAGATGGGTTCAGCCGGAGTGCTGTTCGTGCTCTGTTTCCTGACCTTCATGGTGACTCCCGTATCGGGAACTGTCTGGTTCACAATCACTAACATGATGGGATTCCCTACCTTCGGCGGCATTCTTCACATGATCATCATACTGTCCGGCCTGATAGGAGGGATGTACGGAATCTTCCAAAGAGACCAGAGGGCGATACTGGCATCCTATGTCCTGCTCATCCTAGTGACTCTTCGATTCGCCGGCAGCAAGGTCGAGTTTGGGCTCGACCTTCTCCCCGAAGGGGAGATATCGCAGAAACTCCTGCTAATCTTCTACGCGGTGTTTCTGGTAATGTACATGGAACTAACCAGCGGCATCATCCGATTCTCTATGCTGGACACATCTATTCGGACCGGTGAGGTGTACGTAATGCAAGTCACCAAGATCACCTCGCGCTACCACAAAGCGCTGGCCATCACACCCGCCATCGCTGGCGCGGTCGCACTGGTGACGCTGATGATCAACCTGATTATCCCTGCTTTTGTTGGAATCTTCGACGAGGTGTCAGCAGAGAGGCTGGGGGAAAGCGTTGAGTTGACGAGTGTCTACGGAGTCGCCCTCGGCACCATCATGGTGTTCACGGTAATAGCGGCTATGTTCGCGGTCAACCTGCCTCTGCGAATCCAGCAGATGCGCGAGAAGGACGTCTGATCACTCAGCCTCGCCAATGAAGCCGCCGAGCATCCCGAGGTCCGCGATGACCAGCATCGCGACTGCCTCTACGATGGGAGCGGCCCTTGGGCCAATGACAGGGTCATGCCTGCCTCCGACCTTGAGCGGGCGTACCTGATTGCTGGGTAGATGTAGCGTGAACTGCTCTCGAGGGAGACTGCTGGGCGGCTTGAAGTGAACTTTGGCTCTGATGGGAGCGCTGGTGGAACGGCCTCCGAGGACGCCGTCGGCCTGACCGGTCTGGGTGCCCTCGGGAGTCGGTTCGGCATCACCTGGAAGCCAAGCATCGTTGTGCTGTGAGCCGCGCATCGATGACGAGTCGATGCCATGGGCGAACTCGACGGCTCGGGCTCCGGGTATCGCCATCAGCCCGCGTGCGAGAGCTGGTTCGATGCCATCGAACCACGGCTCGCCCACGCCAAGAGGGAGTCCTTCAATCAGAAGTTCGACTGTCGAGCCAATGGTGTCGAGTTCTTTTCTTACTGACTCAAGGTGCTCCGACATCCTAGTCGCCGCCTCCGAGTCTCTGCAGTTCAGACGACCCATGTCACTGGCTGGGTCCAAAGCCGTGGTCCTCTCCAACTCGAAAAGAGGCTTAGCACTGACTTCACCAATGCTGTGGAGATGAGCGGCACAGGACCAGCCGACATCATCCAGCAGAGCCCTGACCTGACTGCCGGCGGAGACCAGTCCGAAAGTTAGGCGAGCGGACTGTGAGCCGCCGCCGCGAGGGTCGTTGGCACCACCCAAGCGGATGCCCTCGGCCATGTCTGCGTGACCTGGACGGGGATGGTCGGGGAGGAAGGAGTAGTCGGACGAGCGAACATCTGAGTTACGGGTGAGCAGGAGTATCGGCCAGCCGGTGGCCCTGCCTTCGTAGACACCGGAGAGGATCTCACACTCGTCGCGCTCAGAGCGAGTGGAGAGGCCCTTGCGCCCTGGACGCCGCCTAGCTATGTCCTCGACTAGGGCGGCTGGGTCAATCGGGGTGCCTGCTGGCATCCCTTCGATGAGGGCGCCGACACAAGAGCCGTGACTCTCACCGAAGAGGGTGACTTGGAGGCTGTCTCCGAACCTCATTCCCATCGGGACGCCTCCTCGCTCTGCATCCGGGATTGGGTGAATGCCGCCACTATGACCTCCATTTCGGATTCGCGCACGAACTCGGCGAGCGAATCCGCGTGCTGTTCGTAGCAGATGATTGCGATCGCTGGTCCAGAGCCGGTAACCCCAGCAGAAATCGCGCCTCTGGCGATAGCCGAGTTGCAAATTCGAAGGGCCTCGTCATCCCCGGTCGCCGCGGCCACCGCCATCCCATTGGCGGACATTGCTGCGAAGATGGAGCCGCTGGAAAGCGAAGCCAGGGCCCGCTCGAACAATTTCGACTGATTTGCGAAGGCTTCAGGCTCGACGCGCCCGTTCCTAGGGCCCCTTAGGGCTACGAGCACGGACAAGCCGGTCTCGATGTCGCCTTCAAGCAGAATTGAGTCATGCGAAGCCTGCTCAGGGTCTACTAACTTCCACCCGGGTGAGATTGCGGCCCATGCGTCGTCCATGCTGCCCGTGAGGGTGCAGCCCGACCTTCTCTGTGCAGCGACTGCAATGTCGACTATCTGGGGGTCGGAAAGTCCCGTCCACGATGCCTCGTTAAGAGCCCGAGCGGCTGCGCAGGCCAGGGCAGCGCTCGATTTCAGACCCTGCCCCACAGGAACCTCGGTTTCGACCCTCCACCCGGTACCGTCAGACATCGGGTAGCCGAACTCGCCCCATACAGCAAGCACTGAGTCGAGCACCCTGTGTTCGTCCTGTGGTGCGAAAGCCGGCCCTTCGACCAGACTGACCCGGGTTTCTAGTTGGAGGCCGACGGAGCAGCCCTTGCCCAGTCCTGCGGCGTGGAGTATCGATATCCCGCCGTTGGCTCGACCAGTTCCGAAGACCGTCATCTCTCACTCACCTCCCCAGGCAGTGCTTGCCCGATGTGCCTCATGCTACTGTCGAGACGGACCAGCATCTCGTCTCCGGACTCCAGCCCGGTCACTGACAGCGCCTCGCCGGCAGGGGAGACCAGGCGGGCGGTCTCCGCCTGCTGAGCCATGAGTTGGCTCTCTACAGAGCCACACTCGAATCGGACTAGGAGGAATGGGCGGCGCTCAATCTTGAGTCGCCCGATGCTGGCCGAGCGCCGACTGCCGTCCGCAGATAGTACAGCCACCACGTCACCGGCACGAAGCTCGCTGAGATACCTGGTCGAACCGTCTGCCATGAGGGCGTATGCATGCACCGCCCCGGCATTAATGCGGAAGGGTCGCGACGGCACATACTCCGAGGGCAGGGTCTCACCGTGGATTAGACATAGAGCCCCTGAGGCGGAGCCGATTGCCATTCCCTCACCCGGAGCGAGCCTCTCGATCAGGTCGACGCAGAGCCTCTCACCGACACCACCCGACTCTACCGAGAGCACGGTGGCAGTCGATAGTTCGCTGGAAGTTGGCTCGGTCTCGTCTTCCTCGGTGCTCGTTGATGCCAACTCCCTAGCAGCAGTCCAGAGGGTTCCTGAGTCTGCCTCCGGCGGTAGTAAGACGGCATCGACGCCGTGCTCGAGCGCGAAGGCCGCACCCGGTAGGTCAACCTCATCCGAGATGGCCGCGGCCACCCGTGTCCCGCTGCCGGAGGCAGCGGCGACGATGTTCTCCAGTGGAATCATCGTCCAGTCGGAGCATCTGACGAGGATCCATGGCACCATCCCGACTAGAGAACGAGCCTCGTCCTGTCCATGGTAGTCGCCCAGTACGACCTCGGCGACATCCGGTGCTCTGCCATCCCAGACACGACTGGCCCCCTCCGGGATGGGTTTTGAGTCGGTGTTGGTAGCATCGAGCCAGAGTTCCATCATATCACTACCCAAGGAGTTCTGCAGCCTCAGCTGCGCTCGCCCCATCGTGAATTATCGCTCGCAGAGCGGCAACGTGGGCTGTAGTATTGTCAGTTCCGAACACCTGTCTGCCCATGCAGACCCCGCTACCTCCGACACCCATGGCAGCCTCCACAATGTCGAGGAGTTCGCGGAACTGGATGCCTCGAGACCCTCCCGCGATGAGAACTGGAATCGGGACTGCTTTGGTGACTTGGTGGAATGAGTCGGCTGAGCCGGTCCACGGCACCTTGACGACATTGCAACCGAGTTCCCATGCAATCCGGGCAGCGTGAGCTACACCGCCTGTGTCGTCGTCATCCGCAATCTTGAGGTTCGGACCGCGTGGGTAGATCATGCCCAGTACGGGCATTCCTAGCGGGAACGCCTCGGTGGTCAGTGTGCCCAGTTGCGATATCATCTCGGCCTCGGCCTCGTCACCGAGGTTGACCTGCCCCGATACTCCCATAGCGCCACGCTGCCAGCACTCCTCAGCGTTGGCGACACTGACCTTGGCCTGCGATCGTGGCCCCCCATGGACAGTCGAGGCGGAGACATGGCAGACGAAGCTGTCCCAACCAGTTCTGTCGACTTGTTGGCTCAGCACCCCCTTGTGCAGGACGATAGCATCAGCACCCCCTTCTATTACCGAATCGACCGTCGAATCCATTCTCCCGAGACCTGCCTCGGGATACTCCCCGACCCCATGGTCCATAGGGATCCAGACTCCCTTGCCGCCCGGTAGGATTCGGGCCAGCCTGTCTTCGAAGGTATCCGTCATGCGTCCTCGCCAGTGCCTCATCACTTGAAAGGTGGCGCATGTCATCTTTTGCGGTAAAACCCGCTCCCATAGGGAGCGGATCACATGTCTAGGTCGACTATCAGAGGTGCGTGGTCAGAGACGGTCAGGCCTCCCTCACGAAGCACCTCGGCCGATTTGAACAGGGGTCTTGCGGCTGCATTGGCTAGCACGTAGTCTATCCTCCAGCCGCGGTCCTCCTCTCTTGCACGACCGCGGTTCGACCACCATGTGTACGGCCCCTTGCCGGGACCGATGTGGATGCGTAAGAGGTCGTGCCAGCCGCTGTCGAGCAGTCGGGTGAACCACTCGCGCTCGTGGTCGAGGAAGCCGGAGGTCCGACGATTGCCAGACGGATTCCAGATGTCGTCCTCGGTATGGGCGATGTTGAGGTCACCGCATAGGAGAATGGGCTCTTCCGAGACGGTGAATCTCTTGGCCCATATCAGCATGTCCTCTATCCACCGGTCCTTGTACAGTTGGCGCTCGAGGCCTGAAGAGCCGTTCGGCAGGTACATGTTGACGCATTGCAGTCTGCCATGTTTGGTGTGCAGCACCCTCCCATCCGGGTCGCGAGTTTCGTCGAGATTCGTATCGATTCCGCGGCCGATCTCGACAAGGCCTGACCGAGAGCAGGTCATCACCCCTGAGTAACCCTTCTTCTGCGCCGGGTGCCATAGCACCTCGTGGCCTTCAGGAGCAGTCCAGTCGTCGGGCATCTGTTCGGGTAGGGCCCTAGACTCCTGGAACAGCCAGATGTCTGCATCGATGCGCCCAAGGAAGTCGTCTAGGCCCTTGCGATGGGCCGCGCGGATTCCATTCAGATTCCAAGTCACGACACGCATGCCACCACCTCACTGCGAGAGGTCCTTGACCCTCTCGACGAGGTCCATCCTTCTGACGCGCGCCATTCCGATGGGGGTGAGTGCCACTGATATCAACACGATGACTCCTATCAGGATGACAGCGCTAGCGGGGTCTGTCTTCACCGTGAAGTAGAATGCCCACTGCACGACAGCTGAGATTAGCCATTGTGTCGCCACTATGGTGAAGATGCAAGCCAAAATACCGCCGATTAGCCCGATGGCGAAGTGCTCGCCGAGCATCATCGTACCGATTCGGCGTATCGGTGCACCAAGTACCCGAAGGGTGGCGAGTTCGGAGTCGCGCTCTGAGAGGTTCATCAGAAGAGTGTTGAACAACACGGCAATGGCTATGATGACACCCAGTAGGAGGATAGCGTTGTAGAACTGCTGCTGCTGCTCCATCAGCGAATCGAACGCCTCGATCATATCCTGCTTCTGAGTGATTCCGATGGAAAGTTCGCCTATCTCGTTATCTAACTCGACTCCTTCTGGAAGTTGCAACAGGACTGTGGTGGTCTGTAGGCCCACGGCCTCTGACAGATCAGCCCGGTGGAAGTAAATCGTGCGTGATATCTCCCCCTGCGTCACGCCTGTTATCTCCACATCGAGGGAGAACGGCCCGAACATAACAGTCCGAGTCTGCCCGACCTCCCACTCGAGGAACAGCATCGTGCCCTCATCGACCAGTACCTGAGTCGTCTCGGCTCCGGCTGCTGGTAGGGAGCCTTTCTTCAAATCCAGCACTACCATCGCATCTCCCTCGGTGGAGACGCGGTCCAAGCCGTAGGCGAGAAATTGCCTAGAGTCGCCCTCAGCGTTTCCAGGGAATACCAGCATGGACTCGTGTGGCGCGCCACTGTTCTCAGCCCATTCTATTACGGCGTTCTCGCCGCCTGGGGGAACGTTGACCTGTGCGTCCCAGTTCTGGTCCTCGACCCCAATAAAGAGCTCGTCCATAGAGCCCATCATCAGCGTCATGGAGCCGAACAAAAGCATCGAGAGGCCCACGGCAACGAATGTGAATGCGAGACGGACCGGTTTGCGGATGCTGGACCTGATGGTCAGTCCAACCGTGGCAGGAAGATTGGCTGTCAACCTCTGGATTGCTCTCGATGAGATCCTCACCTCATGCTGCCCCCTCAGAATCTCGAGGGGCTGCATCTTGGATGCCTTCCACGCTGGCCAGATGCCGGAGACCAGTGCTATTGCTATCGCCATGGCGCTGTTCTGGATGACTAAGGAGGGGTCCACGCTGTAGCCTATGGCGGGAATACCGATGATCTCCTCGTACACGCCCACCATTGCAGGAGCTCCGAGCAATATTCCCAATACAGTGCCGATTGCGCAACCGACCAGTCCGATGACGATGGGGGCGAGGATGTAACCGGGCATGATGGAGGAACTTGGAATTCCCAACGTCCGCAGTATGGCGATCTCCCTAGCCTGTGACTGGATGAGCCTCTGGAGACTCAGGAAGATGGTGATGCCCGCTACAGTCACTATCATCCCCGTAACTATCGGGAACGACTTTTGCGCGCCCTCAGCATCGGCGCGGAGGAACTCGACGGATTGGATACCCGAGCGGTCGTAAACCATGGAAGGCTCGTTTCTGCCCACAAGGGAATTCCAATCAGCCAGGATGTCAGAAATCTCGTCTCTAAACGCTGATAGTTGCTCCCCCTCCACCTCATCGGTTGACTGCAAGTCGTACTCGGGAGTTCCCTCGATATCGAGAAGAAGTAGGTTGGCTGATCCAGCGCTCAGGTTGGCAAGGCGCTCCATTCCGGTGTCCGACATGTACCCGGTGGCGAAGGTCCCGTCCTCAGCGGGAAGAAGGACACCCTCCTGTGCGAAGTAGAGGTGATTGGAGTGGTAGCCGATGCCGACCACGGTGTATCCCATGCTTCCGTGCCCCGCCCCGAGGGTGACGGTGTCGCCCAGTTCGATTCCCATCCCGGACGCTGCGTGCTCGTCAAGCACCACCTCATCGTCCGCTACCGCCATGACACCGGAGCAGCATTCGTGTTTCGGCATCCAGACCCGATCTACGCCCCCTTCGTCGATTCCATGCCACACCGCGGCAACGAGGCTTTCCTCGCCTTCATCGTCTGTGTGGAACATGAGGCCTTCCATGACCAGTCTGGGCTCACAGAGGTCGAGTGCGGGCGATGGATTAGGCCATTGGTCCGCAATGGCTTGGCAGAGAGAGTCGGCGGTGGCTCCGTCCCATGTGCCGCTGGGGTTCTCGACCCACAGGTCCGGGAGATTCACGCCCTCATCGTCGTCGGCGTAGATGTTGTCGTACAATCCTGCTGCTGAGTCAGCGTAGGAGCCGAATGAGATGCCGGCGAAGACACCGACAGCAATCATCAGTACGACTGCGTACAGCCTGAGCTTGGTGCGCCACAGGCTCCTAGCAAGCCTCTTGGTCAAGAGCGTGGACACCCAAACACCTCACGATACCACCGAGGACGAGTCGGACATTATCCGGCCGCTGTCCAACCTTACGACCCTAGTCGCATAGTTGATCAGAGATTCATCGTGGGTAACGAAGACGCAGGTGATTCCTTCGGCCTCGCAGGCCTTGACGAGTACCTCCATCACCATCGCCGAAGTCTTGGAATCTAGGTTGCCGGTCAGCTCGTCACCCAGCAGTAGCCTCGGGCTCTTAGCGAGGCTCCTTGCTATCGCCACCCGTTGCTGTTGGCCGCCGCTGATCTCAGCGGGGAAGCGATTGACCTCGGCCTCTAGACCTACGAGATTGAGCAGTTGGCGAGCACGTGCCTCATCGCGGCCTCCCGCCAACTCCTGTATGAGCAGAATGTTCTCGAGCACGGTGAGGTCCTGTAGGAGGTTGAAGAATTGGAAGACGTATCCTATGTTTTCTCTGCGAAAGGTGGTCATAGCCTCCGAGTCGTGTCGTGGGACCGGGGTGCCACCGAAGTTGTAGGAGCCATCAGTAGGGCTGTCCAAGGCCGAGATGCAGTTCAGCAGAGTCGTCTTGCCCGAGCCGGACGGGCCGAGCAGGATGATGCGCTCCCCCTCATGGACATCGAGATTTATCCCATCCAGTGCCTTGATTGTCTCAGAGGACATCACATAGTGTCTCTCCATGCCCCTGATACTGACCATCGCCTCCGGCATCTGAACTACTCCGTAGTTCACCGAGGGCCACGGACATAATCAACCCCACGCGAGCAAAGTTAGGACTTTGAAGCCCCGGCGAAGAAGGCCATTGAGTCACGGAATAACTCTTCTCTGCGACGAATCCTATTGTCCCTTATCTTAAGCCAAGTGAGTGCGACTGCGATGACCAGCAATATCGGGACGAAGACCTCCGCGTGGTACCTCTCCATGAACTCGATTATCCCTCTGGCGGTGTAGGCCCAAGTCAGCGAAGCAGCAGTCCCCCCTATCATACAGGCTGCTAGGACACGCTCGAATGGCATTCTGGCCACCAGTCCGAGCATCGCACCGACAAGTACCCCGCTAGCCATGAAGGGTATCCAGACGAATACGATGAGCCCCCAATATCCGTAGCGGTCGATTCTGCCCTGATTCTTGTGAGCCACGTACTCCACTGACGAAAGGATATCCCCCATGAACGGGTTCTGCAGCAAGGCTCCAGCAATCCCTCCTCGCTTAGCTACCATTGCCTCGCCAGTGAACTCCTTGACGCCCTGCTCGACCCTTCCTGCAATAGCTCGGTCAGCTAGAGTTGATTTCTCATTGCGAGCACTGACCACCAGTGATCTCCCGCTTAAGTGAGGTGTGAGATCGGAGGAGAGTTGTTCCTCGAGATCATCCTGGAGGTCCTTGTAGGACGGCTTGAACAGGAAGTAGGCAAAGCGCTGTACAGGCCGGTAGATCACGCGCACGAAGACGGCTTCCTCGTCGGCCATTATCGCGGTGCCGAAGTCGACGAGATCGTGCTTCCTGAACCAGCGCGCCAGACTTTCCTGACCTGCTGATTCCAACTTCCCAAAGGCGCTCATCCCTGTGAAAAAATCGCTGTAGTCCTCTGCGAGAGGTATCCTGCTGCTCCCCCAAGCCATGAAGTTAGAGTCCAAGGAGTTGAGGTCGTCGCCTGGCACCGAATCAGTGCAGACGACCTTCAACTGAAGAGGGCGCATCTCTCCGAATATCGCATACTCCTCAAGCAGGTTCTTGGTTATCTCAGCGCGGACATCGACAGGGGTGGCTAAGGTCTTGCCAGTCGTGCTGTAAGGAAGGTAGACATCGATGGAAATCGGTCTGTCCTGCAGTTTCATCCCATCGAAGTCGACCTTGAAGCGCAGGTCCTCGGCGACCCTCCTTATGGTCCTCTCAATGAGTCTCCTCATCTGGGTCGTGGATAGTAGATCGGCAGTATCTCGGTGGTAGAGTCTGTGCATCAGCGGGTACTGCACGCAAAGGAAGAAGATCGACATGCCAAGAGAGACGAATGCCAGCCACCAAGCAGGGAGCTGGGCGTTGCCGCCCCATAGCATGGCGGTCTCTCTTCCACCGCCCCACTCGGCGGCCATCAGCTTCCAACCCCACTCTCCCAACCCCTCGATTGTCCAGCATGAGCGCGGTTCGGTGTCGATGATCTCGGCTGACCCCTCCTCGACTGAGACTGAGACCCCCTTGACCTTGACCTCAGACAGAGACGATGAAACGCTGTCGTAATCGTCCTGATTAGCCACGGAAGACAGGTCGTCAGCGGAATCGGAGGCCCACAACGTAGCGACTAACTGATACTCGCCATCGGACACTCCGTCGTCCAACTGCAGATGCGCCCCGATGTCGCCCAGTCCTCCCTTGAATGTGGGACTCACAGAGTCTCCGTCGCTGGTGAGAAGTTCGATGACGAGCACAGTGCCGCTCTCCGGTGCGTTGTGGGTCTGTGCGGAGACCTCGTCGTGGGAGGCCCAGATGTCGAAGTAGACCTCTCCCGTTCGGTCAATGCATTGCTCACCTGTGTCTAGAGGAGTCTTTGAGAGGGTCTCATCCACCACGACTGAATCAGCAGCGAAGGTGCCGGCAGACATCAGTGCGATGCCCCCGAAGAACACCACCCCGGCGATGAGGCCAAAGAGCAGGGTCCAGTCGTCGAAAGTCCCTCTGAAGAACCGCCTGCGACCCTCCCTGCGCTGCCGTATCCGATCTAGCTCCCTGTCGATGGGAGAGGGTGCCGTTGGGTCCTGCGGAACTTCCGCCGCTGCCGTCACGGTGGCGGCAGACTAGGAGGGTCTCATAGCCCTGTCCCCACTAGGGGACAGGGACTTCCTAGTTCACGGGTGAATCAGTCTCGGCGAGTCGCGAAAGCGGCTCCCAGAAGCATGACCACGGCCATCAGCGCGCCGAAGCCCGGTAGCATCTCGGCAGTAGCGAACGAATCGGATGTGTACTGGTCTGCCCAGGTGTCGTACAGCTCGACCTGGACACCTGGCATGAGATTGTCAATGACCAGGGTGTCCATGTCTGAAATCAAGCCATCACCGTCGTAGTCTAGGTACTCGTAGGTGAATTCGTACTCGGCAATCGCGGGATCGACAGCTGCTGAGCCCTCGGTAAGTCCGTTTGAGGCGGCGATTGTGCAGTCCGAGATCGGGGGCTCGTTGCCCTCCTCGTCAGGCTCACCGCAATCGACAAGGAATCTGACCTCGAAGTCCGAGATAGGAGCGTTCAGAGTCTGGCCCATGACCATCATGGTGACTCGGGAGGGCTCGTCTTCGCCCTCCTCATCGTCGGAGCCGTCACCTTCGTCATCATCGGACATGATTTCGTCCCATAATTCAGCGAACTCGTAGATGTCGAGGCCGTCGCTGTTATCGTAGTCGTACATGTCCATCA
>Ga0209034_10000239_pt1 | contig 27739 bp, 29 predicted proteins | sample MarorgKNORR_S2LV_2_FD_188219 | JGI IMG/M metagenome (GOLD analysis project Ga0209034, IMG submission 188219) | Marine microbial communities from the Southern Atlantic Ocean, analyzing organic carbon cycling - 250m_A/KNORR_S2/LV (SPAdes) (version 2) | ecosystem: Environmental > Aquatic > Marine... | reverse complement strand
GCACAGACTCCGCATCTCTAACTTCAATCAACAAAGCTTCAGGGTCATCCTGAAGCCGCTGATGTGCCTCGGCAGGGCTAACTCCGGTCACTTCAGCTTTCGCCTCGTTGACCATATCCGTCCAACTCTTTGCCATGGTTCGTCTCCGGATACCAAGTTACTCTGAATACAGGTGCTTAGGAGAGTATAGGTGGTTCTTGCCAGCCACGGTAGTGCACGGTCAACAAGCATGAATTCAGTATTAAGATCCCCTTAGGAGAAAAACGTGCCAACTTCAGGGTTGTTTAACTTTGACACTTAATGCCCAATCAACGTGGCCAGATATATCTCAACCACCTGGTGGCTCATATAGCAGCCTGTGGCAAAATAGGAGCATACGTATCAATAACCTGAAGTGAAATTAATTCATCACATTGCCCCGTGGATTGGCATAGAATCTGAATCACGACATATATCAATATTCAGAAGGTGGAATCGACTATGAAAGCTAGATCTGTTTCTCACATCGCCGTCTGCGTCCGCGACTTGGACAAATCCTTGGCCTTTTACCGAGACATCTTGGGAATGACGGTAACCATGGACGCCGTCCAAGACACTCGGGGAGGCTCACGGACTCAGACCTACAAACACGTCAGAGATACAAGGCGGGTGGTACACCTTGGCTGGTCCGATGGGCAAGAGCCATATTTGGTGATGACCTGTCACCCTGGTGACCAACCAGATGGAGAACCCATCAAACTAGATCAGATAGGCGTGAGTCACTACGCGTTTACGGTTGATGACCTGCCAGGTTTGGCCGAAGAACTGGTGTCCAAGGGAGTGGAAATACCCGGGGGCATTGAAACGTTTACCAATGCAGAAGGTAAAATGACTTCCTTCTATTGCCTAGACCCGGACGGCATATTGGTTCAGTTCGACAACGGATCCGGAGGCTAGTCAAAAATACTAGTCATTGCCGTTATACCGTTAAAAAAATATGGCGCATCCGTTCCTCTACGCTGAGGGCCCATAGGCTCAATCGTCTGACCAACAATTCATTTGAAGGCAGTTATCCCAGGAGAGTGCCATTATTATGAGCGGGTCGTAAGCCATCAAGGGGGGACCAGATAGTGGTCTATCCGCCTCAACCGCTGGTTACCGGTCAAGATTCTAAAAAAGGTCATTCGGATGGTTGCAGTGATCAAGCTCTAAGATGTTGGCCTGACAAGATATAACGAAGTCAGGTTTGGCGTGGAATCAGGACTCGACATCACAAACATACGCTACTTTCAAGCCAAGGCTAAGCCTTGGCTTGAAAGTTACAGTCTGCATTCACAACCTCAATTCCCTCCCCGATGTTTATCTCCGCTTCGCGGTGACATTAAGTCAGCTATAATGCTCCGAAATAAACCCTCCACAGGAGCAAGCACATGGACGTCTACCAAGCCATCAGGTCTCGCAGGACGGTACGGGATTACAAGCCAGACCCAATTCCCCAAGACTTGATTGGAAAGATTCTGCGGTGTGCACGGTGGTCTCCCAGTTCCAGTAACACTCAAAAATGGTATTTCATAGCCATTCAAGACCGAGACACCCTGGCAAAACTAGGCGGTATCTGTAAGCAAGGTCCGTTCGTTGGCACAGCTCCGTTTGCCGTCGCCGTAGTTATGGACGACGCCCCAAGGCCTCAATTGGACGCCGGCAGAGCAATACAAAGCATGGAGCTTATGGCCTGGTCTGAGGGAGTGGGCATGTGCTTCGTTGGCGTTCGAGACGACGACCAGATAGTGGCGGTGAAGGACCTACTATACATACCAGAGACGATGGACCTTATCACCATACTGGCATTTGGTTACCGGGCCGACATTCCCAAGCCACCAGGCACTCCCCGTCGCGCCTTCGAGGAAATAGTACATTGGGACCGTTTCGGAGAGACAACCCAGCCTTAACTGCGACGTCTCTCCTTTTCTGCTTCGCTGCTAGCCAGACAGGTTGGCGATCGAAACCCACATGGGCAGGCTTCCCAAGTATTGGCTGGCCAAACGCGTCAGACCACCGGACTGCTGATCGACTCGGAATGTGATTAGGTTCCCTGATTCCAACCCAGTCACAAACAAGAAGTTTCCAGTCGGATCCAGGCTGAAAGCTCGGGGAATAGGATCGACCGACTCCCAGCCTGTGGCTGTAAGCATCCCAGTGGAGTTATCAATTGAGAATGAGGCGATGCTGTTGTGTCCTCGGTTCCCCACGTACAGATGGGTACCTGATGGGTGTATCTGTATCTGGGAACATGATATGCGCCCAACGTAATCCACTGGCAGAGTGGTGATGGTCTGCAGAGCAGACAACGTTCCATTGTCAGTATCCAAGCCATACACAGTTACGCTACCGCCCTGCTCATTGGATACGTACACCAGGTCTTTGGTCGGATGGAACCGATAATGGCGGGGCCCAATGGCATCATCTTGAGGCACCACCAGCGGGCTGTTGGGAGTCAGACGGCCGGTGGCCGCGTCAAACTTATATTGATAGATGGAATTCAGAGCATTTTGCCGCTCCACTGGCAAACGGGCAATTCCAGCAGAACCATTGTCGATGTGAGGTAAGAACGCATACCTATTGGACGGGTCAGTCTGAAAGCAGTGAGCACCGGAGCCAGTCTCCAGCCACTCAGTGGCCTCTCCACCCACAGCGCCGGAGCCATCTATGGGATGTACCGCACAGTGGCCGACCTGATAATAGGCTGATAGAACGTATCTGCCCGTGTGGTCAGTGGACAGATAACAAGGTTCGCCCCCCAAACCAACACTACCAGTTTCTGTTAAGTCACCAGTCTGTTGATCGATAGCATAACTGGATAATTCCAATCCGTCTCGCCGTCCAACATAGAGGGCACTCAGGCTTGGATTGAACGTCATTGGAGCCGGGCCCCCAGAGACTGCCACTGAGCTTCTGCTCTCGAGTGCTCCAGTATCAGTGTCCATTACAAACCTGGCAATTTGGTTGTCACCCTGCAGAGAAACGTACATCTGATAAACCATTTTGACTCCTTCTTAAACCACCGGATAATGCACGATAATGTTCTCGATTTTATTCGGCGATATTACACAAAAATTAGATAGCGGAGTCATCTAGATATCGAGCTTGTCATAGTAGATGATTTCCGGTTCTGCTTCGATAAAGCTGCCCAAGGTCTGCATCATCCCAGTTTCGGTTAACCAATTGATATATTCAACCTGGTCTTCCAACGATTCCCATTCTTCCATAAGCGTGATACCGCCGTGGGTATCGTGATGTTCAAGCACTTCCACTGAAATACATCCGGGGAAAACTCTGGTATCTGGAAGAACCTCTTTCAGAATCTGCTTGAACTCGTCCAACCTTGTCCATTCAATTTTTAACCCAATCGTCACCTTTAAAGCCAACACGCCCTCCGATCCCGGTCAAGAAAGTCGAAAATAACATTGCATACATATCAATTATTATAATATTTTCCCTAGGTTATTATTTACAGACGTGGTACATTATTATCCGTGATATCTACAGAGACTCCCGAGCCCACCAATCTATCGACCATGGATAATCTGAAACAAACCCTAGCCTATCCCGGCTGGAAAGTAGTTGGCGCGTGTTCTTTTTTGGCTATCTTCTGTGGCAGTATTTTCGTATACGGATTCCCGGTCTTCTTCCTGCACATTCAGCGTGACCTGGAACTCAGCAGTGCATCCACGTCATTGATTTTCGCGCTTTCCCGGGGAGAAGCCGGCATAGCCGGGCCAATCACCGGATGGGTCGTAGACAAATTCGACTCACGGCCAATCATAATATTTGGCGGATTAATGGTAGGGGGTGGCCTGGCCATATTATCTGTGGTCCACACCTACTGGATATTCCTGGCGGTCTTTATTGGCATGGTGGCAGTGGGCAATAACACTAGCTTCGGCCAGACCTTCCTGGCGGTAATCAATCGGTGGTTTATCAAGCGAAAAGCTGTCGCCATGACCTTGGTCATAACCTCCTACACCATCGGCGGCGCATTCATGGTGCCTCTGCTTTCCCGAGGGGTCGAAGCCCTGGGCTGGCGGACTGTGCTGCTCTACGCAGGAATATTCGTGGTGGTGCTCTCAATACCAACATCCTTCTTCATCAAACGTTCCCCCGAGAGTGTGGGCATCGACATCGAAAGGTCTCCTGAAGCCCCGCCACAACCGACATCTGCCACGGCCAGGGTTACAGAGAGCGATTTCGGTGTCAAAGATGCCATGAAGACAACCACTTTCTGGCTAATGCTCACCGGTAGTTCGTTGCGCATCTCGGTGACTAGCGGTCTGCTGGTACACGCCATACCAATCATGGCGTGGAAGGGACTCAGCGAGCAGTCAGGGGCGGACCTTGTCGCCCTGCTGTTTTTCATCGCCATCCCGGCCAGGCTATTCTTCGGACTCTACAACTCAGAAATTCAGACCCGTTATATCCTGTCCATGGGCATGGCCTTTGGGACCTTGGGGCTGTTCACTTTGATTTTTGTTGACTCCACCTGGTCGGTCTACGTGTTCGTAGCGGGTATCGCCCTATTAGAGGGTGCCACAACCCTCAACTGGGTACTCATGGGCCAATATTACGGTAGAAAGAACTTCGCCACCATAATCGGCATAATAACCGCGGTATACAGCGCGGGTATGCTAGCCTCACCACTGTTCTTAGGCTGGATGTTCGACCACACCAACAGCTACCACATCGGCCTCATTGTCTTCTTGTTTATGTACGCCTCCAGTTCTGTATTCTTTTTCTTCAGCTACCGGCCCACTCCGCCAACGAGGGTCGCGCGCTCTTTTTAATTGACCTGACACTTTGGGTGACCGGAGCCGGAGCCTGATAAGATAGACGTCTGAATGGGCCGTCCCAGTACAACAGGAGGCACCATGCCCCAATCCAAACCGGTCAATTACGCCGACGCAGGCGCAGATGTCCTAGCCGTCTACCACGATATCATGGCCACCCGCGGCATAGACGATATCAACAATTTCTGGAAGCACATAGCCAACCACCCACCTACTTTGAAGCGCACATGGGAGCACGTAAAAGAAGCCATGAAACCCGGGGTATTGGACTCGTTGATAAAAGAAATGATCTTCGTTGCGGTGAGTTCAAGCAACGGCTGTGAGTATTGCCTCCGATGCCACACCGACGCTGCCCGTAAACAGGGCATGACTGACGAAATGCTGGGCGAATTATTGGCAGTTGTAAGCGTTGCCACCCAATCAAACATCCTGGCCAACGGCTACCAGATACCCGTCGACGAAGAATTTTAAGTCGCTTCTATCAACGAGCTATCCAATCGAATATAACTTCACACCCAATCGATAGCTATACTAGAACCTGTCCTGTGCCTAGGACAAACAATCACCAAGTTTCCTCACATTATGAGCTTTTGTAAATCTCTTTTTAGGCAAAAAGAACGTCGTCAAAAGTTTTCTGAAACCGCCCCTGTATCAAAGCATTCAAATGACAACCTTCCCGACTTTTGTGTCTAAATTCAAATAATACGCTAGCATTGTGGCTAATCGGCTGGAGTATACTAAGTCGCCCATCAGGGCGAACTAGATAGGCGATTTAGCTTGATGTAGCGCCGGAGGTATTGAGATGGCCGAGGTTTTCGTTCTTGGAGGCGGCACACCCACTCCTACCGAGTATCGATTCGGCAGCGCCCATGCACTGCGCATCGGCGACGAGGTGTTAATGTTCGACTGCGGCCCAGCGGCAACGCACAAGCTGGTCAAGGCCGGTCTCTATCCCACCCAGGTGGACAACCTGTTCTTCACCCACCACCACTTCGACCACAATATCGACTACCCATGCTTCTTGCTCTGCCGTTGGGATCAGGCTGCAGGGAAGGGCAATGAACTAAACGTCTACGGCCCCAAGCTGACTGAGGAGATTACTCAGAAGGTCATAGGCATCGGCGGCGCATTCGAATCCGACTGGCAGGCTCGGGTAAATCACCCCTACAGCCAGCAAGTGTTCGTCAACCGAGGAGGCACCCTACCCCGCGTCCCACCCGCACCAAATGCGAAAGACGTAGGCGTCGGTGAGGTTGCTTCTGGAAAGAGCTGGACGGTCACGTCAACCGAGGCCATCCACGTGCAACCGTATTTGGACTCGCTGGCTTATAGAGTCGATACACCCGAGGGAAGCGTCGTATTCACCGGTGACACAGAGCCCTGCGACTCTGTCCGCGAACTGGCACGTGACGCCGACATGATGGTCTGCATGTGCTGGGACGAACAGTCCGTTATGGAAGGAAACAATGAAGCCAACGGCCAATGCGGAACCACTGGCGCAGCCCAGCTGGCCCAAGAATCCGGCGTCAAACAACTGGTCCTCGTTCACATGGGCCCCACCTTGTCCAAAGACACCCCCTTCAACCGCCACTTCGAAGAAATGATCCCCTTGTACGACGGAAAAATTATATTCTCCGAAGAGCTGATGCGAATAGAGGTTTAGCATTCCGTGCTAAACTACCGTCAATATTTCCCTCGTGTTTACTGAATATCGATGATGGAGTTACGCCATGCAAGCTGAAGTGAAACACCTGAGTACAGCCGACCTGGAAGCTAGTCTTGATGATATAAAAAACTCACCCAAGTCTGAGACCGTCCTCGACATGATTGTCAGTAGGCCTGAAGAAGACGGCCGGGAAATCATGTCCTTGGCTGATCTGGATATAGAGGTTGGCCTAGTGGGCGACACCTGGCAAGACCGGCCCAGCGCCCGGAGCGGCGATGGCAAGGCCCACCCGGACATGCAGATCACCATCATGAACTCCCGGGTTGCCCAACTTGTGGCTCAATCCAAAGAACGCTGGCCGCTGTCCGGTGACCAGTTATTCGCCGACATCGACCTTAGCGTCGCTAATATGCCCCCTGGAACTCGCATCGCAGTTGGTTCCGCCGTCCTGGAAGCAACAGACCAACCTCACACCGCTTGTAAGAAGTTCAGCGCCCGGTACGGTACCGACGCAACCAAGTTCCTCAGCTCTCCTGAAGGCAAGGAACTCCAACTGCGGGGCATTAACTGCAAGGTCGTTCAAAACGGTGAGATTAAGCCAGGCGACGTAGTAAAGAAACTCTAAACCGAAAAACTGATATGGCAGATCCAGGAGACACCATGGCCACACTGACAGCCCCCGACGCCGTAGCGATGGACAGCCAGAAATTGGAACAGGTCAAAATCTTGTTCCAAAAGCAGATTTCCGATGGAGACCATCCTGGGGCCGGTCTGGCAGTATACCGCTATGGTAACCTGGTGCTGGACATCCATGGCGGTAATATGAGGGACGGCCAGCCGGTTACTGACGAGACGATGTTCGTCCTGATGTCCTCGACCAAACCGCTGACCGCGTCCTGTCTCTATATGCTCAAAGAACGGGGCAAAATCTCCTACGAAGACCTGGTATCCAAGCACTGGCCTGAGTTTGGTCAGAACGGCAAGGAGACGGTCACAATAGGCCACATACTAACTCACCGGGGCGGGTTCCCGCAGACTCCGGAGTCCTTCCAACCTAGTGACTGGCCCGATTGGTCCAAGGTTGTCACGGCTATGGAACAAGCACCAACCATCTACACTCCCGGCGAGACCTTGGCTTATCACCCCATAAACTACGGATGGGTTATCGGTGAAATCGTACGACGTGTTGATGGCCGAAGCTTCACCCGGTTCATCGCCGAGGAACTGGCCAGGCCGCTTAACATGTCCACAACCCATGTGGGTCTGCCCAATGGTCTGGAGGACAAAGTTTCTCCGATGCACAAGATGGAAGAAGACGCAGATCCCAGTGGTTACAGCGCTATCTTTAGTCAGTCCTCGGTAATCAAGTCAATAGTCCCCGGAGCAGGCGGAGTCGCCACTGCCGGAGACTTGGCCCGCTTCTATGCCATGATGGAGCGCCAAGGTTCGCTCGACGGCGCAACAATTATAGAATCAGATACCGTTGCAGAAGCTACTGCCTTCCAGGTAGAAGGGGTAGACAAGTCTACCGGCGCATTTGCCCAGCGATCCCTGGGCCTGGCCTTGGGTGACGAACGTATGGGCCAGTCTGCCGGCGATCCGCTAAAGACTTTCGGTCACGGCGGCGCAGGTACGTCCATTGGCTGGGCCGATTCAGAGTCAGGGCTGGCAGTGGGCTACATCACCAACGGGTTCCGAGGAAACATCACCAACAATGCCCGATTGGCAGCCGTTTCCCAGGCAGTCCGTGACGCCTGCATCTAAAACTTCTTACGCTATCATTTTAAGCATAGACGTTTACGAATAAACGGATTAATCCTCATCTGGCCCTGTGTTCATCTGTGTATTAATCCAAGGAAGCCTCTACATACCTGTGTTAACCGGTTCAAAGTGTTCTTACAGGTGACCTTCTGGCCGCCTACTAGTTACATCATTATTTGCATCCCGTCGATTCCTGTTTACGGTTGATACCTATATCCAGTACCAATTCTACTAATACACCCATTTGGAGCGCTCCGTTCAAATCTGCGATAATGGCCGCATGAAGAAAAAGCCCATTGAAGACCGATTCCATAACGCCCGCAACGACTCCTCACTAGTAGTCATTGAAGGATTCCATCCACTGAAGCATGCCGTACGATTTGGCGCTGAGTTGCTTGAGGTGGTTAGCCCCGACCTGATGGAACTTGCGGCACTCCAGGCTGAATACGCCCCCGACATCGCCGCGGCCATAGAGGGGCAAGTCGATTCCGTCTCGTATGATGTGTTCGCACGATTAGGCCCCGTAACACCTCCAACAGGGGTTATGGCAATCGCCCGCCGCCCGGATGTGGACCTTCCCGGGTTATTGGCCGACCCCAACCCTGTCCCGGTAGTGCTGCTGGAAAACCCTAGAAACCTGTTTAACATCGGAGCTGCCGTCCGGGCCTCCGCTGCTGCCGGGGCCGCTGGAGTGATCAACACCGGAAACTTGGATCCCTGGAAACCCGCCGCACTGACCAGCGGAGTGGGATTGCAATTCGCTATGCCGGTAGCCCAGTCCACTGGTCTGCCGGAATGCGACCGATCCTTAGTGGCAGTTGACCTGGGAGGAGAAACATTACCCGATTTCCAACTTCCAGACCGCGCTCTCTTAGCCTTTGGCACCGAGCGCCAGGGACTTAGCCAGGAACTGCTCGACTTAGCGGATTACCGGGTCTCCATTCCCATGGAAAATGGGGTCTCCAGTCTGAACCTCGCCTGCTCCGTGGCCGTGATACTTTACCATTGGAAGATGGGTCAGTAACCCAAACATAGGACTTTGCATCCAACCTAAATGTAGTAGGAAGTAAACATGAGCACTCGAGACCTAATCGGATACGGACCCAATCCCCCGATCGTTATGTGGCCCAACGGAGCCCGAATCGCCGTCTCAGTAGTTATCAACTACGAGGAAGGTTCCGAATACTCGACACTGGACGGAGACCCCAGTCAGGAGACCGGCGGAGAATCTCCATCGCCCATGGCCGCCGGAGAACGGGACCTGGCCAACGAGTCGTTCTTCGAGTACGGCAGTAGGGTTGGCGTTTGGCGGCTCATGCGAATCCTGGAGAAGAACAACGTCAAGGGCACTTTCTTTGCCTGCGCACTAGCCTTGGAGAGAAACCCGGAGGTTGGCCTGCAGATTATCCGTCAGGGTCATGAGGTCATGGGACACGGCAACCGGTGGGAAGAGTACTACAAGATGGACCGGGACTCGGAGCGCGAAGCCATCCGCCAGGCAGTGGCGTCAATAACCAAGACCACCGGCCAACGTCCCACCGGCTGGTACACACGTTACGGCCCGAGCCTGAACACCAGAGAGTTGGTTGTTGAAGAAGGCGGGTTTGACTACGACTGCAACGCCTACAACGACGACCTTCCGTATTACACTCAAGTCAACGGAAGGCCTTGGCTGGTGGTGCCATATTCCCTGGAGGTCAACGACTTCAAGTTCTGGCGCGGTGAGTTGATCACTCCCAACGATTTCTTTGAATCTGCAAAGTCCTGTTTTGACATGCTGTACGAAGAAGGTGCCACCCATCCCAAAATGATGTCAGTAGGTCTCCACTGCCGCATCATCGGTAAGCCGTCCCGGGCCTATGCTTTGGACCAGTTCCTGAAATATGCCTCAGAAAAATCAGGAGTCTGGTTCGCCAGGCGCGACGAGATTGCCCGCTGGTGGAAAGAACACTACCCAGCCTAACCATCCGGGTAGAGTCTAGAAAATCGTAAAGTAAGTTAAGGAGTTGTATCTTGATAAAACTAACCGAGGAAATGAGAGAATTAGTGAGCAACTCCCGATTCAGCGGTAACCCTTGCGTCATTACAACTTCCGACACCAGCGGCACGCCAAATAGCTCCTACATCGGCACCATGCTTGCCACCGACGACAAGACTTTCATCTACCGAGACCGTAGTGGCCATCAACCAGCAGAGAACATCGAAGATAACCCGAAAGTCGTGATGTTGTTTCGCCACGCCCAACAACAAAAGGGGTGGAAGTTCCGGTGCACGCCCTGCGTGCATCGGCAGGGCGCGGCCTACGAAGATGGGATCAAGCAACTCACCGATGCCGGTCTAATCACAGACCCAGAGATTAAGGCCGCCATCGTGGTACTGGAGGTTCACCAGGTGCTGGACCTCTTCGGCAAAATACTACAAGAGCAGGAACCGCCAATCAAATGGTAAGAGTAGTACTGGGTCTAGAAGTTGGGCTTACGCTTTTCCAAAAAGGCTGTCATACCTTCGTGGGGTGCCGGTGTGTTGAATATCCTTGTGAATTCTTGGATAGTGAATTTCGCTGAGTCCTCTTCGCCAAGCTCCAGCCACTTAGTAACAATATCTTTCTGAGACGCCAGAACGTCCCGGCTAATGTCCAAGAACTTGCCAGCCATTTCATGAGCTGTTTTCATCAGAGAATCTTCGGGCACAACTATATCCACCAGACCCATGGCCAGCGCTTCAGAAGCGTCGACCGTCTCCCCAGTCAGTAGAAGTCGCCGAGCCCGTCCCAGCCCGATCGTCGGCGGCAGGAGCGATGCCTCAATCACCGATGGAATCCCTACTTGTACCTCCGGCAATCCCAGTATGGAGTCTTCTGTGGCGATGCGGATATCACAGGCCAATATCAATTCCAAGGCCCCACCCAAACACGGCCCCTTGACAGCTGCGATGACCGGAACAGCCATAGTGAGCAACTTTCTTGCTGGACCATGTAAAGCAATGATGAACGATTCAGCGTCCGAGGGGTCCAGGTCTTTCATCTGATGTAGGTCAACTCCGGCCGAGAAAGCACTGTCTCCGGAACCAGTCAATATCACCGCGCGAACGCTCTGGTCTTGATCTAGGCGGTCCAGTTCTGACTTAAGAGTCAGAAAGGTATCTCTGCCCAGAAGGTTCAGCGGACCCCGGCCTTCCAGTTTGGTGACAATCACTCCAGGTTGTGCTCCTTCTGAATTGATCATAAGCCTCTCTCTTTTCAGGTTACTCCCTGCATGTTACCAGCAGATCGATCTTGCCGACTCCAACCACGTCATAGTGATAGATGTGGGAGAATAAGGAATCTCCCTATAATCCACTCAATTTAGGATTGAAAAATGCCTGCATTAGAAACCGGTGTTCAATTTCATCTTCCTACTTACGCGCACGTCCCATTGCCTCAACTAGTGGACCTCGCAAAAAACGCCGAGGCCAGGGGAGTTGGCCAGTTTTGGGTCACTGACAATCTCAGAAGTCGCAACAGTTTTGTCGTACTGGCAGCCTTCGCCAGTAACCTACAAACCAAGTTGGGCACAGCCATAACTGTGCAATACTTCCGTAACCCAGTTGACCTGGCTGACATGGTGGCGTCCGTCAGCGAGTTAATGGGCGGGCAAGAACTCAGCATCGGCTTGGGGTTCGGGAATCCCCGTACTCACAATTTCGTCAAAACTCCTAAACCCATCAGCATGTTAAGGGAAACTTCGCAATCCCTCCGGAGGCTCTTGGATGGGGAGACAGTTTGCTTCTCCGATTACCCGACTCTTTTAAAGTATTTCAATTTCAATCCCAATGGTAAGTTTGAGTTGAACTTCAGCCCAAAGACTCCAATCATCCAGTACTGCGGCAGTAACGGGCCCCTGGGCCTAGCAGTGGGCGGACAGAACATGGAAGGACTAATTTTTGGCGGACACTATATGGCCGCGCTGCGCACCGGTAGAGTTCCTGAGCAAGTGGAGATATTTGACGAGGCTGCCCAACAATCTGGTAGAAACGCCAATGGCCCCAAGATAGCCGAGATTAAAATATCCATTTCCAACAACAGGGAAGCAGCCCGAGAGTTTGTGAGAGAGAGCACCGGGCATCGTATCCTAAACATGTATCGTCGCGGCTACACCCACGAAGACATTCAGAACCTCGGAGTGAATCTTGAAGATGCAGAACGGTTGGATGCTGCTGAAAAAGCCGGAGTATCAGTCACGGAATTTAATGAACTGGTAACAGACGAGATGGTTGACGCAATCTTCATAGCAGGAGAGCCAGAAGATTGCCTTGAACGCATGATTGAAGTCCAAAACATTGCCCGATCCCAAGGGTTCAACCAACTGATGTTTTCCGAGCTTGGACCAAATGTAAACGAAGCCCTAAATTTACTATGTGACGTGGTCATCCCAGCTTTATGATCCCGTGATGATGGGCGTACACTTTTTCAACCAAGTAAGTGGCGTATAATACCGCCCCATAAGCACTAATTTTAAAATAGTCTGGAGGCAACAAAAGTGAAGCTGCTAGTAATATCCGGTGGAAGACACCCATATGAAGAATCCACACCAATCCTGGAAACGTTCCTGAAATCGGCTGGCCATGATGTAACCGCCACCGAGGACGGTGCAGTATTGGCCGATGCGTCCAGCATGGCTACCTATGATGCCCTCGTTTTTAACACCCGGCGGGAGAATGCTGCCGATTTTAAAGAGTTGAGACTGTCGGAATCAGAGCAGGAAGGAATCATCAATTATGTAAAGTCGGGTAAAGGTTTCGTCTGCCTACACATCTCCGGCTGCGGTGCCGATTATTGGCCAGAATTTGCCCAGATAACCGGCGGCGGCTGGGTTACTGGAACTAGCTTCCACCCCCCGTACGGAACATTTGATGTCAAAGTTAAGCAGGCCGGCCACGTAGGCGTGTCCGGAGTATCAGACTTCACTACCAGCGACGAACTGTACATGGGAATTGAGTACAGCAGCGACAACGATGTCTTCTTAGAAGGTACCTCAGAGGAAGGCACATGGCCCTGGGGACCCGACCGCAAAGACACCCACATGCCGGCTGGGACGTTCCCATTGGGATGGACTCGTTCCTACGGCCAGGGGAAGGTATTCACCCTGCTGCTGGGCCACGACGGAAAGAGCTTCGAATCTCCGGAGTTCCAGAAAATGGTGCTAAACGGCGTCCAATGGGCAACGGCTTAATCATGTTTAAATTACTTGGACTCCTCCTAATGCCTCTCAGCTTGGCGATAAAACTGATAAAACTACCGCTTACCATTGCTGGCTTCATCACTAAGTTGGCATGTCTATCAGTAGTTATTGGAATTCTAGCGGTCATCATTGCCCTCATTATTTATCTGGGAGACTAGCTGAACAGATATTAGAAGGCACAAAGCAGGTTAACCAGGCAATAAAAAAGAGCCCCGATTTCATCGGGGCTCTTTTTTATTGCCTGGTTAACCCTAGCCGTTTGTTTAGTTCGGGGCCAAGTTTGGAGTGGGATCCAAGGGCAGGCCGGGATGGCCAGTCAGAGACTCTCCCAAGTCCAACATCTCTCGAGCCTTCTGGGTTAGCGCGGGTAGGACAGCATCAATCATGTCCTGATCCAGATCAGCGGCGACACCGGGGTAGCCAGCTCGCTCGATCATTGCTCCAAGTTTCTTACCTTCGATTTTATCCAGAACCCAACCTAAGTAGTCCTGTACCAGTGTCCTGTCCCAATAGATGCGGTGGTTCTTGTTCCTGGGACCATAATGGTAGTGGGGGCCGTCCCAGAAAAGGTCGAAGGCCATCAGCTCGGTCTCTTCCACGTAAGACTTCTCTGTCGTACCGCCAATGTCGGACAACACGTGAATGGCCAGCCCACCGTCACCAACGGGAAGTCGACGCATCTCGAGACCGAAGCGTATGTTCCCAGCTTCGAAGATCTCTGTACCACGGTTGTGCTTAACAACGTTCCGCTTGGAAACGAATAGTTCTCTGGCAGTCGCTTCCAGTTCAGGAAGGACTTCCATCAGGACTTCAAGGTCAATCTCTTTAGCGATCTCTGGGTATCCAGCTCGGTGCAGCATATCTACGAACTTGGCCCGGATTGTCTTGATGGTCCAACCGATTGGGTTACCATCAGCCGTCGGGTCCATTCTGTAAAGCTTGCCCATGCCGGTAGAACCTTCTGTTCGACCTGCCAACATCATTGGACCGTCAGGTTTCATGTCTGGGTTCTGAGGACCATAGATGTAACTGCGTTCAATATCGAAGCAGTTGAAGCGTAGAAGAGTTGTCTCTTCCCCGCCGACCACGCCCTGGACAACTATGGAAACACCCTGGTCTGCGTGATCTTGAATGTTACCGTCCCAAAGCTCATGCCGTGCAATGAACGTTACAGGACCGACCTCGAATCTTGTTTTAATCTCTGCTTGAACCATTTCCTGAGCACCTCTTTTTGATTTGAATCAGAATTCTTCGGAGCCGCTACAAACGGAGTTTAAGGAATACTAGCACAGAATTGGGAAGTTGGATAATACCTAAACGGCACTATTATTTCCCGTTGCGGTTTATTCGACAAACTTTTCTACATTCAAATTGGAAACATGTCCCAATTTCCGACCAAATATATTGTCCATTTTAAGCCATTGATCGAAATCGATTCTATCAACAAGAAATTAGCCAACTACCAAAACTTCATCTAGCCCAAATTGGGAACAACTTTCTCCATCATCAACTGCATGCTTGCCAATTGCCTATCAAGGGGAATCTGATTGCCAAAGTTGACTTCAAACATGATCTGATCCAATCCCAAGTCTTCGGCTAGATACTGCAATTTATCAATCACAGCCTCCGGAGTACCGTAAGCTACCTTGTCACGGAACCAGTCATCGTAAGACATATTCTTCATGACCTCGGCCTCTTGTCCCCAATCTCCTGAAGTGCCAAGATACCCAGCGTATTTAGCCGTCCGGTCGGAGAGTCGCCCAATAGAAAACAATGCACTTTCCATTGGCTCGTCGTAAGCCTTCTGCGCGTTATTTGAAAGATATATGGGAATTCTCAAGCCGACTTTTCCTTTGCCCTGGTGCCCCGCATCTTCCCATGCCCGGTGATACTGCTCTATCCTAGGCTTTAGTCCGGCCAGGGTGAACACTCTAGATGGGTTAATCAGCATGTTCTGTCCTAGGCTCCCGGTAACAGCGAAACTCTCCACGGAAGTAACACCAACACTAATAGGAGGATGGGGGCTTTGAAGTGGTTTTGGCGTTACGGTCACATTCTCAAAGTTGTAGAACTCTCCGTTATAGGAGAATGTCTCGTTTGACCAGGCTTTCAGAATGATTTCCAAGCTCTCGTCAAAACGGCTTCGACTTTCGTCAAATGGAGAGTTAAAACCTTCATGGACATTTGGAAACGTTCCTCGTCCGATCCCAAACTCAACTCGCCCCCCGCTTATGAGATCCAATGTCGCGATCTCTTCGGCAACGCGTAGCGGGTTCGCCAGAGGCAACAGAATCACAGCAGTACCCAATCGGATGTTCTCTGTGCGGGCCGCAACATTCCCGAGGATAGTTATGGGAGATGCCATAACACGCCCGGGGTTGAAGTGATACTCGGCTAACCAGAGGGAGTCTACTCCCAGTTTTTCAGCCTCGTTGATAAGTACCAAAGAGTCGTCGAAGGCGTCTTTTTCTGTACCTCCGCCCTGAACTGGAAATTCAAGGAATATTCCAAATTCCATGATTGCCTCCCTGATATAAAAGTCGTCCCTTATAAGATTAAATTGTTAAAAGTTGCGGCCTGGTTCCAAGATGTTTCCTGACCGACTCGACTTTTTGATCTCTTCAGTCTTATGGCCGAATGATATTACAGCCGGCTGGGAGACCGTCAACCCACATTGGAGGAGCAATACTATTTTCCGATGAAGCAAGGTCTTAATTAAAATAAAGCGCGTCGCGGGTTACAGCCTACGTAGTAACTCTCGCAGTTCCTGATGATTGTTCCCGCAAATAAGTCGGGTAGAACATTGGCAATCCGAGGAACCAAAACTCGGAGCAGGGTGAGAACTCCTTTATCGATTCAGTCATGCTCTCCAGTCTCTCTAATCCAGACACGCCCTCAAAACTGTCCATCGACCGTCTGCCAAACCTGAGACCAATGAGCCCCGGCACTCAGGTAGTCGGCATGCCCATCTAATTTCTTCTCATGAGGTAGATGGCGGGCAATCTTGACATGCAACCCTATCGAGACAATACCAAAATAGATTTAATAATCTGAGGAAATTCAACCGCACTCAGCATTCCGCCAGCAATATTGAAACAGGACGGAAGACGCACCTTCAGGGCATAGCTGCCCGTTTAAAGTCTTTCAACACTGCTGAACTTTTTGGAAGTTACCACCATAATCACATCCCGAGAGGCGGCTGACGAGGCTAGCCTCCCTTTTGTGGTTGAATAATCACCTTGAGAGATGATTGGGCTTCAGCGGTCAGTTGGAACCCCAACCCCGCTTCTTCTAGACCAAGCCGGTGACTAATCATCTGGTCTACCTGCACGCGACCCGAACCAATCATCTCAAGGGCGGTAGCTAAATCACCGGGAGCTGCCGCATAGGTAGTGGTCAGAGTGGCATCATTTCGGAAGAACATCTCATTCACAGGAACAGATATGTTCACACCCGGTTCCGTGGGAGCGAAGAACAAAACCGTACCACCACGATCAACCGAGTTCATACCTTGCTGCAACGCTGGCGGAGCTCCGGTGCAGATGATTACCAGATCAGCCAATCGGTCATCGTTAACTTCGCGCAACCTGGCGGGTATGTCATCAGTGGCTAGGAAGGTATGGTCAGCCCCTAGGTTCTTGGCGGCTGTCAGCCGGTCTGGCACCATGTCGGTGGCGATTATCTTTCCGGCTCCCAAAGCTCTGGCAAGGTTGATATGCAGCAGGCCAGCTAGGCCGCTGCCCAGAACTATGACACTCTGCCCTGGTTGAATGTTGGCTCGACGCTGCCCTCTGTAGACACAGGCCAACGGCTCAACGAAAGCCGCATCATCGAATGAAACGCCATCAGGCATGGTGAAAACACCACGGTCAACATTGATTGCCGGTACTCGAAGATATTCAGAGAATCCACCGGGATCAAATGTAGTGTCTCGGAGGGTATCGCAGACAGTATGGTGCCCGCTCAGGCAATAGTGGCAAGCGTTACAGGGAACGTGGTGAGTGACAATCATTCGGTCGCCTTCGCGGAACCGATCTACCCCGGCCCCTGCTTGCACAACGGTTCCGGCGACCTCATGACCTAGAACCATTGGCGCTTTCTGGATGCGGTACCACTCCATGACGTCACTGCCGCAGATTCCGCTGGCCTCAACCTTCACCAGCAATTCACCGGGGCCAATCTCCGGCACCGGCATTTCCTCCACGCGCACGTCGTGGTTGTTATAGTACATGGCGACACGCATGTCGGCTTACCTCTAAGTGTTCAATTATTTTGTTTGCAGGCATCTAGGCTGTTCATTATGCACTGCATTGCACCCGTTCGCGGCGAGCCCAGTCAAACCAGTTATTCTCCAAAGCCAAGGTCCTTTGACAGAGTACGAACAAACTGGATGAGCCGTCCGGGTCCATCTTCGCGATGCAGTAAAACCTATGCCGGGACTGAAGCCACCCGGCCATTGCCAGCCTTGACACTATCGAATATCTCCTGAGCACTCTCGATGGTGCCTTTCTCGTGGACGATATTGCGTAGCGCCCGAATCATGGGAACAGGGTATTCGCTCTGCCAGATGTTTCGACCCAGGTTGATTCCTATAGAACCGCGATCCATACCGTCTTTGACGAACTCCAAGACCTCACGTTCGGTATCGGCTTGGGGCCCGCCAGCCATTACCACAGGTACCGGACACCCACCGACAACTTTTTCGAACTCCTCACACCAGTAGGTCTTGACCACCTTGGCACCCAGCTCGGCGCAGATGCGGCTGCAAAGACCCAAGTAGCGCGCGTCTCGCTTTTCCAATTCTTTGCCCACGGCGGTTACGGCCATCACCGGGATACCGTATTTCTCTCCTTCGTCTACAAGTTTGCCTAGGTTCAAAAGGGATTGCTTCTCATACTCGGTGCCGATGAAAACTGAGATTCCGACTGCAGCGACGTTCAAGCGCACGGCATCTTCCATAGAGGTGGTAAGCCCTTCATTGGCCAAGTCCTCACCAACCATGCTGGTGCCGCCGGACACTCTCAGTATCACTGGTTGGTCCATGGCTGGGTCTACCACGGCCCGCAGAACGCCACGGGTCACGAAAAGAGCATCAGAATAAGGAAGAAGGGGCTTGATGGTCTCACCGGGCTGTTCCAACATCCTGGTTGGCCCCTGGAAATACCCATGGTCAATGGGCAAGAACATGCAATGGCCATCTGGTTGAATCAAGCGCGCCATTCGGTTTTCCATTCCCCAGTCCATATCCATACCTCGCTTCGTTTGATTGATTGTCTTAGTTGTGCTGGACCCTTATGAGCCTATAAAAATAAAACGTTATGTTGAGTTTGTGACGAAGATATTATCATCGTTGACGCGCCGGCTAACAAGTAAGTCGTCGCGTTATTGATTCGATGTTATCAGAATGATTCAACAGGTTTCCGCCGATATTAGCCGGCTTGGCCTGGCTTCCAGGTAATAATTACCTGACGGGCATCCGGCAGCCATAGCGGTATAAATCCCTCCTGACCTTCACGGAACAGCTGGTCAAAATTATCACGAATCACCAACTCCCCACGGTCCTGATGCTGCGGTGCCAACCAAATACCAGCCTTAGCCATTTCCACTGCATCTTCCTTGCTCTGAGGGAAGCTTGGATGTTTTATCACTCCGTCAAAAGTCGTAACTTGTGGTAAGAAACGAACGTCCGGCAAAATACCCATATCCCATAGTACCGGCAACAACTGCGGATGACCGGGAACCATGGCCTGCTCTTCCCCGTAGACCATCTTGTACAAAGTGGCGTTGTGCATTGGGTTGGCTATACTCCAGATAGAGATAATCACCCTTCGCCGGGCAGCCAATTCCAGTTTGTTAACGAATTTCTCTATGTCACTAATGAAATAAGTAACGTTGGCCGCGTGAACCACATCGCCTTTGACACCGTCCGACTCCAGCCAGTCAGACAAAACTGAACTGGCGTTTGATATCACGAACTCCGCAACACACTCATCAAACTCCTGCACCATACCGGCAGACGGCTCAACATTGATAACTTCCCGGCACCGGTAGGACATGGGCAGGCTCAATCTTCCAGCGCCTCCACCAACATCCACGAACACGTCATCCGGCCTTACAAACTCAGCCATGATTTTGAAGTTATCTTCCATTGCACGTTTAGGATCGGCCCGGAAGCGCTTGGCAATATTTCCGCCCCAAAAGTCTTCACGAACCGGCCCCTGAAGACGCTCTCGCTGGGATTCCACGGCCTCAATCAGGGCTGCGTAATCTGAAGCTGAACTCATATTGATTGTTACCATCCAAACTGATCTATCCGATATTTACGCGTATTATCAGGGCAGTAACGCTTATGGACAACCAATAAATCATAGACAGCTTTCGTCGTACTTACGGTATATATTTCCGTTTATCATTTATAATATGTCAAATAATATTGACACTAATAATAACCTCTGTTACAACCGAGCGAATTACCTCTACTAATCATCATTAGATGACTTATCATCGGTCATCGGGAGGCTTGGCATGGGCGATATATTAGGCGTCGGCACTACCCACTACCCTCCATTGATCACTCCAGACGAAGACCGGGGATTCCCTCTGACCCGAACCCTCCGGCAAAACGACAAGGTCCCCGAAGACATGAAGATTCCTACCAATTGGCCTGAGCCAATGCGAGTGGAATACGGTGAAGATGAGGGGTTGAAGTCGGCCGCACAACACCGGGCACGCCTGGTTAACAGTTTTCGGGAGATTCGCACAGCCATCGATGAGTTCAACCCCGACCTAGTCCTTATCTGGGGTGATGACCAGTACGAGAATTTCAAAGAAGACATCATCCCTCCATTCTGCATCTTGGCCTACGACCAACTAGAAGGCGCCCCATTCACAAATCGAGACGGCACATACCGTCGAAACGTCTGGGACGAATCCCAGGAAAAGAACTTCACCTACAAAGGCGCGCCAGACGCCGGACGTGCCCTGACCACTGGCCTGATCAATGAAGGGTTTGACGTCGCATACTCCTACAAGCCCCTACATGAGAATGGTTTGGGGCACGCTTTTTTGAACACCCTTCTGTTCTTGGACTACGACCGTAAGGGCTTCGACTATCCCGTCTTACCATTCTCAGTTAACTGCTATGGCAGCAGTGTCATTCGAAACCGAGGAGGGGCAATCACTCAGAAGTTTAACGGCGTAGACCTGCCATTTGACCCGCCAAGTCCGTCGCCTAAACGGTGTATGGAAATCGGCGCCGCCACTGCCCGAGTATTGCGGGATAGCTCCTACCGAGTGGCCCTGATAGGATCTTCAAGTTGGTCCCACGCATTCTTGACTCCCAAGAACCATTGGCTCTGGCCCGATGTTGAGTCGGACCGGGCCCGCTTCGAAGAACTCAAGGAAGGCGACTACGCTGCCTGGAAACGAATCTCTACCGACCAAATAGAAGACGCCGGTCAGCAGGAGCTACTGAACTGGATGTGTCTGGCCGGCGCGATGGAAGAGCTAGGCAGAAAGCCGGAAATACTCGATTACATAGAAACCTACGTATTCAATTCCAACAAATGCATGGCCCTGTTCAATCCTTAAACCAACACGGTGCAAATAAGCCTAAACATTATTGTTCCGAGGTACATAAATGGCTGAAATACTCGGAGTCGGGCTGACCCACTCCCCATCACTGATCGCACCAGACGAGCTGAAGAACTATTCCCTAACAAGGGCCTTGCGCAGCAACAACCGAATTCCAAAAGAACGGAAAGACCCCGCATCGTGGCCCGCCGCCATGCAGGCCGAATGGGGAGACGACGAAGGTTTAACGTCCGCAATCTATCAACGCGAGAAGTTAGTCAACGGGTTCCGAAAGCTGAGAACTGAAATAGACGCTTTCAACCCGGACGTGGTTCTGGTCTGGGGTGACGACCAATACGAGAACTTCAAAGAAGACATCATCCCAGCCTTCTGCGTCATGGCCTATGAAGAATTTGTTTGCCAACCCATGGTCGGTCCGGATGGAGGCCAGCGGCCCAACGTGTGGGACGAACCCGCCGACAAGACTTTTACTTACAAGGGACACGAAGCTAGCCGATATTTGGCACGATCCCTGCTGGAAAACGGTTTTGACATCGCCTACTCCTACAAACCTCTCCACCAAGAAGGACTAGGGCATGCCTTCGTCAACACCCTGCTCTATCTGGACTACGACCGCAAGGGCTTTGATTACCCGGTGATTCCTTTTTCCGTTAACTGCTACGGCAGCAACATTATCCGAAACCAGGGTGGCCCGAACACCCGGCAGGTCAACGGGGTGGATATGGCCATGGACCCGCCCGGTCCGTCACCCAAGCGTTGTATGGAATTGGGGGCGGCCACAGCCCGGGCACTGAAAGCCAGCCCTTGGAAGGTGGCCTTAATCGCATCGGCGAGTTGGTCCCACGCCTTCTTGACTCCCAAGAACTGGTGGCTCTACCCGGACGTGGAATCAGACTTGGCCCGATTTGAAGAACTGAAAGCCGGAAATTATGAGGCCTGGCGTGGGATATCTAATAACCAGATCGAAGACGCGGGCCAACAAGAGATGCTGAACTGGATGTGTCTGGCCGGTGCCATGCAGGAACTGGACCGCAACCCAGAGATTGTTGAGTTCATGCAGACATACATATTTAACTCCAGCAAGTGTCTTGCGGTGATAAAACCGTAACAATATTTAATCCCCGCCGCATAAACCAAATTCAGGAAATTGGGAGGCAAGAAATGGTATCGGAATTGAAACGAACCGATCTTGACCGCAGGTTATTAGCCCCTTCCGAGGGACTCAGAGACTTCTGGTACCCTGCCCTGAACGACAGCAAAGTCGGGGGAAAGCCAGTGCGCCTTAAGATGCTGGGTGAAGAGCTATGCTTCTTCCGCGACGGGCACGGGAAAGTTGCCGCCATATGTGATGTGTGCCCCCACCGTGGTGCCAGTCTGTCCCAGGGCGATTGTCATTTCAAAGGCACGGTAGCCTGTCCCTACCACGGCTGGGTGTTCAACGGGGAAGGTGAATGCGTCTCGGTTCTAAGTGAAGGCCCCAACTCTGGTATTCCCGGCAAGGTAGAAGTACGTAAATACCCCACCCAAACCCTCAAGGGTATGGTGTTTGTTTGGATGGGGGACGGATTACCGGCTCCGATTGAAGAAGACGTTCCAGAAGAGTTTTTTGAAGAAAAAAGCCAAGTGCTCTATCGAGTCGCAGACTGGCCGGTAAATTGGCGAGTAGCCCTGGAAAACTCGATGGACTCCCACGTCTATTACGTACACCGGGACTCCATCTTGATGCTGGCTCGAGGTCCCCTCGACCCCTACGGACGCTCACCACGTATCCGACCAGTTTTCGTTGGTAACGGGTTTAATGTAATCTGGGGCGACCAGAAAACTCAAGGGAATCCACGTCGTTCATGGGGCTTCAGGGAGTACTTCAACATACTCCGTGGCAAGACACCCTACCAAGACACCCACGAAGGCCTAGGCCGCTGGCCCAAAGGCAAGATGCGACTGCTTTGGAACTGGATCTTCATCCCTGCTAACAAACGACGCTGGAGTCGACCCTTAACCACCGAGAACCCACTTTGGGGCTCCGGACACCACCTACCCGGTATGTTCCGGACCGACATGCGGACCCACATGTATACCCGCATGTGCGTTCCAATAGACGCTGCAACCACTAGAATAGTCTATTACCACACCACCCGTCCTGGCACCTTGCTGGGGCGCATCTATGAGCAGGTTCAGTACCTGCTCTGGCACAACTGGGTGATGAACATACAGTTCTCCAACCAGGATGCCAAGATTATGGTGCCGCAAAGGTATGACACCCCCGAGAAACTCTCAGGAACCGACGCCGAAATTATCCAGTGGCGCAAGTTATTACAGAGAGTGGCAATCGAAGGACGCGGAGTACTCAAGGACCTGCAAGCCGAACACCTAGCCAAAGAGATGGACACGACAATTGCTGAGGGTTTCGCAACGGACCAACTCCAATCCCAAGGCCTGGAAGATGTGCCAGAGTTTTTGGCAGGGACGATATCCGGTGATGACGACTAGCCCGTCGCTCCCGTAACTCCAACAAACAACCATGATCCGTAGCCACCCTCATTGGGTGGCAAAGCCCTCATTTCAACAATGAATCCTGCGTCTTCGATTAGGCTAGTCCAGGTGTTGATGGGGAACAGACCCGTGACATGGGTGTCGACTTCCACAGTGGTTTCGCCGTTTTTGGTGATGGTGTAGGTGTAGGTTGATTCCACTTGAGTATCCGAAGTGTCGGAGTCTTCCATAACCTCCTCGATGGATATCGCTGTTCCGTCCTTTTCTTGGTCCCAGTTGAACACCCAGCCATCAGGAAATGTCTCCTGTACCCAGTCGGGAGCCACCATCAACACTCCTCCTGGCCGCAAGTGGATTACCGCCGTAGCGAAGGTATTTTTGAGGTCTTGTTCAGACAACAAATAAGAAGCTGCATCGTGTACCAACACTGAGTCAAACTTCCGATTCAATCGGATGTCCCGCATGTCACCTACATGATGCTCAATCCCGGGGTTAAGCTGCTCCGACAGCGCCGTCATCTCTGGGGAAAGGTCAACGGCTACACAATCGAAATCCGGGGTAAGGTGGGATAGGTTATGACCTCCTCCCACACCCAATTCCAACAGCGAGTGGTGTCCTGGCCCCAGAATCTCGTGGACAATATCCCTGAAAACCGCAGCTTCATCAATGTACTCTGAAGGCGGGCTTATGATCGGCCAAAGGAAGGCTAATTCGTTGTAGAGTCTGGGGATAACAGCCACCTATTGCGGCGCGAATCCGTTCCGCCATTGGATAACGAAGTCGTCCACTGCTAGAAAATCAAAACCAGCCTGGAGGGATGCCCGATGGTCAGCCTCGCTATCGCCTATGTGGTAATACACATCGGCAGTGAATTGCTCCTTCACATCATTCAACCGGTGCTTTAGCACGGTGAATTCAACGCTTATACCATGGTTCTCCCAGATGCGCTGTTGTTCACTCACAGTTCGGTCCGAGCAACTACCAATCAGGTACCCAAGCTCCTTCAACTGGCGAACCGAGTCCATAGCGATTCCGCCAGGCGGCTCACCTACTTCAAGAGTCCCATCAATGTCAAAGCTGATTAGCTTTACCACAGCTTTTAGATCGCGTGTTGCCAAGTCTCACCCTTAGGCGGCTCACCAGACAATTTAAAATGAGGGATGCTGATGCCGTCTGGTTCGTCATCAAAAATCACTTCGACACGGGCTCCGATTGCCACATTTTCCTCTTTCTCCGGCTTGAGGTCGCTGTCCAATAGATTTGCGATGATACGCAGGCCATCCTCTGGGGTTGGTTGCCCGCTTTGCTCATCAAGTTCCACCAACACAATGGCAAATGGAGCCAAGTCCTTTAAGGCCGGAACCACGGTATGGGCAACGATTTGGTAGCTATATATAGTTCCTTTGCCACTGACCTCAACCCATTCCCAGTCCAGGGAGGGACACCAAGGGCAGCCTGGCCCCGGTTCGCCGCGCAGCAGACCACATGCCCCGCATTTTTTGACCACCAATCTGTGTTCGCCTGCGGCCTCAAAATAACCGCGGTATTCGCTGTCGTTTTCGGGAATGCTCAGAAGCTGTCCTCGATATTCATAGTTAGCCATATAGTTTACTTCCTCATTATGAGCGCGCTACCCACGGCGGGAGTGCCCCATCCCATATTCATACTGACTTCGGCATCTTTCACCTGGCGACAGCCGCCTTCGGAGTAGTCGTATGTGTGCACACCATCAGAGGCGCCAGGGCAGTAGTCATCAACGGTGCCTCTAAGCTGTCTCACGTTCTCAATAACCATGTTCATCCCGTGAGTGTAAGCCTCGCAAAGATGACCACCACTGGTGTTATTAGGGTGCTTCCCTCCCAGGTTGATAGCTCCGCTCTTAACGTAATCTTTACCTTCTCCTTTCTCACACCAGCCATAATCTTCCAATTGGAGCATCACGGTATATGTAAAAGCGTCGTAACAACCAGTTACGTCAACGTCGTCATGGGTTACACCGGCCATCTCAAAAATGCGAGGGCCGACGTAGTGGCCTGCCACCCGACTCATGTTTCCATGCTGAAAGTGGAAATCCCCGCCAGGTTTGGTGCCCCGTCCTTGAACTCCAATGATGTGCGCCGGGATCTGCTTCATGTTCTTGGCCCTCTCTGCAGAGGTGACTATCACGCAAGTGGCATTGTCGGTTTCTAGGCAGCAATCCAGGAGATGGGCCACGGGGCGGATAATCCAACGAGAGTCCATCACATCCTGCACAGTAACCCTTTGTTTCATCATGGCCTTGGGGTTGTTACTCGCGTGGTTGCTGTGGGCCACCTTGATGTGAGCCAGGTCCTCGCTCTTAACTCCATAGGTTGCCATGTGCTTAGTGAAGTTGAAGGAAAACTGTTGGACGGCGCTAATCAGACCGTAAGGTCGTTTCATCAGGTCAAGTCCGGATATACCAGAGGCCGCCCTGGCCCCTGTGCCGCCGATGCGGAAGTTGGAGTAGCCATTCATTGACCGGAATATGGCCACGGTGTCGCACATACCAGACTCGATGGCACCCATGGCCAAGCCGATGAGAGCCTCTGAACTGGAACCTCCGCCTGAGCAGTCCATGTAGAAGTTTGGCTTTAGACCCAGGTCATACATGATTGAGGTAGAAGGTGTGGAATCACCGCTGTGGTAACTGAGCATTCCGTCCACTTGGGTAGAATCCAAACCAGCGTCATCCATGGCCCTCCGGATTGCCATGGCCCCCATCGCTCTGGTAGTGCGACCGGAAGCTCGGCTGTACTCAGTCTCCCCGACGCCAACAATGGCATATTTGCCTACTAGGCTAGTCTCCATGGTTACTCCTTTGTATGAGCCGTTCCCAGTCAATTTCACGTCTGCGAAAGCCCGCAGTATTATGCGTTGTGTCCCTTAGATTGACAATCGAATCTACTCGGCTAGTCAAATGCTCCGGCAATAGCCGCCTCAGCCAGTTCTTCATCGGATAGCCCTAGAATCTCACTGAGGACAAAGTCCTGATCCGCGCCGAACTCCGGCGCTCCCTTGATAACTTCGCCCGGTGTGCGAGACAATTTGTAAGGAGCTCTTTCTATAATACGCATGACGCCTGCAGCATCCGGGACTTGATGAAAAGTTCCCCGCTCCCGTAACTGGGGATCGCTGTTGGCCATATCCTCGCCTGTAAGTGCAACTCCCGCAGCGACTCCAGCCGCCTGTAAAAGGTGCATGGCTGCTTCGGCGTTCTGACTAACCGTCCAAGCCTCGACTAATTTATCCAAGTCATCGGCATGTTCTTCTCTGGATGCAGTACTGCCGAACCGAGGTTCGGAAGCCCACGACGGAGAACCGATTGCACTGACAAAGTTACTCCACTCCTCATCAGTGAACACGGTGATGGCCAGCCAGCGGTCGTCTCCTTCGCATCGGTACACGCCGTGGGGTGCTCCGCCCCCGTGACGTTGGCGGTTGCCAGAACGCTGTATGTTGACCGTGTTGGCGCTTAGTTCCAATGCCAGTGGCCCCAACAACGTGGACATAGCCTCCATCTGAGAGACATCGATCCATTGCCCTTTCCCGGTGTTAGCTCGTTGGATCAATGCCAGCAAGACTGCTTGAGCTCCGGTTATCCCGCCAACTGCATCACTATAGGCACTAGCGGGTCCACTAGGGCCCGTATTCGGGAACCCGGTCAAGTCAGTGAACCCAGACCACGCCTGCAGAGTTTGTCCATAACTGACCCGATCTTTCCAGGGTCCAGTTCTCCCGAATCCGGACATGCTAAGCATGATTATGTCGGGTCTAATTTGCTTGATCCCCTCGTAGTCCAGACCCCAACTGGGCATCACCCGTCCGCTGAAGTTCTCGGCAACAACGTCCGACACCTCAACCAACCGCCGGGCAAGAGTCTTACCTGCCTCGGTTTTCATGTTTAGAGAGATAGAAAGCTTTCCGGCATTCCAATTGTGACGTTGTCCCAGACCACGAGCCGTGTTGGATGCCGGCCCACCAACCACTGATAGCGCCTGATTAGACTCAACTTTGATGACCTGAGCGCCCTGATCAGAGAGGATGCGCGTAGCCGAAGGGCCAGCATGTATCCATGTGAAGTCCAACACTCTAATTCCCTGCAACGCCAACTCGCTTGGTTCTGCCATGTTAGACAACCCCAGTTTTGATCAAAGCTTGCAGCTCTT
>Ga0209034_10000238_pt1 | contig 27753 bp, 22 predicted proteins | sample MarorgKNORR_S2LV_2_FD_188219 | JGI IMG/M metagenome (GOLD analysis project Ga0209034, IMG submission 188219) | Marine microbial communities from the Southern Atlantic Ocean, analyzing organic carbon cycling - 250m_A/KNORR_S2/LV (SPAdes) (version 2) | ecosystem: Environmental > Aquatic > Marine... | reverse complement strand
GATAGCGCACCGCTCGGAATATAATTTCATCAACGCTAATGTGTCTTCCACAGGCGTAAAATAAGTGGTTAGGACCGGCATATCTCGTGCAACTGCGACGTCTATGCTGGCTGCGGTTCGTGAAACAGCTACGTGAACCGGGGGATGAGGTTGTTGTAGTGGCCGCGGAGCAATAGTTATGCCGTCCACCTGATAATATTCGCCGTGGTAGTTGAAGTCTTCCGTGGTCCATAATCCCAGAATGATGTCCAACACCTCGCGAAACCGGTCGTTCCGAGAGTCGAAATCAATATTGAAATTCCCATACTCGTAGTCAGCGGAGCCGCGCCCGACCCCGAGATTCAACCTGCCATTGCTTAGAAGGTCAACCATCGCCGCTTCTTCAGCCAGGCGTATCGGATTATGGAACGGTAACACGCTGACTCCAGCTCCCAGCCGGATGGTCTTGGTCTGGGCTGCGATATGTGACAGTATGGGCATCAATGAAGGGAATATCCCATATCGGCTAGAGTGATGTTCGGCAATCCAAAGGGAATCGAAACCTAATTCTTCGGCGTATTGGGCTTGTTCTAGAACTTCACCGTATATACGGCTTTGGTGGACCGTATCCTGATCGGCCCAGGATCCGGGGAGAAATAGAGCGAATTTCATGACGATATTAAGCTCCTTGTGGCGGACGGCGGCGTACGGTGTGGGTACACTAGGAGTATCTGGGCAACGGCGAGTATATAACACGCTGGAGTATCAAGGAATGGCGAATTGATTCCCCGATTTGTATATTCGGGTCCGTGGGCGTCGTCTTTGCGGTTCCGAGATTTTCGCTTGTTCTGGGTATCCACCCTGTTTTACTCCTTGGGCACTGGCATGGAACATGTGGCGGTTGGCTGGTTGGTTTTTGATATCACCGGTTCGGCTTTCATAGTAGGCGTATCGGCCGCAGCTCGGATGGCGCCATTGTTCTTGTTGGGCATTCTTTCTGGAGCGGTTGCCGACTGGTTAGAACGGAGACTGTTCTTGTTATTCAGCGCTTTAGGCGGCGTGGCGGTCTCAGGGGTGATGGCCATCATTCTGCTGACTGGTAATCCGTCTGTCTGGTTGGTCATTGTTCTGGTGGGGGCCGGCGGTTGCGTGTTCGCCTGCACGCTCACCACCAGGAATGCCTACACCTACGACATCGTCGGCTCTCAGCACGCGTTGAATGGATTGTCGCTTAATCAAATGGCCATGCAGGCCGGGGGTATTGCCGGCGCGCTAATCTCCGGCGCGTTGATCGACTTGGCGGGACCAGGATGGCAATACTTGGCCGTTGGAGCGAGTTATCTAGGGTCGGCTTTGGTGTTATTGTTCATCGGCCCGTCCGCAAGGGCTACGAAAGCCCAACGCGAGTCGGTGCTACGTAATATCACTGGCTACGTACGGTTCCTACGAGAAAATAGAGTTATATTCATTTTGATGTGCCTTACGTCAATCACTGAAGTTTTGGGTTTCACACATATGACGTTGCTTCCAGTATTCGCCAAAGAAGTGCTCCACGTTGGACCAGTTGGTTTGGGGTACCTAACCGCTGTGAGACAGGCTGGAGGGCTGATAGGCCTGGCATTGCTGGCAAGCCTGCGGGATTACCGCCGTAAAGGACTGCTTATGCTTGCCCTTGCTGCCGCATTTGGGATTGGTTTAATGGGTTTCTCCGTTTCATCGGCAGCGGTTTTTTTCATCGTGTTATTGGGAGTGGTTAACGCATGTGCGATGTCGGTTGACACGCTTTATAAGACGTTGATGCAGTCGAACGTCGCAGACGAGGAGCGGGGCCGCGCAATGGGTTCCTGGGTGTTCAGCATTGGAGTTGCACCAGTGGGGCATATGGGAGTGGGGGCGTTGGCGTCCGCTCTCGGCGCGCCGGGTGCGCTGCTGGTCAATGGAGCGGTGCTTACTGCAATTAGCGTCGTCGCTGCTTTAAAACTACCTACCATTCGCAGACTGGAATAGGCTGTCTGTGAGAGTATTTGGATGCGGATAACGAGAGGCTATTTCATGATAATTTTTCTTGCAGGATATTCTATTCGAATATAAAATCGGACACATAACAGATAAAATCGATCAAAGGTAAGTAACTACACATTCTATAGACTATAGATTTGAAAAATTCGCGCCTTGGCTTATCCCGGATATTTTAGCTAACCGGGTAATAAGTATGTCTAAAGGAGCAGAGAGATGGCTGATTCCCTAAAAGAAACACCGGTGTCCAGTTACGGCCGTTCTGATGAGATTGAAGAGTTTGATGCCATCATCATTGGCTCTGGTGTTACCGGGTTATATTCTTTGTACCGAATGCGTCAATTAGGATTCTCGGTTCGCGCATTTGACGACGCTAGTGGGGTGGGCGGCACATGGTATTGGAATCGCTATCCGGGTTGCCGTTTTGACTCTGAAAGCTATTCTTATGGGTATTCATTCTCTGAAGAACTCCTGCAGGAATGGGACTGGAAAGAGCATTATTCGGCTCAACCAGAGACAGAACGATATCTAAATTACGTGGCAGATAAATTCGACTTGCGCCGCGACATACAGTTTAATTCGCGAGTTGTCTCAGCAACGTATGACGAAGAAGGGAGCCGGTGGGAAATTTGTCTAGCGGATGGGAGCCTGGCGCGTGGTAGGTTCTTGATCACGTCCGTTGGAAGTTTTTCAGCTGGCTATGTCCCCGACTTTGAAGGGATTGATAGCTTCAAAGGTGTATCTTGTCATACTCGCGCATGGCCAAAAGAGGGGGTAGACCTAGCGGGGAAGCGTGTCGGTGTCATTGGTACCGGCGCGACTGGTGTGCAACTCATTACTGAGATTGCCAAAGAGGTTTCCCATCTGACGGTATTTCAGCGGACGGCGAACTACTGTGCTCCTCTTCGAAATGGCCTGATAGATGACGAAACTCAGAAGAAGATAAAATCCAGCTACCCCGAGATTTTCAGGGTGTGTATGGAAACTCCTGGATCGTTCATGCATGAACCCGATAAACGGTCAGCCATGGATGTATCTCAGGAGGAACGTCTTGAGCAGTATGAACGGTTATGGACCGAGCCGGGATTCAAGAAATGGTTGTCCAATTTTTACGACGTAATGCTTCCTGGAAAATCTAACGAGGACTACGCTGAGTTCGTTCGAAATAAGATTCGTGAGCGCGTCCATGATCCGGTCGTAGCTGAGATGTTGGTTCCCAAAGACCATATGTTTGGTTCAAAACGACTGCCCTGTGAGAGCGGGTATTACGAGGTTTACAACCAAGACAATGTTTTACTTGTTGACGTCCGGGAAGCCCCCATTGAGCAAATAACCCCGAAGGGCGTCAAGACTAGAGACGAGGAATACGAATTAGACGTTATCATTTATGCGACTGGGTTTGATGCCATTACTGGGGGCTTGATTAATTTGAATATCACGGGCCAAAGTGGAGTGAAGCTGAAAGATAAATTTGCCGACGGTCCGAGGACTTATATGGGGATAACCTCTGCCGGATTCCCGAACTTGTTTACGGTGAACGCAGCGTCAGTTGGGAACTTTGTAAGGGCTGCCGAATCGTTGATAGATTGGGTTGGCGAAACGATGAGCTACCTTCGAGATAACGATTTCAAGCGCATTGCGCCTTCCGTGGAAGCTGAGGACGCCTGGGTTAAACACGTTAACGAGGATGGAGCAAACATACTGAGGACACAGGCTAATTCTTGGTTTGTGGGGGCCAATATTCCCGGTAAAGCACGCGCACTGCTCACATCTCCAGATACAGCACCTGCAATGCGAGCCAAGCGTGCAGAAGTCGCTGCTAATGGGTATGAGGGATTTATTCTCGAATGATATCCATGTATGCCTGCGTGAAACCAAGGGCTGAGCGTTTTTAGAAAATAGTTAAAGGCACTTTGCCCAAACGATAAAGAAGTTAAAACCCCCTCTCAAACGAGAGGGGGTTTCTTCTGGCAGAGAAATCGGATCTAGGAATCCCGTCGAAGGTGTACTGACGAAGTATTAGGTCGTCGCTTCTACTCTTCGGCAACCACATGGTTTCTAAGGATGCCAATGTCACTGATCTCAACTTCAATAGTGTCACCTGGCACCATGTCGCCGTCAGCTCCTTGGGTCCCCATCCACAGTACATCGCCAGGATACAAAGTGGCATACTTGCTCAGCTCGTGAATCCAGGTGGCTGTATCCCAAATCTGGTCGGAGGATGAAAAATCCTCCCACACGACGCCGTTATGCCGCACTATGATACGAAATTCTGTGTGGGGAAGATCAGTAACTATCCACGGACCCATCGGCTTCCAGGTGTCGCAATTTTTGCCGCGAAACATGGTCCGGTCGGCTTGTTGCCAAGGCCGCTCACTAATATCATTTCCGATGGTGTATCCGAACACACAATCTAAGGCCTCATCTTTGGATATATTTTTGGCCTTCTTGCCTATGACCACTGCTAACTGCCCCTCAGGTTGAACAGCTCCGGCGCTGTCTTTTGGCACAACAATGTTCTCCTCGGTACCGATAACAGCGTGAACCGACCGGTAATTGGGGGAAGGCCGATCTGGATAGCTTGGCGGTAAACCCCTACGGGCAGCCATGCCCTCTACATGTCCCCGATAATTTGGGCCTGCAGAGTACAACATGGCTGGCTTAATGGGCGCCAATAACTTCACCTGATCCAATGAGTGGCTGTTGTTGGTGACTAAATATTCCTCTAGTGGACTTCCAGAAACCTGTGTTACACGGTCGCCTTCGACGATGCCGTAGTTGATTTCTCCTGCTACTTCAAATCGACACCAGATCATGTTTTCTCTCCTAAACGAGAAAGATGTATCGGCTTCCTCTGATGATATGACGTTCCCGGATAATTTGAGTTCTCAACACCGAGTGGGTGGTTGTGAGTCTTGATTAGACCTGATGTCCTCGTTTCCACCAGATTGTTCGAGTCGCGATAGGCAACGCCTCAGTCCGTCCTATCCACGAAAAATCAGAAACTCCATTGCTCGGGCAGCTCGTTTGGTTGCACGTTATGCCCGTCTCATCGTGAGGAATTTCTGAACGCGTTTGTTCTGACTTCGAATCCGTCAGCATCATTGAAAGTATGAATGCATCCCACTTATGGGTCCTTTTGGCTTAATACAGGCTCTAAATTACCTGATCTATTACCTTCGCCTGGTTTTATTTCTCTATGGAACGACCTCCCATATCTGGCGACTACCTTCGACTGAGTTGATATTAAATTGCTTGACAGACTCTATGGTTTCGGGAGACAGCTGGTCGTAATTGGAGCGTTGATTATGAAAGTAATCATCTAAGCTTTCAACTTCTATCTCAAATGCGATGGTATCCATACGGTCGGTAAAGTCCGTGTAAATTTTACCCGTTGTATTGCCGTCCCTGGCCCAGGACGCCCTGACCGACTTAACAACTTCCAAGCACTCGGGCACCTTTCCTCGAGCACATTTCCAGACGTTTCTAACCATGTACATTACCAATCTCCTACGAATACAAGATTGGGAGACTATACGATAGGTGAGCCTAATCGTCGAACCTTATATTCCGGTGAATATTGGATATAAGATCGCTGGGGACCCTTGAAGTTAAAGCGAAATGATTGTCAGAACTAGAAGATTCTAGATGACCTGGGAAGCACGAAGCAGGCCCAGCTCTTCAGGCGAAAGACCCAGTTTGCCGCAGAATACCTCTGAGTTGTGCTCGCCCAAGGTTGGAGCCGACTTGCTTCCTTCCATGGAGTTCTCCTTGTCCATCAGGAAACCGGGACTGGGGTATTTTAGGTTTCCTGCTTCCGGATGGTCGAGCTCAACGAAATAGCCTCGCTCGGCTAGATGGGGTGAGTCAACTACCTGTTGGGGAGTCTGAACCAGGCCTATGACCAACCCCCGGGCCATGGCTTCCCGCATCAGGTCTAGGTTATTCCAACTAGCCAGTTTGGGGGCCACCAGGTCGTAGAGTTCTTCCCAATACTCCAATCGGGTGGACCGGGTAGCGAATTTGGTATCAAGTAATCTAGGCTCCTCGAGAAACTCAGACCAGGCCTCCATTGGTCGACCTCCGGTGCCGGCGGTGGTCAATGTCACCTCTCCGTCCTTGGTAGCGAGATGCATTCCGTCCATAACATTTCCATCGCTGCCCCCTCGTTTGGGGCTTCGGCCTGTGAAACTGTAGGGTTGGATCAAACCGGAAGGAGTGCTAATGGCCGATTCCATGGTGGATAGGTCTATGTGCTGACCCTGTCCGGTTTGTTGGCGGAGGAGTAGCGCAGACATAATGGCGATGGCTCCGTTCCGAGCGGCTGTGATTTCCATCTGCTCTAGGGCTGTGCCCATGGGAGGTCGGTCTGCTGAACCGGTCACTGCGTTGAGGAATCCTCCCAAAGCTTGGGCCACCAGGTCTCCACCTCTGTAGTTACGGTACGGGCCGGTTTGGCCGAAATATGTAATGGAAGATACTATCAATCGAGGGTTTGTCTGTTTCAAGACTTGGTATCCCAAGTCCAGGCTTTCTAGATGCCCCGGCGGATAGCTTTCGATGAGAACGTCCGAATCGGCGACCAGTCTTAGTAGCAACTCACGGCCCTGAGTCTTTTCAAGGTCTAAGGTGATGCCCTTCTTGTTTGTGTTGAACGCCAAGAAAATAGTGGAGCCATCGGGGTCTGGAACTCCGTTGATAAAAGGGGGCTCATGGCGAGCAGGATCACCCCAGCCGGGCGGTTCCACTTTGACGGTATTGGCGCCCTGGTCGGCCATCAACTTGGCGCAGAAAGCTCCCGATAGACTGTGGGCTACTTCCAATACTTTTATATCCGATAAGATGTCCAATTTTGAAGAAACCTCAGAATTTTATGGAAAAGCGCCTGGTTACGATATCCCGGTTGCCGTTTGTTATTGTGACCTTGGATGAGCTTTGAGACTCTGAGAGGTTGTCCCTTAGGGAGGGGTTTCTGTGGCTAGTGGTTTGGTGGCAATTATCTCGTCCTTGGTCAGAGCGGTAATCTCCTCTTCGGACAATCCGGCAACGTCCCGCAAGATTTCCATATTGTGCTCACCCAAAGCCGCCACGCTACGGATATTGAATGAGATATCCGGCATGCGGAAAGGACGACCGGCATATTTACGTGGGCCAGCCTGAGGAGCGTTAATGTTCTCAAACTCTTCGATATAACCGCGTTCTCCAAGATGAGGATTATTCACTAGGTCCTCTGCGGTCAACACCGCACCTGCGGCAACGTTATTATTCTGGAGGTGCTCCATCAACGTTTGATTGTCTTGGGTTTGAGTCCACTCTGACATAAGATCACCCAATTGGTGGCGGTGGCTCCAGCGGCCTTGGGCAGTGTCAAAGCGGCGATCGTCTGCCCATGGCGGCTCATCCATGGCCTGCCTCAGCCTTAGCCATTCTTCATCGGTTGAAACTGAGATGGCTATCCAACGGTCGACACCGAGGCAAGGGAAGACGTTGTGGGGAGATTTCCATAGATGACCGCAACCGAGACGAGACCGGGTGATCCCTCGCTGGGTTTCCAAAATTGCGGGGCCGATGGCCGACACGCCTGTTTCCTGCATGGTTAGGTCTATGCGCATCCCTTTACCGGTTTTGTTACGGTGATAAAGCGCTAGCAATAGGGCGTAGGCCACGTTATTCCCCACTGAGTGGTCCATGTAGTTATTGCTGGCCCGGTAGGACGGGCCATCTTCGTAGCCGGTGAGGTAAGACATTCCACAGGAAGCATCCACCGTGCGTGCTCTAGAGCCGGCCCTTCGCCATGGTCCCGTATAGCCAAAAGCAGTGGAGCTCAGAGTGATAATCTTCGGGTTTAGCTCGGCTAGGCTCTCATGATCAAAGCCAAACCGCTCCATTGTGCCGGGTCTAAAGTTATCGGTAACGATGTCGCAATTTTGAGCTAGCTTGAGAAAAGCCTCTTTGCCCTGAGGGGTGACCACGTCTATACAAAGGCTCTGTTTGTTGCGAGTGCCAAAGTAGGCCAGATTACCGCCTTCGTTCCACCATTCCTGGCTGGGTTGTCCGTCTGGGAACGGCCCGGCTTTGCGGTCTTGTAGATGGGCCAAGCTCTCCACTCGAATGACCTGAGCTCCCAGGTCAGCCAGGAAAGATGTTCCCCAAGGTAAGGCGTGAACCTGTTCTAAGGTTAGGACGCGAATTCCCTCAAGGATGCGATTTTGCGTCATATTGGCTCTCATAAGTTAAAACGAACGCTAATCCATTAAACCTGCTTGGAAGGGTATTTTAGCGACGCTTATTTACTGTGCAAGGGATTTCTGGCGCAACGATTTAGCTTGGGTGCTTGCCGAACATCATCCAGCCGCCACTACTGGGCGTTGTAAATGCCGCCAGCGCGGTTTCGGCTCGCACTGTGACCTGCCTTGGGCCTGCGGTTCCACGAAGCTGTTGGATGCTGTCGGTATACATGGCGGTACGTGTACGGCCATTCCCCAGATTGCCACCGCTGGAGCTGAGAGGATGCGGACCCTCAACTCTGATGTCGTCCGCGTAAAAGGCGAAAGAGTCGCCCCTCTTCACTCCGTGCCACTGGAATGCCTCCAGGAAGAATTGGGCCATTATGGAGTAACCGTCATAGGGATTAAAAATATCAACATCGCCGGGACCTAATCCGGCGCCTTCATACATTCTACTGGCAGCGCGGTCCGTCCAGTCTTCTATCTCGTCCAAATCCGGCTGGGTGGTGCGCTGTGTGAAATTATGCTGGGAATGGTTGAGGACGTACACTGGTGGTTGCCGCATGTCCCGAGCACGCTCTGCAGTAGTGACTAGGTAGGCAGCAGACGCGTTGACCGGCCGGTCGCAATCAAATATCCGGAGCGGATTCAAGATATACCTAGAATTCACGTAATCTTCGTTGGTGAGTTGAACCATTCCGCTGGATGAATTGTAGCCCCAGGGGGTTAAAAGTCCGTTTCGGTGCTGATTAATAACAAATGGTGCCACGTCGTCGTGGGTCCCTCCGTATTTTAGGCAATACTGGTTATGGGGGAATATGTTGATGAAATCGTTACCACCGTGATTCCCCCATGGAACTGTCCATTGTCGGGCCCCTGCGGCATGGTCTTCAGCGTTTTCTCCTCCGCGGCGATATCTGCCTTCCATGTTTCCAGTAGGGTATATCACCAAACAGGTGGTGCAGAGTCCATCGGCTATTGACTGGGCGGCAAGTCCGAACATTTCCCCGATTGTAGGTACGTTGGACGGGGCGTATTTGACGTTGGGCAACTCCATCTGTTTAACAAGCCACTCGCCGTTCACCAGCGTCAGACCCCACTCTGAATCATATGGAGCATCGAAGTAGGGTCGGGGAGCCCAGTTGGATGCGGTGCCGCCGCTGTTGCCGGCGATATGGCTATCGCAGCAGATAACCCCGTCAATCTGGTCCGGGGTAACTCCCGCGTCCTCCATGGCTAGCTCACAGGCAAGCATTGAATATGCGCCTAAAGTTTGATCCATGGATGTTTCGTCCCAGCGCCGGTCAACGGGGGAATGACCATATCCAGCTACTGCTACTTTGCCTCGGTGCTCCCAGACCCCCAGACCGTCTGTATCTCTTCGCCATCCATATGGAGATTGCGTAGCCATTACTCACCTATTCTCATTACGTTATTCTTTTGGAACGGACGTGTGGTTTAATCCACCACCTGCCATTCGTGTATTAGTTGGCCGGGTCCAACTTCTTCAAAAATCACCTGGACAGCAGCCCCTACTGGGACTTCATAGGCAGGCACCCCTGGAAGATTGGAGTAAAAATTAACGCTCGTATCCTGGTCCAAGGTTATTAGAGCCAAATTGTAGGGCTGGTCAGGCATGCGTCGGTTTAGTCGGCCGTCTTCTATCACTATGTAGGTAGAGACGTGGCCTTTGCCTTCCACATCCTTCCATCCAAGATTATCTGCGGAACCACAGGCAAAGCATGTTTGTCGCGGTGGGTATTGGAGTTTGTCGCAAGCGGTGCAATTTTGTACCGACAGTCGCTTCTCGTTGACGGCGTCCCAAAAAGGCTTGCTCAACTCATCGGGAACCGGAATTATCTTGGGCATATTCCCTCCTGATTATTCTTTAGATGTTAAGCTAGAACCTGGTCTAGTTCAATGGACGCCTGTGGGTCTTCGGGTCATGGGGACTGACGTATGGGGAGCAACCATTGATACTACAATGTTTGAATTGTGTTGGTCGTTAGTTCAAAGCTAATGTAAATTGACGATTACAGCTATTCTAATCTCTATTGGGAAGTTTCTCCCCCGCCAACTCCGAATTGACCTGGATTATTTCATGCTGGCGGGTCATCGAACCGTATCCAAGGTGCGAGGTTGACAGAGAAAATAAAACACGTCCATTCTCCAATTCAAAGAGAATGTGCGTGTTTGCAGGAATGATTTGGTGAGAGGATGCCTTGCTTCTTTATCACCCTAAGAACAATGTGTACGACCCTCGGTTAACTTGATTCACAGTCTGAGCGCGCAGTATGCGGTGATCCTGAGCCAAAACTCGTTTCGCAACTTCAATATTTATGGGTGAGATCTGCTCCAAGGCCTGGATTTCTGCCAGATTAAAATACTCGGCCCGGTCTACCTCTTTCATGTCCGGGTTTGGCACGCCTGACTGAGGTTTCAACAGCAACACGATATATAAGCTGTTGCCTCCATCTTCGTCGTACCGGTTTCTGATGCCCAGCACGCCTTGGACCGTGGTTGTTACACCGGCTTCCTCTTGAACCTCACGAACCACGGCCAGTTCCATGGTCTCGTTCTGCTCGACAAATCCACCGGGTATCTGCCAATTACCGCGACCCCGGCGCGATGCCCGGCGAACCAGTAGCAATCGGTCGCTGTCGACGACCGCGCCGCCAACGCCGACATTGTATCCAGTGTTGTACCGATCCGGTGGTGGCATTTTTCTATCCTATGGCTCGTCTGGAGTTAATAAATGCCAGCTCGGAACTGCAATTCCTAGTTGGTTGCTGGTGCATGCTGTTTGAGGAATCGCCTGGCATGTTCGACTACTTCGTCGATGTGCGCCTGGGTATCTTTCCATGGATAAATCGTTGTCTCTGAATTGGGGGCAAGGCCTGCGACTTCCATCGCGACCGCGTATGGGTGGGCCGATACGTTGTCGGGTGCTGTCAATATTGGTGTTTGGACTGAACTCACAAAATCCCTGGTAACAGTGAAAACAAAGTCAGCCCTGTCGGTGTACATGTTGGTCAAGAAATCATGAACCGTATCCATGGTGATATCGGGACGTTTTTCGCACATTGGCGGTCCCCAACCCTTGATGTTGTTTTGATAGAAAAGGTCTGGGTGCTCGGGACTGTACCCGCTGGGTTGCATCAGCGCGGCCGCAACGACCCGGTCTGAGGCTAGTCTAAGCAGATTATGAATCATGGGTCCACCGATGCAGAAGCCCATGACCAAGAACTTGTCGATTCCTAAGAAATCCATTAGCCCTAGGTGGTCGTCAGAATAGGCGTCCCAGGGGCGGTCTACCTCAAGCGGCCCCACTGATTGCCCAGGGTTGGCGTTGCGAAGGTCTGCTGAGATACATCGGAAGTCGTCCTTGTAGGTTTCCATCGGATTGAACGGTACCGATGTCTCTAATAGTGGCAGGGAGGCGTTCAGCCCGCCTCCGGGGATAATCAAGAGTGGAAACCCTGATCCGACCTCTTGATAGTGAATTTTTACTGAATCTCTTTCATAGAAAGGCATTGTTATTGTCCTCTACAGTTTCGTTTTCCTGCTTTTGGTGACTTTACTGGTTCCTTAGTTGACAGGCTGCTCCTGGCCCGTGTCTGACGCTTGCTTTATAACGTCCAGGAATTTGTGGAGTTCAACTGCGGTATCGAACGTCGGTAGGCGGGTTTCACCAGTACGAATAGCTTCCGCGAACAGTGAATACATCTGCCCGACGTTGAACGGATCTCCTTTAGGGAAGTCAGCGGGTACATATACGAATCGTTCGGGGATGGTTAAGTCTTCTAATTCGTGGCCTCCCTTGGCTCCTTGGACACGTAGCATCTCACCTCTCTGCGAAGAGACACTCCCGGTGGTGACAATAGTTCCTTCTCTCCCGTAAATCTCCATTCGGAAACCACTGCCAGCCCAAGGTACTGCACCAACATGGACCGAAGCCGCTGCACCGCGTTTTAGCTGACCGGACACTCGTACGTTATCTGGAGCAGTTGCCTCAATGGATTGCTTAGTATCGGTGATGTACATCTTTTGCACCTGAGTAGTAACCATGGATGCCACCCGTGTGAAGTCGCCGAGTACGAACCGAAGGGCGTCGATAACGTGACCGTTGGCGATCGTCAGAGTGTTGGCCCCTTGGTTGATATCTAGGTTCCAGGTCCGGCTTGACGGACGCTCCAGCGTGCCGTCGCGCATGGTGGTGACATGGCAAGACAGGACTTCTCCCACGTAGCCTTCCTCAATCAGCTCTTTGATATAGAACAATGCAGGGCTGACCCGGGATTGTAGGCCAACGACAGTCTGAACACCTTTGGCATTGGCCAGCTTAGCCAGTTCTTCCGCTTCAGCGGTGGTCTGGCCCAGAGGCCACTCAGTGTAGACGTGCTTACCGGCTTCGATTGCTGCCTTGGTTGGCCCGTAGTGCAACGGAACTCTCACCACCACGGCGACTGCGTCAATCTCAGGAGAAGCGACCATCTCGTTATAATCATGGAAGGCTAACTTCGCTCCAAAAGCCTTGCGGGCCTCTTCTGCGCTCTCGGGCCTGGAAGTGCAGACTGCAGTTAATTCGACATCTGGACTGGCCAATAGCGCGGGGTAGTGGGACTGGGATGACCATGTTGAACTAACGTTGGCACCCACAAATCCCAATCGAATCTTGGCTTCCATCTTCCTTGCTCCTAAATTGGATTCGTTACACTATAGCCAAATCAATCCCATACTCTCAACTAGGAATCCTCAGTAATTAAGCGTTTAAACTATGGGTTGTCTAAGTATCCTAAGATCTACTAACGTGCATGGTGTTAGGTGGGCCTGAGGCTGACGATGGGGTAGACTACTTTCGTCGTAACCGAAGGTGAAATTCGTGCACTAATTTTTGGAGCAAATAAATAATGGAATCTCTTAGCCGGCAGCTTGCAAAGTGGGTAGTAGGTCTAAACTATGATGATCTCCCGTCTGCAGTAATAGACCGAGCCAAGGGGGTTACACTCCACAGTCTTGCGTCTGTGCTCCTTGGTTCCCAATCAAAGAGTGGCCAGCAGGCTGTGAATCTCATTGTCGGAGAAGAATCCGGCGTGAATCAGGGTGCAACCATCATGGTTGATGGCGCCACGGTAACCAAGGGCGGAGCAGCTTTTGCCAACGCGGAGATGGCCATGTCTGGCGGTAAGCTAGATTCTTTCCGCATGTTGACCCACCCAGGGACCAGTATTCTGCCCGGTGCATTTGTGGGCGCAGAAACCTCTGGCGCTTCCGGAAAAGAGTTTCTTACCGGTGTTGCTGCTGGCTACGAGGTCATGGAAAGGCTAGCGTCAGACTTCATTCCCACAGTAATGTCGCGAGGTTTCCACGCTGGTCCTGTGTTTGGAATATTTGGCCCAGCCATATCAGCCGCTAAGATGATGAAGCTCGACGAAGACCAAGTGAACAGTATGATTGCTTTGTGCGTTCACCTGGCTGCCGGGAACCTGGAAGGTCCCCGTAACGGCGGTCTTGCTCTACGTGAGGGAGCCGCAGTGCGTAATGCCATGCTCGCTGTCACGATGGCGCAGATGGGACACGTTGGTGGGGATACGACTCTTGAGGGAGAAGCTGGATTCTATCATGCCTACACAGGCAATAACCAAGGTCGACTGAGCTATAGCTTTGTCGGTGACACCCAGACAAGCCTCGATAAGATAACTGAAGGTCTGGGCAAGGACTGGATGTTCCTTGAGACCCTGTATCGCATCTATTCCACAGCCGGTTACAACATAGCCCACGTGGATGTGACGGCCCAACTCTGCACCGAACATGACATAAAGTATGAGGATGTGGATCGTGTTGAGGCCGTGGTGAATTGGATTGAGACCCAGTACCCAAGCCCCGCTTTCCCTAGTCGTCGGGAGGACGGTGAGGCCCAAAGAGGCGGAACGAAATACTACACTGCTTATGGTGTGGTCCAGCGAGGATTTCCAGTTCTGCGGAGTCAACAGATGGGAACTTCAGATGGCGATGACGATCCGCCGGAGGTGCTGGATCTGATGCACAGGGTGACGATCATTCCTTCACATACGATGACGCTGTTTGGTCCTCGTATCACAATCTTCATGAAGGACGGCAAGAGTTACACAAAGCAGTCCACCGGCCAGGAATTCATGTGGGACTTTGAAGAAGAGGCGCGGCGAATCCGTGACGTTGTACCCGGTGTGCCGATTCCGGAGGCTCAGTTTGAAGAGATTATTGCTACCTGTCGGAACCTAGACCAACAAGACCGAGCCGATAAGCTCATCCAACTTACCACCAAGCAAAGTTAGCCCGATAAAATTAAAAGTCGAGGATTATTGGAAATGCCATACCTTCAACTGGGTGAGAGCCAATTCCACTACCATTTGGACGACTTCACTGATCCTTGGCAGACGAAAAGCGTCGTCTTGCTGCACCATGCAGCCGGAGGGAATCTCCATCGTTGGCGGGCTTGGGTGCCGACTTTAGCCCGTCAGTATAGGGTAGTCCGGTTTGATATGCGGGGTCATGCAGGCACGGATGGCCCCGCTAATGGCATCTTCTCGTTGTCTGAGTTGGCGGCGGATATAACTTCTGTCATGGATAACCTGGAGATTGACAAAATTCACCTGGTTGGCGCTTCTGCAGGTGGTATTGTCAGTCTGAAGTTTGCCCACGACTTCCAAGACAGAATCCACAGCCTCAGCCTGGTGGCGTCGACCCCCAAGTTGGCCCAGATGGGGGCGGCTATTGACGCCAGTGTGTGGCGACGGACGCTGGAAGAACAGGGTACCAGAGCCTGGCTGGCGTCGAATTCGCAAGAGCGATTCGGTCCTAATTCTAGTTCTGAATTGGTGGATTGGTACGCGTCATCTGGGGACAAAACCTCGCCTGAGATGGTCTTGGGTCTACAGGGTTGTTTACTTGCAGAGGATCTGACGCCTTTGCTGGAAAATATCTCTGCGCCAACATTAATTTTAGGCGCAGAACATGATGAGATTACCCCTATGGAAGCTCAGAACCTGATGGCCGAAAAAATTCCGAACGCTACACTTCATACCTTCCAGGGTGTCGGCCACAACATGAAAGTGGAAGCCCCGGATTTGTTGTCCGGGACCGTCCGGGATTTCATTAGGAAAATCGAATCCGAGTAGCTATGCCGTTCGGTTCACTCTGTCTAGTTCCAGTCTCGTTTAACGCCTAGACCAGGGATTTGGGGTTGATCGGGGTGGCCATGGAGTGAATTTCCGGTAATACCTTCTCTGCGAACAATCTTAGGCTCTTTTCAGCCTTTTCTCTGGGCATCCCGCCGTACATCATATGAATGACGACTTTCTCCATGCTGATGGTCTCTTGCATCGACTTGATCTTCTCGATAATCACTTCTGGAGTGCCGATGGGTTGGGTTGCGCGGCGGGCGGCAAGCCTGGCCTCTGCAGGGCTGATGTCGGCGGTCTGGCGTAAGAGGTATTCCTCGTAACCTTTGATCCCTTCGTAACCTGGGTTGTTCCAATCAAAGTAGTGGTGCTGCGCTGCGACTCCTTGATTCTGGAAATAGGTCCAGCCTTCTTCAGCTTCCTCGGCAGTCTCTGCGCAGTACATCCACAACAGGGTTGTGGGCTGATCGGGAGGGAGCCCACGATCCTTTCGAATCTTGTTGAACCTTTGCACTTTGCTGGTCATTTCATTAACGTCGTCACCAGCGACAAACATCTGGCCAAGACCGTTCTCAGCGGCCATGATTGCCGAAGCTTCGGTGCTGAACGCCACCTTAATATCCTTGGTCAGTTCTCCTTTGTGTCGGGCCTGAGGGCGGATCGACGTGGGCGGGATGTCGTACACATCACCCTTGAATTCAAAGCGCTCCGCTCCATCAGAGACTTTCAGGGCATTTATTACGTCGTAAAAATATTTGTGAGATTCGTCCATCGGGTACCCTAGGGAAGCGTATTCGTGGGGTGAAATTCCACGGCCGATGCCAAGGTGTAGCCGCCGACCCTTCAACAAGATATCCAGCATGGAAATCTCGTGGGCGAGGCGAACCGGGTTCCACCAAGGTGCAACGATTACTGCAGTTCCAACGTCGACTCGGCTGGTACGGCCAGCCCAATAGGCCAAGTACTGCAATGGGTTCGGCTGCATGGAGTAAGCTGATCCGTAATGCTCAGTAGCCCAGATCGAATCGAAACCCAACGGCTCGACCAACTCTCCCATATAAAGTGTGTCATCCATATTCTGGGAGTCCGGGGTGTTGGGCGCGCGAGTGTAGTCCTCCGCTATGAGGCGTTCCCAGTCTCCTTGGTTGTAACCAGTTACCATTACTCCGCAGTGCATTCGTGCTCTCCTCTATATGGGATTGTAGGCTCGGGGCAAGCCCGATGGTTTTTCATCTGTGCTGACCTGAGGAGTCAGTATAACCGTTATTTGACGCTGAGACTTCCAATGGACAACCTAGATTGCTCGTTGTAGATTACTTTCCTGAAACACCCGGTATTTGGAGACGTATAAATGTCAGCTACAGAAACCGCTATGTCTGCCTTGGAACGTAACTGGGGCATGGTTGATAAAGCTCTGGAAGACTTGGACGATGTCATGTTTGGGGAACGGCCTAACGATGAATCAAACTCCATTGGATGGCTTCTTTTTCATATGACCAGGATTGTTGACCGCTTTGTACATACCTGGTGCCAAGACGCCCCTCAACTGTGGGCAAATGGTGGCTGGCACGAGAAATTCGGACTGGATGATGACCCGAATAATACCGGACAGGGTTGGACCAAAGAGCAATTAGAGGCCTGGCCGTTGCCAGCGAAAGACACAGTCTTGGGCTACTATGAAGCCGTGAAAACCGCCGCTAGAGAATATTTCGGATCTCTCTCACTCTCCGATATGGAACGCCAGCTAGAGATACCTCCGAGGCCCCCGGCTTCTGTGGGTACACTTATAGGAGTGATGGTCTTCGATAATTGTGTCCACGGAGGCCAGATAGCCTACTTGAGGGGCTACTACAAAGGAATGGGTTGGTTCTTATAGGCTCGGGTAAGTTGCGATTTCCAGGCGCGTATTAAGGAACCGTTAGGAGTCACCCTAAGGCGTTCAATTAGCTCGTTGACCAACTGCGTGCCACAGTAATTTTCCAGGAGAAGAATCAGGCCGATCTGCTGTACTAAGTGATCGGAGAAATCGATATCGAAACCGCAGGATAAGAACTGGACTAGGAAATCTCTGACGTCTCTAAGCTAGTTCAGGCGGCATTTCATCTGTCGGCGGATAACGCTCCCGGCGCTGGTTTTGAAGGTGACTAAGAGATTATTGACGGAGCCTAAGTGCGCTCCTAAACTGCTAAGAGACAAACTCTGGTACAGAATTTAGGTACCGTCGGTTCAACATAATGGACGCAGAGAGTAAAGAGAAGGAACAATATGGCAGCACAGACACCAACAATCGATGTACAAGTACATTCATACGAACGGGACCATCCTGGACGCCCTTGGCTCGGGTTTTTACAAGGCCCTGACGAAGTCACCGGCGATGAGATGGTGGCGGCGATGGAAAAGGTTGGCGTTGATGGAGCTCTGCTGATTTCACCGTTCAGTCTGTATCAATATGATGCCAGTTATGCCCAACAGGTGTACGCAGCTCATCCTGATAAATTTGGTCTGATTAGGCCCATAGATCCAAATTCAGGGAGAGTGTCTGAAGATTTTGCTGAGTGGGCGGCAACTCCCGGTGTGGTCGGAGCGCGTATCATGCTTACAGCGGATGAATTTGAAGCCGATGACCAAGGATTGAACGATATTCTTGCCGCTGGCGCCAAAGCTGGTATCCCAGTAAATGTCATGGCTTCCGGCAAATTGCCTTTGTTGTTGGAACTGGCCCTGCGTAACCCGGACACCCAGGTCGTGATTGACCACGTCGGACTGGTTCAGCCGTTCTTGCCGCCCGTGCCGCAGGATCCGTTTGGCGACTTGGCCAATGTGATTGCCTGTGCCGCCGCTGACAACGTGGTTATCAAGATTTCCGGAGCTGGTACGCTGTCCCATCAACCTTTCCCCTACTCGGATATTTGGGACCCTCTGAGTCAGGTGTTTGAGGCTTTTGGACTGGACCGATGCATGTGGGGCACAGACTGGACTCGGGCTGTGGAATTACTGAACTACGAGCAGGGTGTTGAGGCGTTCCGGATTACGGAGACCCTATCAGAATCGGACCGTTCCACGTTAATGGGCGGCTCGCTGATGAAGATCTATAAGTGGTCTCCGGGGAAATAGAGACGAATTAGGCTGGTAGATAGATTCTACAGTCGAGGCCGCCCCCCACGCTGATTGCACAACCAGACAATCACGCTGATGCCTCGGATCTCCGGTCTCTCGCAGTCTTGTGGCGTTTGATCTATCATGGGCTCTGATCTGATAAGAGAATTGGCAGGCGGCCTTGAAACGCCAGGCCAACAGCTAATGGGAGGACAATAAGTTGACTTCAATAACCGACAACATGACCTTTGGTACATTCATGGCACCTTTCCATAGGGTGGGAGAGAACCCAACTTTGGCTCTGGAACGTGACCTGGAATTAATTGAATGGTTGGATGATCTGGGCTTCGACGAAGCCTGGATTGGTGAACACCATAGTGGGGGATGGGAAACAATTGCCAGTCCGGAAGTGTTCATCGCCACGGCTGCAGGTCGCACGAAGAATATTCGCTTAGGAACTGGGGTTGTCAGTTTGCCCTACCATCACCCATACATGGTTGCTAACAGAATGGTTCTGTTGGACCATTTGACCCGTGGGCGGGTGATGTTGGGCGTTGGCCCGGGAGCCCTCGCATCAGATGCAAACATGTTTTGCATCGATCCGGAGCGACAACGGGAGATGATGGATGAGTCTCTGGGGGCAATCATGCAGCTCCTGGACGGCGCTGAGCCAGTGACCATGGAGACTGATTGGTTCAAGATGAAAGAAGCCACACTCCAACTGCGACCCTACCAGAAGCCTAATCTTCCCGTGGCGGTTGCCTCTGTGCAATCACCGTCAGGCGTATTACTTGCTGGTAAACACGGCGCATCAGTAATCTCATTGAGTGTCCCCAGAGATTCAATCAGGACCACAAGCTTGAAGGATCAGTGGGCGATTGCCGAAGAGACCGCAGAGAAGAATGGGAAGACTGTACGCCGGGAAGACTGGCGGTTATCAGTTGGTTGTCACCTGGCTGAGACCAGAGAAGAGGCGTTTGAGCAAATCAGAGTTGGAGCCGGTCAGGTGGTTACAGAATACACGGGCGGTACCAACGGAAACCCTATACCGGATGTTCCCGCTAATGAAGTGGTTGACTACATGGTTGCCAATAACCAGTGGATAGTGGGAACCCCGGATGACTGTATCGCCGGGATTGAGCGGCTTCAAGAGGCCAGCGGCGGGTTTGGCGGTTTGCTGCTACGGGCAGAGGATTGGGCCCCCCGATCCGAGTTGCACCGCAGCTACGAACTGTTCGCTCGATATGTGATGCCCAGGTATCAGGGCAGCCTCACGGGAATAATTGACTCTCAACAGCGGTCAGCCAGTCAGAAAGAGGCACTTCAAGCCAACCGCAGAGCTGGTTTAACACGGGCTACAGAATCATACCTAGCCGGAAATCGCTAGATTCGATTCAGACGGTGTCTGCCATGTTCGGTAGGTAAGTTTGGAAAGTGTTTCAGTCTAGGCATATGTTAAGATCCCCGTAATCGGGGACAAGGCTAGTTTAATAGGAGAAATATATGGCTTCCAATGTGGATATCTCTGATAAAGAATTTAACGTGGTCGGTACCAGACCCATCCGCCACGATGGAAACGATAAAGTAACTGGACGGGCACGCTACAGTGCGGATATGACCGTGCCAAGAATGTTGGTAGGTAAGGTCCTCCGCAGCCCACACGCTCATGCCAAGATTAAGTCCATTGACACCACCAAGGCCTTGGCTCTGGAAGGTGTATTGGCTGTGGTTACTTCGGCAGATTTTGCTCAGCCGACCGGTAAAGTCGCGGATCTGGGCGAAGGTGCAATGGCGAATCCCAAGTGGATTAGCAATAACGTAATGGCTGCCGAAAAGGCCCTGTATAAAGGCCACGCAGTGGCAGGGGTGGCCGCCATCAGCCAAGAGTTAGCCGACCAAGCGGCAGCCCTAATTGAAGTCGATTATGAAGTGCTGCCAGCTGTTACTGATGTCCTGGACGCTATGAAAGCCGACGCTCCCGTATTGCACGAAAGGCTCGCCAACTCGACAAATGTCAACATACGTCCCGGCGGTCTCAGGGACGATGACGATACAGAAAAGGCAACTAATATCTCTAACCATTTCGTTTTCGAATCGGGCGACGCTGATGCGGGCTTTAAAAAGGCCGACGTGGTTATTGAACGAGAATACCGCACTGCCACTGTTCATCAGGGTTACATCGAACCCCACACCGCAACGGCCATGTGGGGAGAAGACGGTAAATTGACTGTGTGGGGCAGTAGCCAAGGACACTTCCAGATCAGAGACTTAACTAGTTTGGTCCTTGGTATCCCAGTTTCCCAGATCAAGGTTGTCCCCATGGAGATCGGTGGAGGCTTCGGCGGAAAGACGGTTATATATCTGGAACCGGTTGTTGCCGCACTTTCTAAGAAATCGGGACGGCCAGTCAAGATTTCGATGGCCCGTTCAGAGGTTTTCCAGGCTACGGGCCCGACCTCAGGCAGCGCAATTAGAGTGAAGATCGGAGCCAGCAACGATGGCAGGATAACTGCAGCGGACATCTCCATGATTTACGAAGCAGGTGCTTTCCCCGGATCTCCAATCGTCCAGGCCTGCCAGTGCGTCTTGACTCCCTACGAAATTGCCGATGGCAGAATCGAAGGATACGACGTAGTGGTCAACAAACCAAAAGCCGCCGCATATCGCGCACCTGGAGTGCCGGCAGCTTCCTTTGCCGTAGAATCCGTTATTGACGAGATCTGTCAAAAACTTGGCGTTGATCCCTTGGAATTCAGGGTCAAGAATGGCGTTAAAGAAGGTAGTCGTCGCATTCCCGGGCCAGTCCTACAGCAGGTCGGTTACATGGAGACGCTGGCGGCGGCTATGAACACTGATCATTACAAATCGAAAATAGAAGGCCCCAACCGAGGTCGTGGTGTAGCCGCCGGATTTTGGTTCAACGGAACCGGTCCTGCCTGCGCCACCGGCAGCGTCAATGCCGACGGAACGGTTAGCCTCGTAGAAGGTTCCCCTGACATCGGCGGTGGCCGCGCTTCCGTGGCCATGCAGATGGCTGAGGTTCTTGGAATCCCTGCTGAAGACGTTCATCCGGCAGTTGGTGACACCGATGCTGTTGGTTACACTTCGTTGACCGCCGGTAGCGGAGCCACTTTCAAGTCAGGCTGGGCTTCATACGAAGCGGCCCACGATATCAGGCAACAGATGATTCAGCGTGCTGCCCGAATCTGGGAGGTAACCGCTGACGACGTGGATTACAACAATGGCGTGGCTTCCCATAAGTCCGACCCCGAACTGAAACTGACTTTCAAACAGCTAGCTGCCAGGTTGAACGGCACCGGTGGTCCCGTAGTGGGCCGGGGTAATGTGAACCCTGCTGGAGTGGGTAACGCCTTCGCCGTCCATATAGCTGATGTTGAAGTTGACCCTGATACCGGAAAGGTGGACGTCCTTCGTTACACAGCGCTGCAGGATGTGGGTAAGGCCATTCATCCCAGCTACGTTGAAGGACAACTCCAAGGCGGAGTCGCCCAGGGAATCGGTTGGGCGCTGAATGAAGAATATGTCTACAACACCTCAGGTGAGATGGATAACTCTTCGTTCCTAGACTATAGGATGCCGACCAGTTTAGATCTTCCAATGATCGACACGGTCTTGGTGGAGGTCCCTAACCCGGGCCATCCATTCGGTGCCAGAGGCGTGGGGGAGGTCTGTATCATTCCTCCCCTTGCCGCCATGGCTAATGCCATTCATGCCGCTGCTGGAGTTCGCATGGAGGTTCTCCCAATGTCGCCGGGTAACGTTTTGGAAGCCCTCTGGGCCAAGGACAATAAGTAGGCACAACCTATAAATTCTTCGCTGTAAGATAAAAACGCCCCGCTCTTCGTAGGAAAGGCGGGGCGTTTCGTTTCACCTTTGTAATAATATCGGCAGCTGTTTAAGAAATTACCGAGAAGGAATACTCCAATGGTCGTTGCTCGCGAACGTTTTCGCACCGTCCTGTCCCGGCCTGATTGCACACTGGCTGCAAATATATTTGATCCACTTTCTGCCCGCATAGCCCATATGTTGGATTATGAGGTCTGCTTCCTGTCGGGTTCGGTCCATAAAGTCGCCAATTTGGCAGTGCCGGACATTGTGCTGGTCAATATGTCTGATCTGGTGGACGTTTGTCGGCGTATCACTCGCATCGCCGACGTCAGTCTGATGCACGATGGCGAAGATGGATTTGGTAACGCGGTGAACGTGGTTCGATCTGTGAAAGAGTTGGAAGCCGCTGGTGTTTCTGCTATCGAGATCGAAGACTCCATCCCTCCAACCCGGTTCAATCAGGGAAGCCTTGGCTTGTTTTCGCAAGAAGAGCAGGTTGGTAAACTGGAGGCGGCTGTTGCGGCACGTACGGATCCCATGACGGTCATAGTGGCCCGAACTACTGCATTGGCTGAGTTCTCCCTTGATGAGGCTCTGGAAAGGATTAAAGCCTACTCTCAGACAGGGGTGGAAGCCATTAGGCTGGCAGGGCTAAAAACCAAAGAGCAATTGGAAGCGGTGCACCGAATAACAGATTTGCCGCTTACGGTACTGAGCCCTCCGGACAACATGATGGATGACATGGATTATTTAGCTGCCAACGGCGTCAGTATCTTGATGGCAGGCAACCCGGCTTTTGGTATGGCTATACAAGCTATCTACGACTCATTCAAGCATCTGAAGGATGGCGGGTCGGTGGATGACCTGGCACCCAGAGAGGCTAACGCAGAGCTGTTACGCCAGGTCAACCGAACCGACGAGTTTATCAAACTTCAAGACCGGTATTTGAGAGGTTAACGCCCAAGATGCTTTAGTTAATTTCTAAGAATCTTGGTAAAAATGAAAGACTAATCTATCTAACTTATCTTTCTTCGGGATATTCGATCTTGTGGGGCTGACTGTCGTATTTACCCGGCTCAGGTTTGAAGTCATCGTAATGCTTCGGTATCACGTTCGTGCTTGATCGAGAAAGGACTTGATTAAAAATTTCCAACTGAGACTGTTTTACGAGGTAGATTTGGCCTTTTCTCAGGAACGGGTATCAGCTGATGAATCCGATTTAAGACGGCAAAAACCCCAGTAGACCTACAAGCAAGTTGCTGGGGTTTTATTAATTCGGGAAACGCTAAAGAGCAGCTTCTACTCGGTTGCGGAAATCTTCTCCGGCCAACCTCAGTAGACCTTGGGATGAGACGGTGATGAAGTTGGCGCCTAGTTTGATGAACTCGGCCACTCCGGAGGCATCGGCAGGTGAGTTACCTCCAGCTCCGACGCTGACGTTCCCGGCCCTAATTTTGGGTATCACCTGGCCCATCAACTCTCTGACTTTGGCGGATCCGGGGTTTCCCATGCTCTGGCTCAAGTCGCCGGCCGCAACGTGCAGGACGTCCACTCCCGAGACCTTCAATATGCTGTCTAAGTTATCAACTGCCTGGGTTTCTTCGATCATGGGAATTACCATGACCTGGGAGTTGATCCAGCTTGAAGATTCCTCTCTGGTTCCTGCGGTACCGTAATCATGGGCTCGACCACTTCCTGCCACACCTCTACGCCCCTCTGGGTAGTAACGGGCTGCCTGAGTAACCGACTCTGCTTCTTCTTTGGTGTTCACGTGGGGTATGATGAGTCCCTGAACGCCGCGGTCTAGGAACCGCAAAATGGTAGCATCATCATGGTCCGGTATACGGGCAATGGGAGTGATTCCGAATGCCTCAGCTGCCCGGACCATGTGCTCCACCTGATCCAGATTCATGGGGCCATGTTCGCAGTCGATCATCACAAAGTCATATTTGATTGCGCCAAATATCTCCACTATGTCGGGTGCGAACCGACTGACTATTGCTCCGTAGACCACTTTACCTTCAGCTAGTTTGGCCTTGGTGGTGTTTGTTCTCATGGCTAAGTGGGGGGCCCTCCATTGTTTATTGATGGTTCATTATAGGTAGTGTGCGCTTCCCAGGGAAAGGAGTACGAATATTCGCGGCGATATCGGCAGTCAGGGAAAGTACCTGGCGGTGTCGGAATATCAACCCAACGAATAAATTAATGCTTCACAGATTGTTGTGGAGGCGCTCTTTTTTGCCTTTTTTGCACCCACCTAAAGATCAGGGGCTTTTCTTTTTGTGGTAGGTGCCATAATCTTCTGGGAAATTAGAAGTCTGGGAATCAGTTCTTAAATTCAGGCATGACATCTTGGGCAAACCGACGCAGTGTTGAGATTCCCGCTGGGCAATTCAGCAAAATGTACTCAACACCAATATCCTTGAGTGCTTGAATATTTCTGCCAACGTACTCAGTGTTTCCGTAGATTACCCCAACCTCGGCGGCTTCCCGAGTGTCTTGGAATCCCGCTTGTAGAGCTAGCTTTTGGGTTCGTCTCCGCGCTGCCACCCGGTTCTCGATCGCCTGGTCGTACTCGCCCGTGCTGTCCAGTATATTCACCGAACGGGCTACCGCCACGCTCATCGGGTCAAAGGTCCTGCCGGTCGCCTCGACCTCGGACTTGAATAGAGAAACTTCTTCCGCGATTGATTCAAAAGAGTCGAACTGACCCAATAGCATATTGAATCCCAGTTGGGCCACCTGTTTGATGGATCTGGGACTACCGGCGCCCATCCAAAGTTGCGGATGGGGTTTCTGGACGCTGGAAGGTTCCACCACGACTTGGTCGTATTCGAAGTAGTCTCCTTTGTGTGACCAAGGTGAGTTACAGGACCAGGCCTTCAACATTACATTGAGGCATTCTTCAAACCGTGAATCAGCCTCCTCTATTGGCATGGAAAACCCTTGGAATTCTTTGTGGCGGTATCCTTTGCCGATGCCAGCGTCGACACGCCCGTCCGACAATAGGTCAAGGGTTGCAATTTGCTCCGCCAGCAAAACTGGGTTGTGCCATGGAAGCACTAATACCGCTGTGCCCAACCTTAAAGTGGTTGTCCTAGCTCCAATCCAAGTCAGCAGGTTTAGAGTTGCGGAAACCTGGCCAAAACCGGTGAAGTGGTGTTCCACCAAAAAGGTGCTATGGTATCCGAGGGATTCCGCCTCTACGTTGCGCTCGACAAATTCCCTGAATCCGGCGCTACTGTCTATCCCGGGTCTATCTCGTTTGGCCTGAGCGCTCCCAAACATTCCAAATTGCATGCTCAATCCTAATCGTGATATTCGAATCTGCACGAACTTTAACATGTTGTTGGACAGGTGAATCACATTTGGCGGGAATAGATATAAACTGTTTAAGATACTCTCAGGTTATCCTTAGAAAAATATGAGTTAGATGGATTCTCGAAAGCCAGGCTTCCGAGTATAAACGAGCGTTGCTGAACATGAGCGAACGTGAATGATGGTTGAAGGTGTTACGAAACCAAGAAATCACCTTGAACGGAACAAATTAAATCTGGGCCTGTTTGGCTCCAACTGCTCTGGCGGGCTGGCCGTGACCACCGTACCGGAACGCTGGGAAGCCAGCTGGAAGAATAACCAGGATTTGGCCCGTATGGCCGATGACGCTGGCATGGAATTTATGCTTCCATTGGGCCGCTGGAAAGGGTACGGCGGGGTAACAGACCATAACGGCTCCAACTTTGAAACCCTGACCTGGGCAACCGGCATATTAGCCAGCACGCGGAACATAATGGCGTTTGGAACTGTCCACGTGCCTCTGTTTAACCCCGTTGTAGCGGCCAAACAAATTGTTACCGCAGATCTAGTCGGTGAGGGTCGGTTTGGTCTTAACATAATCTGTGGCTGGAATAATGACGAGTTTGAAATGCTGGGTGTCGATTTGGCACTGCACGAAGATCGGTACAATCAAGGTCAGGAGTGGATCGACATCATCACCCAGGCATGGAGCAGTGCTGAACCGTTTGATTACGACGGAAAGTTCTACAAGGTCCGTAAGACCAATATATATCCCAAGCCTTACGGTGGAGGCCGACCTCTGATTGTTTGCGCCGGAAATTCTGACCGTGGCCGAGAATACGCCGCCCGCAACGCCGATATGATGTTTACAAACCTTCGAGTAGACCTTAAAGAAGTGCCATCGAATACCTCAGCTCTTAGGGAAATGGCCGCGGGTTATGGTAGGGCTATTGGAGTGTTTTCCAACGTATCCGTGGTTTGTCGTCCCACCAAGAAAGAAGCTGAAGAGTATTTCCATTACTACGCGGTTGAGAACGCAGACCACATCGCAGTAGAGAACATGATTGAAGGCCGTGGACTTAAGAAGCCGGGGGTTACCGAAGACAGACTCAAGGAACTCCGTATCAGGGCTGCGGGTGGCAACGGGGCATTGCCGATAATCGGCAACCCGGATGATGTGGTTGCCTTTATGAAACAGCTTTCTAAATCCGGGGTAACTGCCCTGGCTATTGGACTACAAAACTATCTGGACCAGTTCCCGTATTTCCGTGATGAGGTCCTGCCGCGTCTGGAAAAAGAAGGTTTGCGCACAAGATAGCTACAGTGAACTCACCTAGAATTGATATATCAAAACCAAGAAGTAGTTCTGAGTAGTGGTCAATGTTGGTTAGCCGCATAACTTGCTCACTGAGGGGTAGACCAGTAAGATTATTCTATAAGTTACGTAATTACTAACGAATAATTGCGGTTATACGATATGGATCCCTGGATTTAGGGGATATTCAGTGGCTATTCAGTTCTGAATGGCTGCAATCATCGCAGGCATTCGGCAATGGTTGCGTGACAACCAAAATACCCCAGTAGCTGGATTGCGAACCGGTGGATTTCCGGTAGCACAATGGAAAAGCATAATTTTTAAAAAACGTAACCTTGGCTCTCTGTCATCCCAAGAACAATCTGATTCTGGTTGTAAGCAAAGTTGGTGGAAACGCCTTTTTTCGCGAAAGAATCAAAATGCAGACTCCACATCCAACCGGGCTTCTTCCGCGTCTTCTAATCCTCCCTTCAAAGAAAGCACCCAGATTGATGAAAATGCCGAACTAATCCGTCAGGCTGATGCGTCCCGCCGCAACTCTGATGGCCGTTTTGATAACTCAGCCTCCGGAAACAATACCAGTGGTCGGTCTAACAGAGGCCGGCCTAACGATGGCCAGTTTAATAACGAAGAGCGGGATAACGGACGCTCTAAGAGCCTTGGTCGAAAATCAAATCGTCGGATTAGTAGTTCTAAACTTAGTGACACTGCCCAGATCGAAAAACCAAGCAGCGAATCTAACAGCCGCTCCAGAAGGTCAGGTATAACCGGAAATGCTCGGTCGGAAGCTCCCGAAAACAGGGCGAAGAATGGA
>Ga0209034_10000237_pt1 | contig 27801 bp, 25 predicted proteins | sample MarorgKNORR_S2LV_2_FD_188219 | JGI IMG/M metagenome (GOLD analysis project Ga0209034, IMG submission 188219) | Marine microbial communities from the Southern Atlantic Ocean, analyzing organic carbon cycling - 250m_A/KNORR_S2/LV (SPAdes) (version 2) | ecosystem: Environmental > Aquatic > Marine... | reverse complement strand
GTCGGGATTGTCCCGCATCTCAATGGATGCGTAAAAGCTATCGCAATCACAATGAATGATTTTGCGTTGGATTTCCATGGCTCAGTTTGGGGCACTTTGCAAGTAACTACAACAGTCAGTACTTTGAGTAGCCGGAGGCTTATAGAGGGTCAGCGTCAGGTGTGCGTTTTCTCGAATTCGTTCATGAAATCGACAAGTGTCTGACATCCAGAGGCCGGCATAGCATTGTAGATAGAAGCACGAAGTCCGCCCACTTTACGATGTCCTTTTAAGGCATACAGGCCGTGAGCTAGGGCCTGAGAAAGAAATTCATCTACAAGATCGCTATCTGCTAGGTTAAAGGTTATGTTCATAATCGACCGATGGGCAGGCTCTGTCGTACCCTGATAGAAGCTCGAATCGTCGATTGCACTATAGATTAGGTCAGCCTTCGCTTCATTCTGTAACTCCAATGTTGTAACGCCTCCTCGGCCTTTTATCCATTCTAGAACCAATTTCATCATATAGATGGCAAAGGTATTATTGGTATTCGACAGAGAATGTTTCTCAGCATAGGTTTTATAGCTCAACAGATTTGGGGTCTCAGGAAGGGCGTACTGCAGTAAATCTTCTCTAATGATGACGAGTGCAAGTCCAGCTGGCCCCAGGTTCTTCTGTAAACCTGCAAAGATAACTCCAAATTGGCTTATATCCAGCTCGCGGGAAAGGAATTCAGAAGTCATATCTGCAACTAGCGGGATTTTGCCTGTATCAGGAAATTGCTGCCATCTTGTGCCATAGACAGTATTGTTACTGGTGATGTGTAAGTAAGAAGATTTCTCATCGACCGCTGTCATTTCCAGCTTAGGAATGCGATCGTAATTGCTAGTTTCGCTGCTAGCAGCCACGTTGATTGTTCCATAACGGCAGGCTTCTTTGATAGCTAGCTTGGCAAAATTACCTGACTCTACATAGGCAGCTTTCCGGTCTGGATTGCGAGCAATAAGGTTCATGGGTACCGCTGAAAACTGCATTTGTGCCCCACCATGTACATACAGAATTTTGTAATTTGTGGGTATTTTGGCCAGTTCTACGAGCAGTCTGTCTGTCTCGTTAATGATTGCATCGAATTCCTTAGAACGGTGACTAATTTCGATAACTGAGGCTCCCATACCTCTATAGTCAAGGAATTCTCGCTGGGCTATTTCCATTACTTCCGTTGGAAGCATGGCTGGGCCGGCGCCAAAATTATAAACACGCGTCATCTTCTATATCCTATACAAACCAAAACCTAAATCACAGTAACCTTGATGACGTTCTTGATTTTGATGATGGCAGCTACTACCTCTTCAGAGGGGGGGCTCTCAAGGTCAATTAAATTGTAAGCAATTTCACCGCGACTCTTATTTAGCATGTCTATAACATTAATATTTTGATCTGCCAGTACTGATAGAATTTGTCCTAGCATTTTCGGTACATTCTTATTACTGATAGTGAGCCGGGTGTATTTATTAGCTTCGACTTCACGATCTAGAGATAGGCTGGGGAAATTCACAGAATTTTTTATGTTGCCGTTTTCCAGAAAATCCCGCAATTGGTTTGCAGCCATTACTGCACAATTTTCCTCGGCCTCACGTGTGCTAGCTCCAATGTGAGGCATGGAGATAACATCTTTGCGTCCGACAAATTGCGGCCTTGGGAAGTCGCTTACATACTTGACTAGCTTGCCGCTATCAAGAGCATCTTCTAGCGCCTCGGTATCGACAATTTCGTCACGAGCAAAGTTTAAAAGGCAAGTACCTTCTCGCATAGAAGCAAACATGCTGGCGTCTATAAGATTACGGGTTGAATCGAGAACTGGTATATGGAGCGTAATAAAATCTGAGTTTGCCACGAGGGAATTTAGATTCTCGATTCGTTTAACCTGGCTAGGCAAACGCCATGCGGCTTCTACAGAGAGAGCCGGATCGTAACCCTGTACCTTCATATCCAGGTTTATGGCCATTTCAGCGACCATAGAACCGATTGAGCCTAGGCCAATTACGCCAAGCGTCTTTCCAGCAATCTCGTGGCCCTTAAAGCGGCTCTTTTCTTTTTCCATCAAGCTGGAAAGTTCGTTGTAATCACCAATGTTTGTCTGCGCACTGGCGAAACCAATACTGGGAATGATTTCACGGGAGGCAAGTAATAAGCCACACAACACCAGTTCTTTCACGGCATTAGCATTGGCGCCGGGGGTGTTAAATACAACGACACCTTGCTCAGTACAGTCGTTTACAGGTATGTTGTTAACACCGGCGCCAGCCCTAGCGACCGCTTTCAATTGACTTTTCAGAGCACTTGGGTCTAGCTTGTGGCTGCGCAGTAAAATGGCGGACGCATCACTCACATCAGCACCAACTTCGTACAGGTCGCTTGGGAATCGATTCAATCCTTTTTCAGAAATTACGTTAAATGTTTGAATCCTGTGCATGTTGTCTAGTCCTGGTTTTCATTGCAGTAAGCTGACGTTGCCCTGCAGAAAGGTATTTCTGTAAATAGACTGGTTGGGGCTCATCAAACTGAATCATGTACCATGGTATTACTAGCCAAGCGAGAGCTTGGCCGATCCGGAGTAGGAAACCGGAATTTTTAAAGCGGGCAATTATGTCGCGAATTGGGGCGAAACTCCAGCCGCAATTGTCGATGGTTACACTCAGCAGCTTGGCTAAAAGTATGCGCTGCTTATGATGTTTTTATAGAGGGCTTTCAATATGTCAGAATTCGAACCAGGACAGCCAACATTGGTGGCGAAAACCACAGTACCCGTATTGCGTATTCTTGGTCGAAATCCGGGGCCAATGACTGGACCAGGTACAAACAGTTATCTGATAGGCCATGAGAGACTATGTCTTCTCGACCCAGGCCCCGTCAATGACGCTCAATTGGATAGCTTCCTAGAAGCTATTGGCAATGCGAGGCTGGAATATATCTTGGTAACCCATACTCATGGTGACCATTCACCTGGAGCAATTCCCTTGCAGAAAGCCACCGGAGCAGAGTTAGTGGGAATTCCTGCTCCGGACGCAGAAGGTCAAGATAAATCATTTAGCCCTGATCGCCTTTGGCAACATGATGATATTCTCGATTGCGGCGAATACAGCATTCAGCTGGTGCACACTCCTGGTCATGTTTCCAACCACGTCTGCTATCTTCTTGAACAGGAAAAACTATTATTTACCGGTGATCATGTGCTACAGGGCACGACCTCTGTAATCTTGCCTCCGGACGGTGATATGAGCGACTACCTTGATTCGCTTAAATATTTACAGTCGCTAGATTTGACATTTTTTGCTCCTGGCCATGGAGATGTCATGGATCAGCCGGAAAAAGAATTGAAAAACCTAGTTGCCCACCGGCTCAGGCGGGAACAGAAAGTCATTAATTGTTTAACGAAACTTGGATCAAGTGGAATAGATTCCCTTGTCCTCAGTGTTTACGACGATGTGGCTCAACATCTCATTCCTTGGGCTAAGAGGACACTATTAGCTCATTTGATAAAGCTTGAACGAGAGGGGCGAGTTATTTTGGAGAACGATCTGTATATGCTAACTCAGGAAGAATAGTACAGTGAGTAGTAGTTCTGGGCTGTGGTATCTCTACATAATTCGGGGCAATGACGATAGTCTTTATACTGGGATTACTATAGATGTAAAACGCCGCTTCGAAGAACACAGTAACCAAAGCCGCGGCCCAGGGATACAGAAGGGTGCCAAAGCCCTACGCGGCAAGTGCCCCCTGTCATTGGAACTTCAGATTCCAATAGGGAGTAGATCTAAAGCGGCTAAACTGGAGTATAGGGTTAAACGGTTAGATAAATATCTGAAGGAAGCCCTAGTGAGGGGAGACCTTTCTATTAGCTCCCTCGAGACAAGTAACGATACTGATGATTAATTAAATCGATGTAGCTGCTGATACGCGTATTTCTTTGGGTATCAGCGGTTGTAAATTAAGTGAGGAAGCTTGTTGTGGCGGAGGTCATAAGGGCCATTATGAATATATAGCTAACAGCTGGTATATGAATTGGTATCTACTGAGCACAAACTCCAAAATGACATATAAATCACAGAACTTATCTTATGTAATATTTTTAAAAATGCGTTGCGAGCTTGTTTATGTAGTTTGGTTGGATATCGCGGGACTAATCTTGAAGTTTAAAAACCCATAGATGACCGCGATTATTGGGTTGATCAAATTAAAGAAGCAATATGGTAGATACGCGAAGGTAGCAACACCGAGTGTGCTAGCCATATAGGCACCACAGGTATTCCAAGGTACTAAGGGAGACGTAATGGTTCCAGCATCTTCTAGTGTGCGCGATAGGTTCTTCATGTCCAAGTTGTGCTTTTCATATTCGAGTTTATACATACGGCCTGGTAGAACCAGCGAGATGTACTGATCGGAAGTGATGATATTAGTTCCTATGCAAGTAGCGATAGTAGTAGCAATGAGGCTGCCTGCACTATGTACGAAAGAAAGCGCATAAGTCACTAGGCATTTTAATAAACCTGTATGATCCATTACGGCGCCGAACACCATTGCGCAAATTACTAACCATATTGTAGTAAGCATGGAACTCATGCCACCGCGTGTCATTAAATCATCAAGAGTAGCGTTGCCGCTATTGAGAACGAATCCGTCAAATATGGTATACCACGTGCCTTTGAATAGACCTAGGAATACATTAGGCGCTTCCCCTGCTAATTCCATGATGATAGGACGTTGAAATAATAATGCCAGTACCACGCCTACCATGGCCCCGGTCACGATGGTGGGAATGGGTGGAAGCTTCTTGTTCGCCATGAAGAGTAGCAAAAGAACAGGGAGCATCATCAATGGGTGGATAGTAAAATTTTCCGTTAGTAATAGCATTGTTAACTGCAGATCGCTGTTTGTTGCGCTCGTATCTATATTCATGCCGATCAGGCCAAATATTACCAGAGCAATCAAAATACTTGGGACGGTTGTCCATACCATATGACCGATGTGGCTAAATAAATCTGTACCGGCTACTGCAGGAGCAAGGTTTGTTGTCTCTGAGAGCGGAGACATCTTGTCGCCAAAATAGGAACCAGAGATGATGGCGCCGGCTGTAATTTCTAAAGATAGGCCCATACCTCCGGCAGCTCCGATAAGAGCGATGCCCACAGTTCCAGCAACCGTCCATGAGCTCCCAATACTGAGTGCGATAAGTGAGCAGATCAACGCGCTCGCCGCATAAAAAATAGATGGATCAAGAATCAGCAGGCTGTAATAAATCATAGTGGGGACGGTACCGGATAAGATCCAGCTTCCTATCAACATCCCTACACTAAGCAGTATGAGCAATGGTTTGATAGCGACTGTGATTCCAGTCACTATGCTAGATTCTATGTCTACCCAGCTTTGTCCGTTATACCAGCCGATTAAAGCGGCGACAGCGGCACCAAAGCAAAGAGCGATTTGGTTAGGGCCGCTGCTGGCGTCTTCACCGAATAGGTAGACAGAAAATGATAATAAAAAAATGAGCACACAAACAGGGATCAGTGCCTGCACTACTGTAGGGGATACAGAGCTATCCTCGTTCCTTAGTTCCGATTGCTCGATTAATGCCATTTCAATTCACCTGTGATTGCTCGAAGCATAGCGGTATTCGGGCCTAGCTGTCTAATTGGCGCCTGTTTCCGCCATAATTGGGGTATAATCCGCCACTTTCTCGAAATAGCTGTCAATTCATATTGGGAATTACAAGGTTTCATCAATCAAAATTGATTTACCCATCACGAATAGTGAAGAAAGCTATATGACTGACATTGAAGCTTACATGTTTAAGCTGGGTTCCCAGGCTCGGGCCGCATCCCGTGAAATAGGAAAGGCAACTACAGCTGAGAAGAATGATGCCCTACTCGCCATTGCCGAGGCGATAGACTGTGGGCGGCAGCAATTGCTAAAAGCGAATCAACTTGATCTTGCGGCAGGTGGAGAGAAGCAATTAGAACCTGCTCTCCTAGATAGGCTAGAGTTAACCGGAAAACGCATCGACACGATGCTTAACGGGTTACGCGAGGTTGTGGCGTTGGATGATCCAGTGGGTGAGATTAGTGATCTTAAACGCCGCCCAAGTGGAATTCAGGTAGGAAGAATGCGTGTACCATTGGGTGTGATTGGCATCATCTACGAGTCGCGCCCAAATGTGACATGCGAAGCCGCGAGTTTGTGCTTAAAGTCAGGGAATGCAACGATCTTGAGAGGTGGCTCTGAAGCCATAAAATCGAATAAAGCGATTGCTGAATGTATTAATGTTGGACTGGAAGAGGTCGGATTGAACCGTCAAATCATCCAGGTCGTCGATCGGACTGAGAGGGAGGCTGTAGGCAAGTTAATAACGATGGCCGAATACGTTGACGTTATAGTTCCTCGCGGAGGCAAGGGCCTTATTGAACGCGTTAGTAATGAAGCAAAGGTTCCTGTAATAAAACATCTAGACGGGAATTGTCACTTATATATCGATGAAAAAGCGGACCTCGAAAAATCAGTAGCCGTCGCAGTAAATGCCAAAACTCAGCGATACGGCACCTGTTGTACAATGGAGTCACTGCTTGTCGCGAAGGGAATTGCAACGGATGTCTTGCCTCTTCTTGCTGCAGAATATGAGAAGCATGGTGTTGAATTACGAGGTTGTGAACAAACTCGGAACATTATCGGTAATGTTATCGCCGCTACTGAAGAAGATTGGGAAACGGAGTATTTGGCACCTATTCTATCAATCAAGATAGTGGGAGACGTAGTTGAGGCTATCAGCCATATAAACGAATACGGTTCACAGCATACTGATTCGATTATGACTGAAGATGGCAATCGGGCGCAGCGTTTCCTGCGCGAAGTCGACTCGAGCTCTGTCATGGTAAATACGTCCACTCGCTTCGCTGATGGATTTGAATACGGGCTTGGTGCAGAAATAGGCATCTCAACCGACAAATTACACGCTCGTGGACCCGTCGGCTTGGAAGGACTAACTTCGCAAAAATTTATCGTGCTGGGGGATGGTTGTATTAGACAATGAAGGCGCGACTAGGGCTGCTAGGTGGTATGTTTGACCCGGTACATGTCGGGCATATAAAAGTGGCTTTGCACGCGATTGAATACCTGCAACTAGATCAGCTCAAAATCATCCCTTGCTCGGTACCTAACCATAGAGCCCCAGCGGTTTCTAGTAGCGAACATCGTTTAAATATGTTGGAGTTGGTGACAGAGAAATATTCTACAATTTCTATCGATCCTATTGAGATAAACCGGTCCGGCATTTCCTATACATTTGATACACTTTTAGCTATCCAGGAATTACATAGTCCTGGCCATTTGGTATTCGTACTAGGAATGGATTCGTTCATCACTCTGCCACAGTGGCATAAGTGGGAGCAACTTTTTAAAATGTGTCATTTTATGATATTGGCAAGACCTGGCGTAACTATGCAACCATCTGTTGAAGAACATATGCAGCTGGTTGACAGGAGAGTGAATAACGGCGAATCGTTGTTCTCTTCCAAAGCAGGGAATGTATTTTTTGCTGAAGATTTCCAGCAAAATATTTCCTCAAGTCGGGTACGGGAGGCATTACATTCAGGTAGCGATGTTTCTACTCTGCTCGATAATGGGGTGCTCGCTTACATAAGAAGTAATAAATTATATCAAAGAGTGTGAATAAAAAGTTTTAGAATGAAAGTAAGTCGATTGAATAGTAAAAAGCTGGCACAACGGATAGTAGATACTCTAGATGATCTGAAGGGACAGTCCATACGCTGTATTAATGTAAAAAAGCTTACTGAAATTACCGACTACATGGTTATAACTACTGGTAGATCGAATACTCATACCAAGGCCTTAGCTGATGCGGTAGTCAACAGATTAAAAAAATCCGGTGAAAAAATAGTTGGAATTGAAGGTCGGCTGCAGTCTGAATGGATCCTTGTAGATGCAGGAGATATTGTGGTTCATATCATGGTAGCGCCAGTACGCACACTTTATAATCTGGAAGATCTTTGGGGCTTTAACATAGTTCCCGGAAAAGCTACAGAAACACGCTCCAGTTCATAATGAAACCTTTAACATGAAGGTTTCATTAATAGCTATTGGCACTAAGATGCCTAGTTGGGTCCAACAAGGGGTAGAAGAGTATCAAAAAAGAATTCAATCAAAGCTTAAATTTAATCTTATCGAAGTTCCCTTGGCTAGGCGAAGTAAATCACAGAGTATTGAACAATGTATCCAAAAAGAAGGTAACGAACTTCTGAAAATGGTACCTCCGGATAGTTGGGTTATCGCGCTGGATATTGCCGGAACCTCAATTAGCACCGAGCAACTTGCCAGAAAGCTAACTACTTTTATGGCTGAGGGCCAAAATATCAGTTTACTCATTGGTGGCCCGGATGGCTTGGACCGATCTTGTCTAGATAAATCGAAAGAACGGTGGTCATTTTCAGCTCTAACGCTCCCTCATCCACTCGTAAGAATTCTTGTGATCGAGCAGCTTTATCGAGCTTTCAGTATGCTCAATGGCCACCCCTATCATCGAGATTAAACGGACTACTATCGGGCCGGCTGTTGAAATATGGAAAGCGATGCTAAAAAAAGCTTGGAAAGCTAAAAATAACCTGAAAAAGGCGCTAGACTACCGGATTATTGATTATTAAAGTACAGGTCCTAACCAATTGGCTTGGACTGTTCTAGATTCCCCCTAGTAATCGGAAAGAATTACGCGCCGCAGCCGATTAATTGAGTCATTAGCGGGCATACAGGCAGCTAAGGAAATTTCTGACAGATGGCAGGCAAGTGGCAGGTTAAGGATCACGAAGCGGAAAAAAAACTATTTGATCAAAGGTTGGTAGTTGCAGGTATTCTTATTGTTGTTCTGTTTAGCGCCCTTGTCTTCCAGTTAGTTAATCTTCAAATCTATCAGTACGAGTATTTCACAGCCCGTTCTGATGGTAACAGACTACACTCCCAATATGTGCCACCAGCTCGCGGGCTTATCTTCGATCGCAGCGGTACATTGCTGGCCGATAATCAACCTATCTTTAACCTCACCGTGGTTCGGGAGCAGGTAGAAAATTTTGAAGAAACTCTAGAGTTTCTTAAAGGCCTGATCACGCTGACAGATGATGACATAGAGCAGTTTAATATTCGGATGCAGCGCAATCGAGTACCATTTTCTTCAGTACCGTTGCGTTATATTCTAGATGAAGAAGAAAAATCCAGAGTGGCGGTAAACGGGCACCTTCTGCCTGGAATTGCAATTGAGCCTCAATTCGTTCGTCGCTACCCGCTATCAAACCTAACGGCCCATTCTATTGGTTACGTATCTGAAATTAACCAGGAAGAACTGGATAGTCTAACTGACGATGAAAAGGAAAATTATGGAGGTACCAACCATATAGGTAAGACCGGTATCGAGCGCACCTACGAAGACCTACTGCATGGCGCAGTAGGTTATGAAATTGTTGAGAAGAATAATAGGGGGCAGGTTATGCGGCGACTTGATCGAACCGATCCAGTTGCTGGAAAAAACATTACGCTTCATATGGATGCCGAACTACAGATTGCCGCTGAAGCTGCATTAGGAGATTTTCGCGGAGCAATTGTGGCTATTGACCCAAACACGGGTGGCATTCTTGCCATGTTTAGTAAACCCGCATTTGATCCCAACCTTTTTGTGACAGGGATCAGCAGTAAAGATTATGACATATTGGTTAAGGATGAGGTGAATACCCCTTTGTTCGATCGCACTACCAATCCATACCCACCGGGCTCTACTGTAAAGCCGTTTCTTGGTTTGGCAGGCCTACATCATGAACACCTAGATTACGATTTCGCTATTGAAGACCCAGGCTATTTCCGCTTGCCGGGCGTTTCTTATCGCTGGGGAGACTATACCTTGCGAACTCAAATCGGTGGTGGACACGGCCATACTGATTTAATGAAGGCGATTTACCAGTCCTGTGATACGTTTTTCTACGATCTAGGAAATCGCATGGGCATAGATACCATCCATAATTTTATGGCCAAGTTTGGTTTCGGTGATAATTTTGCAGTTGATATCGCTTACGCCCGAACTGGGGTGCTACCGTCTCGGGAATGGAAAATGGAGAGTCGAGGTGAGCCGTGGTACCCAGGTGACACCATCAACTCCTCTATTGGCCAGGGATACATGTGGGCTACCCCACTGCAGTTGGCAACTGCTGCATCAATTATTGCTAATGAAGGGAAAGTAGTGCGCCCTCGCATGTTACAAGCAGTAGATGGTGAACTATTTCAGCCATTAATTGAGAACTCTATACCTGATGTTATGGTTAATGACCCAGATTACTGGCGTTATATAGAAAATGCCATGACCATGGTCGTTCATCGGCCTTTCTCAGATCAGTTTAGGGATTATGGTACTGCCTATGAATCGATCGCTATGGTAGATCGAGAGATGTCTTACAAAATGGCAGGTAAGTCCGGTTCTGCGCAGGTAGTTGGGATCAGTCAGGACATTCTATCTAGTTCTGACATTATGGTATCCGATTTGAACAAAGACCATGGATTGTTTATTTCGTTTGCGCCTGCACAAAATTCTCATATTGCCCCACAGATAGCGGTTGCTGTATTTGTGGAAAATGGTGAACACGGTAGCAGCGTGGCGGGACCTATTGCGAAGCAGATTATCGATACTTACTTGTTAGATATATTGGAGCTCGATTTTGATACCTTCGGAGACGATGCGCATTCTGAACATCAAGTAATTACAGCTGATGATTAACCGCGATTTCATTCGTCAATCCCCAAGAGCTGAATCAAGTAATCGCTCAGTTTCGGTTTGGCGGTTTGTCCATACTGATCCGCCTCTGTTGGTTGGACTTATCCTTATTTGCTTTTTTGGACTGTTCGTTCTTTATAGTGCGAGCGATGGTAATGAGGTTGTTGTGCGCCGACAAGCTCTGGTCATGGTTGTTGGAATATTAGCGATGTTTATCGTTTCTCAGTTTAATGTACAAGTATTCAGAAGTTGGGCGCTCTCTATGTACGGTGCAGGAATTGCTTTACTGGCCCTGGTACTTGTCATCGGGGTGGAGGCCGGTGGAGCCCGAAGCTGGCTAGATTTACCTGGCATCCCTAGTTTCCAACCTTCGGAAATCATGAAAATTGTTGTGCCGTTAGTGATGGCCTGGTATCTGGGGGGCCGACCATTACCTCCACGGTTCAAACATTTGTTTTGGTCAGCCCTGATGATACTGGTTCCAGCTGTACTAATTATTATTCAGAATGATACCGGAACCGCCGTCATGGTGGTGATGTCTGGATTATTCGTGGTACTGCTCGCAGGAATTCGCTGGCGTATTGTGATTGCTGGTTCCCTGGGTCTGCTGCTGGCTTCGCCCGCATGGTATCTTTTCCTGGCTCCAGAACACATAAAAGCTCGAATACTAGTCCTATTTGACCCTTATCGAGACCCAACAGGAGCCGGCTACAATATTATCCAATCGCAGATCGCTATTGGATCAGGAGGTGTATATGGTAAGGGGTATGGAAATGGGGCCCAGTCACATTTGGATTTTATCCCGGAAAGTAATACCGACTTTATCCTTGCCGTACTAGCCGAGGAATTTGGATTGCTAGGTGTTCTTTTTCTTATCTGTCTTTATTTTTTTATCCTGCTGCGGGGCTCTTATATAGCATATTCCGCTAAAGATATGTTCAGTCGACTTCTTGCTGGCAGCATAACCCTGACCTTTTTCTTCTATGTGTTTGTGAATATGGCCATGGTTTCGGGTTTGGTACCAGTAGTTGGTTTGCCTTTGCCTTTTATTTCTCGAGGTGGAACTGCGATCGTCTCTTTATTTGTCGGGTTTGGCCTACTCATGTCAATTCAGACACATGGCCGAACTAAAACAACTTAACTCATTGATATTAAAAAAGTAATTTTCTATATTCATTAGTCTCCAACACTGATTTCTATAAAAAGGCAGCCCGGCAGCACCTGATAGCTTCCTGTACGGTTAAAAGTATTCTCTTTTTGGACGCTAAGTAACTAAATATTATCGAGTTTCTAGAAAAAGGGCTGTTGCAGATGACTCTTATGCTAGTCAAGAGTTGGCTTTTGGCTGTAATCATGGTCATGATCACAGCCTGTAGTAATGTTTCCGCTCCTACCAATCCTAATGCTTCCCGCTACAGTATTCAAAAGGATCGCGCACCGGTTGGGACCTTAGACATTGCGACGATTCCAGAAGTGATACCGGAGCAGATAACCCGCACCATGGCTGGGAATCTCAGCCCCTATACCGTTCTTGGTAAGACGTACCACGTGATGCCGACTGAGGTGGGTTACAGTGAACGAGGAGTGGCTTCATGGTATGGCGAAAAATTTCATGGCCATAAAACGTCCAACGGTGAAATTTTTGACATGTATAAGGTTTCTGCTGCGCATAAATCTCTACCAATTCCGAGTTTTCTTAGAGTAACCAACCTGAATAACAATCGCAGCATAATTGTCCGCGTAAATGACCGCGGACCCTTTCATGGCGATCGTATTATTGATCTTTCTTATGCAGCTGCTCTTAAGCTGGGGTACGCGGAATTCGGCACGGCACGGGTTCAAATGGAGGCAATTGTGGTTTCCAATATTGAGCAAGACCTAACTGGTGCCCAGAAATCACTACGAAAAGGAGAAGAGTTAAGATTATCTGCACGCGGTGATAAATATTTGCAGGTTGGGGCTTTCTCTGAATTAGATAAAGCTCAAAAGGTATCTAACCGACTTCGGCTGATGACGAATCGTCCGGTATTTATTCACGAAGTATATAGTCAGACTAACGGGATATTGCACCGGGTCAGGATTGGTCCTTTGAATGATGAGATTGAGATTCGTCGTCTCACTCAAAGTCTAGTTGCCGCTGACCTGGGAAGTCCGTACACTGTAACAGATTAGGCATATCGAATGATTTCGCAACGTGATTCCTCGTTTTCCGGTTCGACCATACATTAATTTAAAGACGGATTTCTTTATGTCACCAAAGAACGCTAAATATATGTTACCTCTACAAAGAATTATGAAGCACTTTAATCGGTTATTAGTCTTGGTGTGTCTTGTTTTGGTTAACCATCAAACAATAGCCCAAGTTATTATTCCTCGGCCACCCGAAATAGCGGCAACCAGTTATATTTTGATTGATGGTATGACTGGCCACATTCTCGTGGAGGAGAACGCTGATGAGGCTCTACCACCCGCCAGCCTAACCAAGATAATGACGGCCTATATAGCGGAGGAAGAGCTTATCAACGGTAACCTTGGTCTAGATGACTTGGTGCATATTAGTGAAAATGCCTGGCGCATGGAAGGTTCGAAGATGTTTGTCGGTGTGGACACCCAGGTAAGTGTGGAAGACCTGCTGCGAGGGATCATCATACAGTCCGGGAATGATGCCAGTGTAGCGGTGGCAGAGCATATAGCCGGCAGTGAGGAAGCCTTTGCCGATATGATGAATCAATACGCGGAAGTACTTGGATTGACTAATAGTTTTTTTATGAACTCAAGTGGACTCGATACCGAATTGTACTACAACACCATGTCTGCACGAGATCTGTCCATTCTTGCCAGATCTGAAATTTACCGTCACCAGGATTTTTACCCGATGTACGCCGAGCGGGAATTCATGTACAACGACATACGGCAAAGCAATCGAAATACTTTGTTATTTCGCGATCGTAATGTTGATGGAATGAAAACGGGCTGGACCGACGCAGCAGGGTTTTGCCTAGTGGCCTCCGCCGAACGTGATGGTATGAGACTAATCTCGGTAGTCATGGGTACGGCTAGTGAGGAATCGCGGGCTATTGAAACACAGAAACTCCTCACCTATGGATTCAGATACTATGAAACTCATAAGCTGTACGAACCTAACGAGATCTTGACTAATGTTCGTGTATGGTCGGGTAGTCAAACTGCTGTCGATCTCGGAGTCCCGGGAGAAGTCTATGTGACAATTCCGCGAGGACAGGCCGAGGCCATGACCGCTTCGTTGGATATTGATGAGGTAATCAGTGCACCTCTGAACAATGGACAGATTATGGGAGTAGTCAACGTAGTACTCGATAATGACGTCATTTACCGTGGCGACGTAATTGCCATGCAAGAAGTTGAGTTAGGAGGACTGCTTAAGCGACTTATAGATTGGCTTACTCTTTTCTTTAGTAACCTTTTTGGTGGGTAAACTTAAAAACAATCAGTGTCTCCAAGCTCCAACTCAGATAATCAAGTAACAACGCGGATTGAATTTCCCTGTCTATATCCAATAAAGATTATTGGTAGGTTGAGAGATGGTTTTCAGGCCGAGGTTGTTGCAACTATAGAGAGGCACACAGGAAAGATCACGGAAGGTCTAGTAAGTTTACGGGCCAGCCGTAAAAAAAACTATGTCTCCATCACTGTTACCATTACTGCTACTGGAGAAGATCAACTATCTCGCATTTTTTTAGACCTACAGAAAATTGAAAACGTAAAGATGGTAATTTAGAGAATTTTTACATCAATTTTTTACTTACCAGGCAAAGCGCCGATGTCGGTGTTTGAGCTCTTATCTGCTGATACGTGTTGTGTGGTTAACAGTAAAACAATGCCTATAATAGGGTACAAGGCGTTTGGGCTGGAGCTGGCTAGATCTAACCGCTTATAAAGCGGTTGGTCACAACTCTGAGCAGAAACTATTACCTTCATAAGCAGCATATGTATAGTTAAATCCCTAAGAGGTGCCTTGCTTTGCTACTGACCGATTACAAGTGGTTTCAGGCTCAACCCTCCTCTCCCGAAGTTGGCACAACCCCGGAAATGATTGTGCGAAGGCTCGGTTTGCAGAGCTATGAGTTAGTGTGGCAAGCAATGCGCTACCTGGCGGAGAATTCTGCGCTTTCAAAGCCTGATGAGATATGGTTGCTGAGTCATAAACCTGTCTATACCCAGGGACAAGCAGGTCAAGCCAAACATATCCTAAATCCAGGTGACATTCCTGTGGTCCAAATCGATCGTGGGGGTCAGGTTACTTATCATGGACCCGGCCAGCTGGTTGCCTATCTATTAATCAATGTTAGACGCCGAAATTTTGGGGCTCGAGCGCTGGTAGATTTTATTGAGAACGCGTTACTTGCAACACTAAAAGATTACGGTATAGCTGCAACGACCAAGCCAAAAGCTCCCGGCGTGTACGTGAATGATGCTAAAATAGCTGCCGTGGGATTACGGATAAAGAATGGCTGGAGCTATCACGGTCTCAGCCTAAACGTGAATATGGATCTTGCTCCGTTTTCTAATATAAATCCATGTGGATTTGAAAACCTCCGTGTTACACAGGTAGTAGACTACGTCGGCGAGCAGGACTTGTTGTTACAGAATGTAAGCAAGGTCCTGTGTAATAAGCTGCTTAGGGAACTTGGATATCTAAAGTACTACCAGCACAATTGAGTTTTAGCGAAATTAGCAGAGTTGTTATGGCTGAACGAAAACGGCGCAACATATTAATCGAAGGACAAAAGTTGCGTGGCTTAGAAAAGCTGCGTCGTATCCCGGTAAAAGTTATACCTACTAAAGAACTCACTGCAAAACCAGACTGGATTCGCGTAAAACTCCCTGTTTCACGAAAAGTAAACCATATCAAAGAGATACTGCGTCATCACGAACTAGCTTCCGTATGTGAAGAAGCTTCATGTCCTAACTTGGGTGAATGTTTCAATAATGGAACCGCCACATTTATGATAATGGGAGATATCTGCACACGCCGATGCCCATTTTGTGATGTTGCCCACGGCAAGCCTAAACCACTTGATGAGAATGAACCGATTAAACTTGCTGAGGCAGTGCGCGAAATGGGGCTGAATTATGTCGTTATCACTTCGGTTGACAGAGATGATTTAAAAGACAGCGGAGCCGAACATTTCGCAAATTGCATCATCGCCACCCGTCGCCATAACCCTGGTATCAGAGTAGAGGTACTGGTACCTGATTTTCGTGGAAGGATGGATGTTGCGCTTAATATTCTTAAAAAAACCCCTCCGGATGTTTTTAACCATAATTTGGAAACTGTTCCTAGACTATATAAACAGGCAAGACCTGGTGCAGATTATCAATGGTCTTTGGATTTATTGGCCGGCTATAAGCGTTACCAGCCTGACGTACCTACTAAATCAGGATTAATGCTTGGGCTCGGTGAAACCAACGATGAAGTAAAACAGGTTCTGGAAGAATTGAAACAACACGACGTGGACATGGTTACCCTAGGTCAATATCTTCAGCCTAGTAAGTATCACCTTAAAGTAGAGCGATTTGCACATCCAGATGAGTTCGACGAGCTGCGCATATTCGGAGAAAAACTGGGATTCAAAAATGTTGCCAGTGGGCCTTTAGTGAGATCTTCTTATCACGCCGATAAGCAGGCGCCTAGCGAGATACATTTGCGGTCCTGATGGATACTATGAAGATAACTCTTCCACACATACTTATTAGCCTACCTTCTGTTCTTATTGCGATTACCGCAGTGTTTTTCATCTTTCAAAACCCGGCTCAGTTTGGCAATGAGTCCTTGCTAGTTAGAGCGTTGATTTGGAATCTCGTTATTGTAGCTCTCTTAGTAGCTTTATATCCGTTCAATCGATTTCTAGGTGGTAAACCGCGAATCTACGGTATCATCGTGTGCTTGCTTGCTGTAATTCCTGCATTTGTTTATTTTTTGTACTTGTTGCCGAGGCAAGCCGGAGAAGGAATTCTAGCCGAACAATTACAGAGCGAATTGATTACCGATAGCTCTAGCAATGGGATTATCGAAGTTGGGTTTCGATACCCTATCTATACACCTACTATTTCTGTAAAAAATCTAGAACTATTTACTAGGCAAGCAAACATATTTTTACGGATAACGGATGCCAATGGCGATAACGCTCTATTCAGGGGGGTACGTTCCGAAATTTCTGGTCCTGGGTTGACTGTAGAGGCAACTGTGCAGGGAATGTTGAGTGGAAATACGGGATATTTGTTTAACCCACTAGATTTGCCGCCGAATCATGAGGTAATTGGGAGGTCAATCTTTATTATCAGCAATCTTGAAGATGGTAGTGCGTTTACAGAAGCGCTTACTAGGGCCTACCAAGCTCAGTTTGAGCTTCGAGATCCGAATAATGGTCAGCTTTTGCTGGAATTTCCGCTAAATCAGATTTAGTCTGAGTGATCCAAGAAGGGTTAGTGTGACTAAAGATTTTTAGGAATTATGTTTATGAAGAGTTTTCTTTCGACACTTTTATCAGGTTGCTTTCTTCTGCTTCAATTACCACTCCTTGCTCAGGGAGATTGGGAAGTGCCACGCACTGGCTCCGGAGTAGCGGACTTGCAAGGTGTATGGACGTCTGCCACCGTAACTACGTTAGAAAGGGATCCAGTTCTCGGAGATCGACTTGTCGTTGATGTCGAAGAAGCGCTTCGGTTAGAGCAAACCGCTGCTCTTAATGTTCTAACAAATGCAGACAATGCACCTAGTGATCCTGACCGCCTGCCACCGACAGATGGGAATACTGATGCTGGTTATAATGCCTTTTGGATAGATCCTGGGACTAAGATCGCAGAAATTAGCGGGGAGTATCGCACATCGTTTATTGTGGATCCTGCAAATGGGCGTATACCCTACACAGCTGCTGCCAGAGGGGCTTTCTTGCAGTATGGTCAGTCTAGTGGCTACGATGGGCCTGAACAGCGACCACTTGGTGAACGCTGCATAGTGGGATTTGGTTCCAGCGGGGGCCCACCAATGCTGCCAGTCCTTTATAATAATCACTATCAGATAGTTCAGAATGAAAGTTATGTGATGATTCTTGTAGAGATGAATCATGATGCTCGCATAATCCGCCTCAACGCAGAACGCCTTCCTACAAAATTCAGTCCTTGGTTAGGAGATTCTGTAGGTCACTGGGAGGGTGACACTTTAGTGGTTGAAACAGCTAACTTTCATCCTCAGCAAAGTTTTCGCTTTGCCATCAAACACAGTCTTTACCTGCCTTCGACAGCGAAAGTTACTGAACGGTTCACGCGAACTGGTCCTAATGAAATTCTTTACGAATTCACAGTGGAAGACGATGGAGCGTATACTCAACCCTGGACCGCTCAGATTCCTATGCGCACGGCTTCGGGAGCACTCTATGAGTATGCTTGCCATGAAGGTAATTATGCGTTGCCCGGTATTCTTGCTGGAGCGCGAAGGGAAGAACGCGAAGGTCTCAATTAATAAAAGCAAGGTAATCACTGGGAAAGTGAGACGCTGCTTTACTGCATATATTATAACATTTGTTACATGTATATAATCTAGGTGTTACGCAGTAGGGTGTGACTTGACTTGCGATTTGTTATCATTGTGGATCGTTTGGTTATTAGTTAAGAAAACCCCATCCTTGTATAAATACAAAGCTAATAAGGAAAGAGCCGCATATACAGTAATTGAAGTTTTCAACAGTATATGAACGTGGACGAACTGGATTAGCACTATCAATGAAATCATCCTGAAAAGCTCTTGTCTCAGTGCGTTTGGGCGGTTTTCCAGCCAAGTACCATGAACGTAGAAAGAATAAACCATGAATACAACGGCCATGGCGGTTATTTCGTAATCTAGCTGTGTCGAATACTGTAATAGGTAAAGGCTAATCAACACGGATATCACGAATTGTCCTAGGGTGTAGTATTTACTGAAAGTTGGAATAACAGGGTCGAAGCGGGTAGTTAGGTCTACAGTGAGTTTTCTTAGTTGGCAACTACTCAACATGCCTTCAGGTAGCCAGCCAGGTGGTTTGAAACAGATGGCCAATTTGTTCCTTAGGCCTTTTGCTTTTCTCAAGTCGTTAATCAAGCGCCAATACACATGCACATTTGCCCAAACTGGGTTCCAACTGTTAAGTGGTTTACGGAGGCCGAAAATCACGGGTTCTTCCACGAGTTCTTCTTGAAAACTGCCGAAGAGGCGGTCCCAGATAATGAATACGCCACCATAATTATGATCGACATAGATCTTATTTCGAGCATGATGGACCCGGTGGTTCGATGGGGTAACGAATAGCCATTCCAGGGCTCCAAGTTTTGGTACATGTTCTGTATGAACCCAGAACTGGTAAATGAGGTTCACGCTAACTGTTGTGAATAATACCTCCGCGGGAAATCCCAATACAAAAAAGGGAAGGTAGAAAAGAAAGCTATAGAAATCGATACTAGTTTGCCGAAGGGCGGTACTTAGATTGAAATCTTCGCTCTGGTGGTGGGCGACGTGAGAACCCCACAAAATAAGCATCTCATGCCCCAACCGATGTTTCCAATAGTAGGCAAGGTCATACAGAATAAAACAGGATATCCATACCCAAATTCGGTCACCAGGTAACTGCCTCAATTGGAAGTAGGCTACTATCCATTCATAAATCGCACCGGATACTCCCAGTATGACTAGGCTCTGGAGCCTGCTAAGGCTGCCCATAGACAGACTATTTATAGTGTCATTAATGCGGTATGTGTTTCGACCTCGGGCAAATCCCCATCCTAATTCTAAAAAGATGAGTAGGAAAAAGAATGGGATAGCATACAAAATTAAGTTCACGGCCTTATGTTTCCGCTACAGATGGGATTACCCCATTTTTAGAAGACTCCCAACTTTGAATAGAATAATCCCTATTGTAATGGTTTATCGATAAATTCTGCAAAAGCCCAGCAAACCGATTCAAGAGTAAAGCTCTTTTGGGAGAACGATTATAAAGAGCTTGGAATTTAACGAATATCCAAAATATAAAAGCCCAAAGATAAACACCAAATTTTCTACTTCCTTTTTGTAGTTATTGAAAAGTATCCAAGTTTATTCTGCAAGATCAGAGGGATTATCAGTAATTTGCTGGTTGCTTAATTTCTGATATTCAGCGATAGCAAGCCCAGCCGCAACACTAGTGAAAGGATCATGCTCAATGACTTTTCCAGAGAATTCAATGTCTAGTATTTGTTTGACAGCTGGAATAAGAGAAGATCCTCCGGTCCGGATAACTAACTGTATGTCACTGGAAAATAACTGGGCTTTTGCTAACAGCTCGTTAATAGCTCTTTTGAACTTCTCGAGTATCTCGCTGATCATCAGGTCAAACTCTTCACGAGTCACCAACAATTCGATATCAAGTTCTGGTATATCTAGTTTGGCTTCTGATAGGTCGGAGAGCGTAGCTTTCATCTCCTTTATACTCTGAAATACAAGATAGCTGTAGTTGTTTTTTATTAGATCGTAAAGACGTCGAAACTTAAGGGCTGCTTCGTCACCGTATTTAATGCGCTGCATTATCGGAGACGTATATTTATTTTGGTTTAACATGTAACTTACAGCCCAATTGAGTAACAAGTCCTCATATTCATGGAACGGGAAAACGGTTTCAATCTCCCTGTCTTCGCCTGCGCGACGCCAGCGCTCGCCCTTACCGAGCAGAGGAAAGACCAGCTTCCGGAATAGGATTTGATCGATGTAATCTCCTCCTAGCTCTATGCCATGAGTTGCAATAATTGAAAATTCCTTTTTCTCTCTTTTAAGTATACAGAGGTCTAAAGTACCGCCTCCGAAATCCACGGCCAGTAGTGTTTGGTCGGTAGCCAGTGGATGTTCATAGAGATAACTCAGAGCAGCGGCTATCGGTTCAGGGTAATAACATTGCTTGGAGAAACCCGCGTGTGTGTAGGCTTCAGACAGGAGGTTGAGTGCGTGTTGATTTCGTTGAGGGCCTGATCCTTCGAAATTTATTGGGTGACCAACGCAAGCGTGATTAGTGAATTCAGCGTCGGGTTCAAAGAGGCGTAAGTGTTTATCTATACTTCTTCTAATGCGTAACAATAGGGGAGTAATAAAAGCGACTAGCCTGAAGGGCCTATTAAACACTATAAGGCGAGGCGCTTCATTATTACCTAACACTCGTTTAGTGCCCCTAAATAATCGACCTTTCTGACTACCGTCGATAAATGACTGACCATAGAGTTTTCTTGTATTCGCTTCTTCAGGAAGACCATGGTCACTTATTTGACCAGTGGTCGTGCGAGCTTCCCCGATGATCTCCGCACTAAACTCCACAGTACGCCCTGTATTACTTTCAATATACTGTTCTATAGCTTTTTCTCCGGTAATGATCTTGAATTCGTTATTTATATAAGTAGCCGATGGCATTACCACAGAGTTCTTTTCGAGCTTTAGAAGGTGAATTTTCTTGCCATCGAAGAGGGCGGCAGCGCTGTTGGTAGTGCCAAAATCTATGCCGATTCCAAATGATCGCGATTGTTGATCAGTCGACTGAGTCACTGGGTAATTTTGTTTCTATGAATAAATATTTGACTGCATGATTTTTAAAAAAAGCAAATTTTTGAAAAATGGGAAGATTATCAGTCGGCCCATAGCATAGCTTATTTGATTCTCACCATCAAAATACGCTAAGAGATCACATTTTTTCGGCTAGTATTTTCGAAATTAGGCCATTTTTGCCGATAGCTTTGGTTGTATTCCTCGGTTGAAAAGTTGAATCTTGTTAAGACTTAACCTATGCTCCATCGGTTGAAATAGTCCCAGCGCTAGTATTAATATTTTGGAGTATTCATGTATGCGACGGTCTTACATTTATTAAATAAAAACGTCTATTATCTGATTTTCTTCTTTCTAACCAGCTTCTATGCCGTTCCAGCTGTGGCAGGCACAATCGTCCGCGTCAGTACCAGTATTGGGGATTTCTCAATCGATTTATTGGATGACACGGCTCCAATTACTGTCCAAAACTTTCTCAATTACGTGAATCGAAATGATTACAACGGCACGTATATTCATAGAGCTGTAGATGATTTCGTTGTACAAGGTGGCGCTTTTCGATTCAAATTGTTTGAAGGCCCCATCGACGTGCCGACAGATTCTCCAATAGCGAATGAATACAGTGGTATATCGAACACCCGAGGCACAGTAGCTATGGCAAGGGTCGGGGGAGTAATTAACAGCGCTACTAACCAATGGTTTGTTAACTTGACTGATAATTTAGTTCTTGATGTAACAGATGGTGGTTTTACCGTATTCGGTCAAGTACTGGGAGAAGGTATGGAGATAGTTGATGCTATTGATGATCTCCCTACTGTCTCACTAGGTGAAGCGAAAGCACCTTATGCTCCCTATTTCACACCAATTTATAACAATCCATTAGATTTCGTATACATCACTGTTGAAATTACTGATCGATTTAGCTCAGCCCCTCATGTCTTCGAGTCAACCTCTGGACTACTTATAACCTCTGTAAATATAGATACCGGTAGTCAATTTATTAGTATGAATTTTAATATTGTTCCTTCCGAATCTGGAGTAATCTTAAAAGCAAACCTTGAAAGCATTATTCCCCGCCGAGAAAGTTTCTCTGGTATCGCTACTTTTTCTTCTTCCGATAATCGGTTACGCATTCCTACCCTTGAGGTAAATCTTGGGGGCGTTGTGTCACTTGTATCGAACGTAGTGTTTATTCTGTCTGATCCTATAAATTTTCTTTTTACACTAGAATCTTTCGACCAATAATTGATCACCGTTTACCGCTGCGAAGTGTTAAGTTACTCTTGCATAGGCCGAAAATCCTTGATGTTTAGCAATAAAATTTGAGGGAATAGTAACTAATGGCAACTTCGCGAGGCGAGTTTACTTCCAGATTTGGATTTCTTATGGCAGCCTCAGGTTCTGCTGTCGGACTTGGCAATATATGGGGGTTCCCGACTAATGCTGCCTCGAATGGTGGTGCGGCGTTTCTGTTTGTTTACCTTATTCTGGTATTTGCACTAGCTTATCCAGCCTTAATGGCCGAACTAATAATTGGCCGGCATGCACGAGCTAATGCCGTAACCGCGTTAAGATCAATTTCTTCTGGATACAAAAGTCGAATGTTGGCATTGATCGTCGGATTTGCCGGAATAATCACCGTTAGTTTTATTTTGAGTTTTTATGCCATTGTCAGTGGATGGATGCTTGCTTTCTTTTTCGATCCTCTGGCGCGTCTGATGGGTATGAATGGATTAGCGCAATGGTTAACACAAGACCAGGACGCAGTGTTCCGAAACAGTCTCTTCGTTATAGTATTTATGGTCGCTACAGTCTATATCATAAGTGCAGGTGTCAAAGAAGGTATTGAGAAATGGGCATCACTTTTGATGCCCTCGCTACTCCTGATTTTGACCTTACTTATTTTCTATGTCATGACTTTGCCTGGAGCAATTGAAGGACTTCAGGCATACCTAATCCCAGATTTTACACGTATTGCTGATCCTTCTTTGCTCGTTGATGCGATGGGTCAGGCGTTTTTCTCACTCTCTCTAGGGGTGGGTACTATGTTGGTTTATGGTTCCTACATAAATAAACGCGAAGATTTGCCCACAGTGGGAGGTTTGGTGGCTTTACTGGATGTAGGAATTGCAGTAATGGCTGGTATGTTGATCCTGCCAGCTATGTATGTGGCACTTAGTAACGGAGTCGAAATCTTCGATGAAAATGGCGGCCTTATCGCCGGGCCAGGTTTGATAGTTTCTGTATTACCCTCTCTTTTCAATACGATGGGCTTCGTTGGTGTCCTAGTAGCGGTAGCCTTCTTTATGCTCATGACGATAGCCTCCTTAACATCTTCTATTTCCATGTTAGAAGTACCAGTCGCTTATAGCGTAGAACATCACGGTATAGAGAGGCGAAAGGCTGCGGTGATGATCGGCACTGTCATAATCTTAATTTCACTAGTTATCGTGTTTAACTTCGATCCAGTTTTCGATATGGTTGTGACTTATACAACAGAAATTAGTCAGCCCTTATTAGGGTTTGCGTTTTGTATATTTGTTGCGTGGATCTGGCGTCGCAATGATATTCTCGAGGAGATCAAGCAGGGGAGTCCTGAGGTAGAATCGGGATTGTTTTGGAAAATCTGGCCGGTTTACGTAAAATTTTTCTGTCCGATAGCAATCCTTGTAGTTTTCTTCCAGCAGACCTTAACCTAATACGACAGCTTTTAGAAAGAACTCTGTCTTATATTCTTGTATATAGAGCATGAGTTTTTAAAGGCAACGATTGTTAATGGTTACAAGATTGATTAGTACTAGAACCCCGGCGATTCGCCTCTTTTGTCAACGATTGTTAACTACAGAGTAGATTCTGGAAAGGCAGATGATATTGGTACATAGATATGCTACCGTTCCAGACATAAGGGAATGCGCAGCCGTCGTTTTCTCTGTCAAGCAAAAACCCTAAAACCAAACAACTCGAGATTAATTCCCCATGAGCCCATTCCCTTCAAAAATTAGTTATTGCGATTCGATTAACAACAGACGAGGTTTTCTGAAGCAGCTGTTGATATTTCCTACAGCTATGTCATTAGGTGTTAGCGGTTCAAATCCAGCGGCGGCCCAGTCTGAAGTAGCTAATTCCGTCAAGGCTCTGACCTTTGACGTATTTGGCACTGTAGTTGATTGGCGCTCCTCAATTATCAGAGAAGGGCAGTTATTGTCGGCGCGTAAAGGATTTGAGATTGACTGGGGAGAATTCGCAGATAATTGGCGCGCTGGCTACGGTCCGGCTATGAATAGAGTACGTAACGGTGAGTTACCTTGGACCAAAATAGATGACCTACATAGAATGATTCTGGATGAATTGGTTATTGAGCACGGTTTGGTCGGACTAAGCGAAGGAGAACTGGATGACTTCAATCGAGCTTGGCACAGACTGTCACCATGGCCGGATACTGTTGCTGGTTTGAATAGATTAAAAACTAAATATGTTATTGCGACGTTATCCAATGGCAATGTGGCCCTTCTCACCAATATGGCGAAGAATGCGGGTTTACCTTGGGATGCGGTTTTGTCAGCGGAATTAGCGAAACATTACAAGCCGGATCCTGAAGCCTACCTGACAGCTGCTGACCTTTTAGGACTGTCTCCAGAACAAGTCATGATGGTGGCTGCTCATCCCGGAGACTTGAGAGCGGCTGCGAGAACCGGGTTGCGCACTGCTTATGTTGTCAGGCCATTGGAGCAAGGCCCTGGACGAATTGTGAGTAATAATACAACTGGAGAATTTGATTACACAGCCAATGATTTTCTCGATCTAGCACGGCAGCTGGGAGCATAAATGTTGCAGGAAATCAGATTGGATCAGAAGTCAAAAAAGGAGCTTGTGGAGCGTCTACAGGAATACATGGCTGATGACCTGAAAATTGAAATAGGAGGTTTCGACGCTGAGTTTATGTTGGATTTTTTCGCCGAACAAATAGGCGGTTTCTATTATAATCAGGGACTCGCTGATGCACTCGGTGCGGTTGAGAAGAAGATAGAAGAATTTTCAGACCTGGTATACGAGCTGGAGAAAGATACCAGTATAAGTGCTGGAAAGTAGGCTTGTATGTAACTGTTCTAACTTTCGAAGGGAGTCCGGCTCTCAGCGAAATTTTGAAATATCAACTCTAATGGCTTAACAACGCCTAGTATAACGAAATGTATTTAAAGTTTAGAAATCTAATCTTCCTAACTGCTTTGCTCACTAGTTGCTCCGAGCGAGAGCAGCCGGAGAAAATTACTAATTTAGCGGGAGCGAATGACACTGTGCTGGGCTCTGATTCCGCGCAAGAAGCGACAAATCCATTTTTCGAAGAAAGTCCACTTTATCTTCATTATCCTCAATTCGATCTCATACAGAATATTCATTATTTACCCGCTTTTGAACGAGGGATGACCGTGCAACTAGGGGAGATCGCCGCTATTGTTAATCAGGTAGATCAACCAAGTTTTCAGAATACCATTTTGGCTCTGGAGCTTTCCGGTCAATTGCTAGACCGCGTTTCCAGAGTATTTTATGCTATGGCCAGCGCACATACGAGCGATGGAATTCGTGCGTTGGAACAACAATTGGCTCCCCAGCTAGCATCACACCAAGACAATATTCTACTTAATCGCGATTTGTTTCTGCGCATCGAGAAGCTCTATGGACAGCGCGATAACTTAGAACTTGACCCAGAACCTAAGCGATTACTTGAAAAATACTACATAGAATTCGTCCGCGCTGGAGCTGCACTTTCCCTGTCGGAACAAAGGCGTATGAAACAACTTAATGCCCAGATAGCTACGCTGGAAACCCTGTACAGTCAAAATATTTTAAGTGAAGTAAATGATCTTTCTGTTGTCGTAGATTCAGAAGAAGAACTGGCCGGCCTGAATGAAGTATTGATTGCTGCTGCAAAAGAAGAAGCCTTCGATCGGGATCTAGCTGGAAAGTACGTTCTACCCCTGCTCAATACCAGTGGGCAACCAACATTGGCTTCAATACAGAATCGTGCCCTGCGTGAAAGAATACATACTACTTCGTTGTCTAGAGGTAGTCGGGGTGGTGACTTTGATAATACGGAGGTACTGTCTAACGTAGTGCGGCTTCGTGCAGAACGAGCACAATTACTAGGGTACGATAATCATGCCCATTACATTCTGGAAGATCGCACAGCGTTGACGGCAGCTGCGGTTAACAATCGTCTTGCCGAACTAACGGTCCCAGCGGTTGCTAACGCTAAGAAGGAGGCCGCAGATCTTCAGCAAATAATTTACGATTCTGGACAGGATTTCGCATTAGCGTCTTGGGATTGGGATTTTTACACAGATAAACTTAGATTGGCCCGTTATGAGTTCGACGCTAATGACTTGCGAACTTATTTTGAGCTCAATAATGTGCTAAATAATGGGGTCTTTTTCGCTGCTGAACAACTGTACGGTATTACATTCGAGGAGCAAACATCTTTACCCCTTTACCATGAGGATGTGCGGGTATTTGAGGTTTATGATACGGCAGGAACCACTTTGGCAATTTTTATAGCTGATTTCTATGCCAGGCCAACTAAGAGAGGCGGTGCTTGGATGAATTCCTATGTGTCTCAGAGTAAGTTGCTAAATACCCAGCCAATAGTGGCTAATCATTTAAATATTACGAAACCACCTGATGGCGAATTGACTTTACTGACGTTTGATGAAGTGACTACGATGTTTCATGAGTTTGGACATGCGCTGCATGGTATGTTTTCCGCTGTGGAGTATCCTTACTTTTCTGGCACGAGTGTCCCTCGCGATTTCGTGGAATACCCGAGCCAGGTGAACGAGATGTGGGCAATTTGGCCGGAAGTCTTTGCCAACTACGCTATTCATCATGAAACTGGGCAACCAATGCCGCAAGAATTACTCAATAAAGTGCTTTCTACACAGACTTTTAACCAGGGGTTTGCGACTACTGAATACCTTGCAGCTTCTATTATTGACCAGGCATTGCACCAGCTTGCGCCTGGGGAAGTGCCTAACCCGAATAAGATCATGGAGTTTGAAATGGAGACCCTGGAAGCTGCTGGCATCTTAATGGATACAGTGCCTCCGCGTTATCGTAGTACTTACTTCAATCATATAATGGGTGGTTACCATGCCGGCTACTATTCCTATATCTGGAGTGAAGTGCTGGATGCTGACTCAGTCGAATGGTTTAAGGAGAACGGTGGTTTAAAAAGGGAGAATGGGGATCACTTTCGAAAGACTTTGCTGTCGCGCGGCGGAGCTAAGGACGCCATGGCTTTGTTCAGAGAGTTTCGCGGTCGTGATGCTGATATAACTCCATTACTAGTGCGACGAGGTCTGAATTGATTAATATAGCCTACTCTGCATATGCGATTTTTATCATTGTAGCGGTGGACTGACCGCAGATTGCCAATAACAAAAGG